>Ga0210043_1001936_pt1 | contig 15068 bp, 22 predicted proteins | sample CryGeymet201501t_FD_183990 | JGI IMG/M metagenome (GOLD analysis project Ga0210043, IMG submission 183990) | Groundwater microbial communities from Crystal Geyser aquifers in Utah, USA - Crystal Geyser metaG 2015-01t (SPAdes) (version 2) | ecosystem: Environmental > Aquatic > Deep subsurface >... | reverse complement strand
TGGTATTGATGCGGGGGACGTAGATGCCCCCGGTATCGGGTTTCTTCAAGCCAATGTCCGCGTTGTACTCACCCCGGACAAGGTTCACGTTCGCAGCGTCACGGGCTTCGACCTTCGCGATAACCTCAGTTTGCTTCGGGGTAAGGGTGTAGTCCCTCGGGTTCTCCGCGATGTCCACCCACGTCCCCTTGAGCGGGTTGGAGCTAGGCCCGATGTACGGCACTTCCACCCTTGGACGCACCATTCCGTCCTTACCCTTCGCGAACCCGCCAAAGGCGTCGGTCAATTCGTCAATCAGCGGCTGGCGCGATGCTGCGAAGCTCGTCTGCAAGTCGGCTTTTACGGCCTGCTCCGAAAGGTTCGCGACGTGAACTTCCCGAGGTAGAGTAGTCGATGGGTTCACGAATCCTCGCGCTTCACGCACGCCCGGAATGGAACCCGCGATCTCTCCCATCGGGCCAGGTCGGACAGTCGTCTCTTCCTTCGTGGCAAGGATGCGGTCAATCCCTGTCCTGCCGAGCGGTACTTCCTCCATAGAACGTGGGACTTCGGGCAATTCGAGGGCTGGTGGTGCTTCCGGCGTCACTCGCGGGGGCGCCACATCCCCAAGTTTCGGAATATCACCCGTCGTGCCGGTGGTGCTTACGAGTGTATCGCCAGCGAGTCGCCTCCCATCGCTGAGTGCAACTTCCTTCCTCCCGTAGTTCCCGGTCCGAACCACTCCGGTTCCTTGGGCAGTTTGCACTACCGTTCCGTCGTCAAGCTCGCGGGCTGGTATCTTCCCACTTACATCAGCCCCAAACTTCGCGCCGCCAAACTCGCCACGGGTCACCCCCGGCAGCCCCTCGATCGGTTCGTCAAGGTACCTGCCTACCGCGCCAAGCCCTCGTGCAGCGCCCGGCCCAGCAAGGCCACCAGCAAGCGTCCCGCCAAGGATCGCCGCCCCAGCCCACGGCCCTTCCAAATCCAGCGCATCCGCCGCCGCCGCGCCCGCAGTCCCACCTACTACCTGCCCCACACCAACGCTTGCCGGTTGCGTCAGGATCGCGTCGAGCGCCCTGGCTCCGCGTGTCCCGGCCAATCCCGGCAGTTTCGCCAGTCCACCTTTGATAAGCCCCGGCCCAAGCCACGTCGTGGGGTCTACCGCAATATCCGCGCCCACCTGCAACGGCATGGGAAGTTTGGCTTTCTGTTCCTCATACGCTTCATAGCCCTCCTGGTTCCCCCAGGGGGTCAACGTCTCCAATCCGGTCCGCGCCGCGATCGTAGGCAGGATACCAAGAGGCGAAACAGTCAAACCACCCCACTCCTCCGGGCTATCCAGCGATTGCATCAGGTTCCCGGCCAGGGGAGCACCTACGTACCGGCGGGGAGCATCAAGGATGTCCAGACCCCGTTCCAGCAGGCTCCCCCGGCCACCGTTATCCAGTTGCGATGCCTGGAACGCCAGCCCTCGCGGGTCGTACTGTGGCTGCTCCGATGCCACATTGAAGTCAAGGAACTCCGGCCCGCTCACCGAATAGGACGGTGGAGGGCGCAGGGTGTCCTCTAGCCATTCCGGGCTCTGCATCGCTGGAGACGCGACGTTGAAGTTCTGAAAGCCCGAACCACCAAGGCTATACGTCGGCTGTGGCGCTACCGATTGCACACCGCTCGACACCGCCTGCGACGCGCTACCGATGGCACGGTTGGCAAAGCTCGCCAGGCCACCCTGCGTATCCCCCGTTCCGTAGGGGTCAACGAAGTTCTGGAACGGATCGGCTTCTTCCAGTGCGTAGTAACTGCCCTCGGTTACGCGCATCTCAGTATCCCAATCGGCCGGCGAGTCCTCCCGAGACCCCGGCAAGACGATTCCTGTTCACATCAAACGAAAGAATATCCTCTGGCAATCCCGTCCTCTGCGCCGCGTTCTGGAAATACATGCGCTGTTCGAGCGGGCTGAGGTTCTGGAAACTCACGTCCCAGGGGTTGAAGTTCATATCCGCCGTGCCCAGTCTGGTCTGGCGTATCTGTTCGATTAGCGCCTGTTGCTCGGGTGTCACGGTCGGCGTGCCGTTCATCGCCAGTCCACCAGTAGGAGCGGGCTGAGAAGCAGCGACCGGCACGGTGTTGGTCGTGGTTGGCTGAGTCGCCGGTTGGGTGACTGTGGTGGGCGTGGTAGTGACCACCGGGGGGGGCGGCGTGGAGGACACTGGCGGAGGAGGTGCCGTCGTGGAAGTGGGGACACTCCCCCCGGTGGTTGTGGTGCTTGTGGTTGTAATGGGTTGCCCCCAGTTGGTCGCGTTGGTAAAAGCGTTCCAGTAGGCATCGTAACTTTCATAATCCGCCGGGTTCGCGCTGTAGTACCCCGTACCCGTGGCAAAGCTCGCCAGCCCACCATCCATCAGCCGCTTAGCCTGTTTTCCCGTGAGTGGGATTACCTGTGCGCCGCCGGGCGCAATCATCAACTCCGAATGCTCCGAAGGATTCTTCCGCGAACCTTCACCCGTGATGAACGCACCCTTCGCCAACCCACCCCTCGCCAGCCCAGGCACCGATAGCATTTGTGGGGGAACTGGTTGCTCCCCACTCGCCAACCCTGGCACCGTTAGTTGTGTGTTAACTGGCGCACTCGCGTTCGGCACAAGCCCCATCTGGTCATAGTCGTACGTGTACCCCGGTATCTCGTACCCCTCGTACGGCGGTTTGTAGTTCGGAGCAAACGGATCGATGCTCTGCCACACGCCCGAGTAGTTGCCGGTCAGCAATGCGTCGCCAAGAGACGCGCCGCCATGCGTGACCGCCCACATCTTCGCCAACTCTTCGGGGGGCACTGGCCCACCACCATAGGCCGTTTGCCATCCAGTCTGTGCGGACTGGTACATCCTTTCCTGTGGGGACATCGGGATACTGGTCGCCAATCCCCCACCTTCGGGCGTCGGAGTTCCCCCCGCTGCCGGAGTCCCCGTTGTAGGAGTTCCCCCCGTGGCAAGGCCGCCTGTGGGAGTCCCCGCCGGGATAATCTGCCCTGTAGGACTGACCTGCAATCCCCACTGGCTCCAGTTAACCCCGGAATTGATCGGCTGGTATGGCTTGTTCATTGCCTGAAACAGTGCCGCACTCCCGGCCATCGCGTTGTCCGTCAGCAACTGACCTTCCTGGTTCGCGTTGAGGACATTGGCCGCGTTCCCACCGAACCGCCGCATCTGGTCCCACACCGCCCGCGCGTCGTAATCCCTGAGCGATTCCCGGTACGGGGTAATCAAGGACTTCTGTGCGGCCTCGTACTGGTCTCGCAACTGCGCGTCCTGGAATGCTGCCTGCTGTGCCAACTGTTGAGCTTGCATCGCACGGCTGATGGCGTTCTGTTCACCCGTAAACCCTTGTTGCATCTCCAGGAGCTGCCGCTGTAACGCTGCCTGTGCCGCGTCTTTGTCCTGTTGCGCCGCCGCCTGAGCCTGTGCTACTGCAATCTGTCCCTGGGCTTTGGCGTTCGCTTCACCGATGTAGTCGCGAGGCAATGAATACGATCCGCCGCCGCCATAGGAGGTCGGCTGTACCGTGGTCTTCCCAAACATTTCCGAGCCAGGGATCAACTCATACTGGCCCGTCTGGTCGTTCAGCCCGTAGAGACCCTTCGGGCCTTCCTTGATACCTGAGTAGTTCGCGGGCTCCTGCCCCGCCACGTACAGGGAGCCGTCCGCGTTGACCGGCACGCCCTGATACACCAGCCCTGTTGGGCTAATCGTGGTCGCCACCCGCGTCACACCGTACGGCAGACCCGTCGATGGGTCATAGCCCGAGGGGTCACGCCCTGTAGATGTACCACCCGGTACCTCCAGCGGGATAACCTCGCCCGTCAGTTCGTTCACCCGGTAGTCACGTCCGCCAATCGTCCGGATCGTCCATGCTGATGTGCTGTTCGGGTTCAGGGAGACCGAAACAGCACCACTCCCGCCTCCACCTGTCGAGGGTGTGTAATCACGACTCACGGACCCGTTTGATCCAATGGAATAGAGGGTGCCCGCTGGGAATGTCGAACCATATGGCCCGTCAGGGGCGACGTATTGTGTGTACGTGATGCCGGTCGGAGCGGCAGGCGCTCTCACCGGGAAGCCGGTGGCGTCGTACACCCAGCCTTCCATCCCGGGCACGGGACTGCCTGGTACGGGAGCGGTACCAGAACCACCCCCAGGATCACTCGGTAGTGCCATCTGGTTCCTCCAATCTCAGACGTATGTACCGATCGTTGATCCGCCTACCCTCCGGGAAGAAACTCAGGCTTACCGACCACCACGGGTCCTGTGCCCGCGTCTCGTACCACTTCCTGAATATCTCCGGGTCGCGGACTTCCTTCGTACCAAACGTCAGCCCCTTGAACTGCTCATGGAATAGCTCCCGATAGCTCTTGGTCAACGCTTCGATCTCTTCCCCATACAGCTCGACGATCTGGTTGTTCATCCAACCAGCCCCGGTATCTGGGACGGACCGTTCGCACCGTTCACCGACAACGCCGGAAGGTTCCCCATCGTCTGTTGACTCCCCATGCCCTGTCCCATCCCGCCCTGCTGTGGGCGCATCCCCCTCCCTTGCTGCATCTGACTCTGCACAAACTGTTGCGGCGGGACGATCGCTCCCGTCCCGTCTACTACGTTCCCATCGACACCTAACGCATACTCCCCACCCAGCGTCTCAGCCGCCGCTTGCCGCAGTAGCCCCGGAAGGATGGTGTCCTTCCAGTACGCATACGCGGCCCACTTCGCAATGGTCTGTTGCGGGTTCGGCCATCCCAACCCGTGCTCTACATAGTCCTCTGGCGACACCCTCAAGATCGGGTCGTTCACCAGCTCCCGCCAGTGCTCTTCATTGGTCATCTGCTCCATCGCAGAGACCGGGTTAATCGCTATCTCTATCCTCAACCCGCGCCAATCCTCCGGGGACATCTTCTCTACCCTCGATGGGTCGATCTTCACGTCCTGCCCAGAACCCCAAGCGTAGATATCCCCCGGCGAATGCTCCCCCGCAAACAGGTCAACAAAGCTCTGCACCATGTCCTGGATGCACACCGCGATGTTCTTCAGGTATGTCTTGGGTTCGATGTTCTCCTGCTGCAATTCGAGTCGCGCAGACCACGGCTTCGTATTCGCCCCGAACGTCCCCCTACCTGTACCGGGGGCCGCCGCGTCCATCTCCCCCACAATCTGTTGCAAGCTCTCTACAAAGTCGCGCGCCAGCGCATCCCCACCAAATCCCTCAAGCTTGAACCCCCCTGGCACAACACCGGCACTCGCTGAGTCCGTAGGCATGTCCACCGTAGACGAACCATCCTCCGCCAACTGTTGACGGATCTGCCCGTTGTCCGGCTGCAAGAACCAGCGCCGCTGTGCATTACTCTCCGCCAGCGCCGCATGAAGGCTCATCCACCTATCGACGTGCGGCTTCCAGCGATACATCCCCGCCAGGGCAGGCTCGTACGCAAGCGTCGGGTCGTTGCTATGCACGTAGTTCGCCAGCGCCAAGCTGAACGGCGGTGCACCCCAGTAGTGGGGATACACCTTCATCGGCGGCCCTGTACCACTGGCCGTCTGGCATATCTCGTAGCACGTGTCCTTTGTCCAGTATTGCCGGAGCGTCGCCGTCTGACCCCACATGTCCGCGCTCGGCTGCCACTTCTCTTTCGCTCCCTGCACCAGATCGACCGGCGCATCCGTCTCCATTTCGTCTTTGTCGATAACCTCTAGATAATCGTCAATCAGCCCTATCTCTCGTTCGACAACGCAATCGAGGAACTGGCCTCTTCGACTGTACTTCCCTAACCGGAACTTGAACTGTCTGACAGGTAGCACCTCGACAAAGATCGGGGCACCACGCTTTGCTCGCCACCGTGCCAACCGGTCAAGATACGAATCCTCATGCTCCCGGTACTTCTTCGCCTTCACCTTCCCCGCCGTCTCCGGATACTCCTCATCCGTGTACCGCTTTGCCTCTTCCTCTTCCTCGGGTAGCTCGTCCATCTCGTCGTCATAGTCCGGCGCTCCGTCCCACACATCCGTGTCCAGGTCCCAGTGCAACACCCCGTAACAGTCACGCACCATGCACATCGCCAGTTCACGCTGGATATCCAACCCAGACCGCCGCTGATAGTCACTGAATATCTGTACCAGAGCCGATTCCGCTCGTTCCGCGACAGCCTTCCCCGAAGCTGTGTCCTTTACTGGCGTAACATTGGGCGTCCACTCGTTCTCAGTCAGTCTCGCAACGAGCTTCATGCCTACGTTGCGTAGCCTGGTCGTCTGCATTGAGTTGTGCTGGCGGTTCGCATCGCCAAACTTGTAATCAACCTCGGGGTCATTGTGGAAGTGCAGTTGGCGACGCCGTACGACCTCATGCAGCGTGGTATCGCTACCGGCGAACCGCTTGTCGATCCGGTCGATCCGCTCCAGGACTTCCGCCTCGGTCAGCTTACTCATATTCGCGCTGTCACCCCTGCCGCCGGTGCATTCACCTTGTAGTTTCGCACACTGATTCGCGGGAAGCCGTCGTAAACAGCCATCACGTCATATCGTACAGTATCCAGTAGATCGGCATGATGACCAGCACCAGTACGCGTCTCAAAGCTCGACACACTCCCCCCGCCCTCTGGCCGCTCCTTGAACCAGTAGCTCGCAATCTCTCGCTGCAACCACTCACACGATTCAGCCATCGTCAACCTGCGACTACGAAACGCCTCCTGCACCTGTGAAATACCAAACGCCCGGTCGTTGTTCGCAGCAATCGCTGGCAACCCGTAATCGTCCCTGAGTGTCGCAATCAAGCTCTGTGCCGAGGGGTCGATCGCTATCACGTCAACCCTGCCAAGCTTATTGATGCGCTCCGCGTACGTACTCGCCGGGACCAGTCCCTCCCATCGCTTCTCATTGAAGACGTGCATCCGCTCGTCACCCGAGACACCCATCACGGTCATCGCTGAGGGGTCGCGCCCGCCCTGGTCGATCGCCACTACCTTCCACTTGCAGTCAGTCCACGCAAACGGATGTGGCCTAACGTTCAGGCGCTTATCGAAGATCAACACCCCATCGCTACCAACGCCGTAGACCAGCGGACTCCCGGTGCGTTCAACTTCATGCTGACACTCACTCAGAAACGCCAACAACCCCATATCGTCAAGCATGGCCTGGCAGCGATGGATGTCCTGTCCCTCCCACGTCGGCACACCGTGGGTGATGTAATGCTTCCCGTCCCGTGTCTCATACGACAGCGCCTCCAATGCAGGGATAGGCCCGGAGACCGTACGATTCGCCAACCAATCCGCCCTACCATCTGCGAGCTGAGCGAACACCCCGTTTGGGATCACCAGGTTCTGAATCGCGAGGATCGCTACGTCCTCAGACCCGGCAGGAATCAACCGTTGGGTGATGGCTTCGATCTTCTTGCGGGTCGTCTCACCCGTGTCCCCTGTGTCATCGATATCGTCGAGGATGATGAGGTCCGGCCTCTGTTCTTCCAGCTTGACACCACGGGCTGCGGTATCAAGGCCAATCGCATCGACCACGAACCCGTGTGCTGTCCAGAGCCGGTTGCGTCGCCATCCCCTGGACGCTCCGTACTTCCCCAACCGGCGTTCGCCCATGTCAGGCACGTACTCTGAAAGCTTGGCCGATTCGAGCATGATCGAGACGTTGCCCACATGGTCGTCAGCCTGCGCTTGCGTACCTGAGACGTAGAGACAGTATCTGCGCTTGCTCCGCGCGCCCAGGTCAACACACGCCAACTCCGCCGATGTACTCTTCGCACCGCCACGTGCCCAGATGCCAACAAACGGGTCGGCACGGATACCGGGCTCGATTGACGACTCCCACTCCCAGAAGGCGCGGTGATGCTCAGCAAAAGGTGCGCGGACGTAGGTTGGGTAGAGGAGCCTTAAGCGTTCGTACGGGTCAACGGGGAGTGACGCCGGGGCCGAATTGCTTGTGTCCGCCCCCGTAGAGTTTCCACGACGTCGCCGCAAGGAGTTCACGGGCAAGGAGTACGTCAGGATCATCGATGTTCCGCTCGCCCGTCATCGCCTGGTGGAAGAGGAGTTCTGCCAGTTGTACCGACGTGTCCAGTACCTGTGTATCCGCGAACTGTTGAGCGATATCGCTTACGAGTTTCTGAAACTGCTCGGAGAAGCTGAGTTCGTCCCACCATGACGATATTGTACGCACCGGAACGCCAGTGATGGCAGCGGCTCGATTCTGCGAGTAACCAGTGGCAAGCAGTTCGGCCACGCGGCGATGCTGTTCAGTGGGTTTCCACGGGATAGCAGCCACACGGTTATTAGTAGTCGTCATTTATGCGAATCCTTGCGATTCCGCCTTCCTACGCATCTTGGTGATCTTCTTTTTCACCACCTTAACGATAGCCTCGCGCTCGTCTCGGGTCAGTTGAAGTGGCGTCCAAAGACGATCCACCGCATCCGTATCAGCGTAAACGGTGAGTGTGTACCGTCCGCCATCCGGGAGCTGCTGTCCTATTGTCACTGTGTACTCAACCGGACAGAATCGGCAGCCCGCGCTAGGTTCGTGGGCGAACACATGCTCCAGGTGCGCGTTCCACCGCAATGCTTCGGGCTTCATCCGTTCCTCCAGGGCTGCTTTTTCGTACTTCTCTACAGTTCGCGATGCCAGCTCTCGCATCTTCTCCCGAATCTCATTCCAGTCAGGGGCCTTATCCTCATCCACTCGAACAGGATTACCCTGAGCGTCGGTGTACATCATTCCTCCCGCCTCCTTGGCTGCTTTGATGCAGGCTGGGCAGTTTGCTATCTCTACCGGGTCACCAGCCAGGTAATGCGCCAGCTTGGATACTTCGTAGCTCATTTCTCCCACGCTGGTTTCGCCTGGTCCCACGTAGCTGAGGTGTCACACATGGGACAGTTAGGCCGAGCGTAGAACGAATCGTGTTCGCATCTCATCGTCATCTCCTCCTTGACCACGATCGTAACCTGCCGGCCATCTGAGTGTACCGCGACGACCTCGACGTCCCCCAGGACACGCAGCACGTCACTGAGCCGAGCCATGGGCTTCATGCCGAACCTCCAACGTTAAGATTTTGCCACGCTAGGTAAAGATGCTTGACAGCCCTGTGACACTGTGGCACTCTGGGCACAGAACACAGAGGAGACCCGAAATGACCACCCGCCCCGAAATCGGCCAGACCATCACCTTCCGCAACACCACCGCCACCATCGTCAAAGTCCACCCCTTCGGCACCATCGACGTAGAGGCCGCGAACGGCAACCGCTTCCGCGTCACCGGCCTCGCGTTCATCTAAAGGAGCACCACAATGGCACAGCGAACCTGGACTTGGGGAGTGATCAGCTCCCCCCTCTGGCCTTCCGATTACCCGACCTACATCCTGACCGATGACACCGGGCAGGAGGTATTCATCCCCGCGATGCCCGGCAACCCAGAAGGAACAGCCCGCCTCCGCGACCGCGTTCTCGGTGCGCTCAATGACCGCTGCAACTGCCACGCTGCATCCGGCAACCATCTGGACTCGTGCCCGGAATCGTTCAACTACCGTGACGCCTGACAACCTCCGCAACCTCCGCATACTGGCCGGGCTCTCGCAAGAGGGCCTGGCTGTTGCCCTTGGCATCTCCCGCCGCACCATCATCCGCTGGGAGGCCGGGGCGTGGCCTATCCCTCGCTGGGTCGAGCTCGCGTTACAGTCGCTCATATAGCCAACTCCGACTGGTATCCCCTACCGCACCAGCGTTGATGCTGACTCAATGCGGTCTCGCTGTTCCGCTCTATCCCACACGCGCAGACGTAGCGTTTCGGGAGCATCACCCGCGCAGCTAACACCACGTCATCCTGGGCCTCTGTAGCGGTCAACACGGGGCGATAGACATCTCCGCAGTGGATACAGTAGCCATCGGCGTAGCGGTCCATAGGAGGGCCGTAGGAGCGTTGGTGGCAGTGTGGGCAGGTGGTCATCCGTGCTTCCTCCCTGGTGGTCGAGGCATGGGCTCCTCGCTCGCGAAGTGGCGGGGCTGTGGCGAAGGCGCGGGTTCGTTGGCCCACTCCAGCAGCACGTCGGCGTGACAGGGGACGCGATTGCCGTTCTCATCTTCCAGCGGGCACCAGCACGCCAGGTCCTTCCCGCGCAGCTCCTCAGCAACCCGAGGCGCATCCGGGGAGGTTCCCGCGCGCCAGTCGCACATCCGCCGGAAGAGCTCGACCGCCTTTTCACGAGTGATCGTGGGGTCTTCCTCGCCCAGCCGATCGAAGAACTGTGCACCCACCCGGTACGGGTTCCCCCACTTGGACGGCCTGGAGACAACGACAGTGTTGGGCGGGAGCCTCCAGCCCTTCGTGCGCCGGAGTTGAATGCGCTTCGGCATCACTCTGTTCCCCTGTAGGCCCGCGCCAGTGCTATGAAGTCACAGGGCCACGGCTGGGAGTCGTGGCGGCAGAGTTCGCGCCACTCGCTTGCGGGTCGCCGTATCCGATATGGTTTGTGCTCTGCCTCCACCGCTTCCGCCAGGGCGTCGGCGGCCTCCAGCACCTGGATCACGTCACACGGCCACGCGGTCAGGGGAGTACAGTCCCGGCAGAACACATCGGCTCCAAAGTTCTTGTGGTACGGGACATGCTTGGCCCGTAGTCGTTCAGACGGTGTGCTCATGTGACTTTCTCCTGTAGTCCCATCTCTGCGGCTTGCGCCCCATCCAGCGCCTTGATGGTGTCGCAGGGCCAGGTCACATGACACGCTTCGCAATGGCTGTTCCAGTCCTCTTTCGGGTACCGCTTAATCGCGCAGTTCTCACCCCAGCAAGAACACTGCTGGTGCAGCGCCCGTAGTCGTTCAGATGGCGTCATTGGATCATCCCTATCGCGGTCGCGCCTGATACAGCCACCGCGACCATGCTGGTGAGAAGTGCCGTCCCAGCCAGACGGTCTGTCAATTCCGGTGGTGCCCAGATAGCCATGTACCCGAGTACTGCCACCGCAAGCCAAAGCACAACCGAAAGGCTAAGTCCCAACTTCGTAATTGTGTTCACTGTGGCCCTCCCCGTGCGTGGTAGCGTTGGTAGGCTCGCTCCTTATTGCATTCGCGACAGTATCGGCCCCCTTTCCACCGATAGGTGTTGGCGGTATCGAAAACGTGTCCGTTGGCGCAGTGCTCCTTCTCCCGGTTTGCGCTTCTTCCGCGCACGACGTTCTCCTTTGGCGTCACCGGCTCCAAGTGCGCAGGATTAACACAGCGGCGCACGCGGCAGAGGTGATCAAGCTGAAGTCCCTCCGGAATCGCACCAACCAGCAGTTCATAAGCAAAGCAGTGAGCATAAACCGCACGCCTGTATGTTCTAAAGCGGCCATAGCCGCCCCCAACACAAGCCCCTTGCCATTCCCAACAATCGCCGTTCGGCCCAAGACCGGGAGACTTATTCACCTTGGGCCAGAACCGCAGCTCTGGGCTCTGAATCGGTATGCTCATTGGGAACCCCCGCGTGCGTGGTAGAACGCCTCGGCAAGCGCGTCCTCTGGCGTATCGGCTACAAACACATCTGGATGGGACATTCCACTTTTGAGCGCCCTGAATCTTCTTTCGTCACTCCATAAGCCGTATGTAATGCCGTGCTCCCACATCCACTCGCCGTGATCCGCGATGAGCCGGTCGCAGGATGTGGAAGGGTTGACATCCAGGATGTCTCCGCTACGCTGATACGGATGCAGCTTCGTGTGGTCTACCTTCCACCCGGCTTGCTCTGCCAGCCAATCAAGTTGTTCAGGCGTCAGCATCAATGCACCTCAGCCTTGATTTGGCACAGCAGCTGCGCGTTCTCCTCCCGCAGCCGCTCATTCTCCGCCTTGAGCTTCTGAATCTCGTGCCAGTCCTTCTCCATGATGACGGCGTTCTGTTCGTCATAGGTGCGGAAGCCCTGGACTTCGGCTCGCAGCCGGACTAGTTCGTCACGAAGTTCGGGGTAGGCTTCTCCGATTGCGAGAACCCACTCAGGCCACCAGAGATACCAGGTGTCGCCATCTGTCCACCCGTCTTTCGTCTGCTCGTACAGCGCGTCCAGCCGGTCAAGGTCAATCATTCTGGGCCTCCAGTGCGGCCAGGATTGCGATCACACAAGCCACCAGGTCGAACGTCGCCCCGTGTTCCTCTTTCGTCGTTTCACACTTTGCTACCCACTTGACCACATCTCCGGCTCGTAGAATATCGACTACGAACGAATGCTCGCGCTCTGAAGTGAGGTAAAACAGTCCACGTGTGATTCCATACTGTTTGAACTCACGGCAGTCGTTGGCGTCGGTCGTGGGACTCCACGGCTTCGACCGTATTGGCGGCCCGCTCTTTGCGAACTCAATCCAAACTCCGCGTCCGCGCTCCGTCAGTGGGGAGATTTCCAGCCCCATTGTCAGCGCCGCGCGTCGGTCAAGGTTAGTCATCGCACATAGTCTCCTCAATCGTCGTCCCGTAGTAGGAATGCACCTTTGAGCGCCAATCGAAACTACGTTCTTCCCCCCTCAAGTGGGGACTGACTGCCTCTGGGTGATCACCGTGGCGCAATCGATAACCATCCGGTTCCTGCGGTAACACCGTTAGCCATTCCCCGCACTCGCACTGAACTCTAGTTCGGCCCACATCTCCTGCGCGAACCTCCTCCGTTTCGGTCATCGCACATAGTCTCCTTTCGTTGTGTACTTCGTCGTACGGAGCCCCTTGATCCCACGCGCCTTCCACTGCTTCGACGTGTCGGCTTCGTAGTTCGCAAAATCCCGCTCGGCACCACACTCCCGGCACCGGCCTCGGGATAGCGCCCCGCTGGGAGTCTCGATCAGCCAATGGTGAGCGTGCATCACAGACCCCCAAGGTAAAGATAGTTGACAAGGTGTGGTATCATAGTGGTATCACACATGGAGGAGTCCCGGTGAAAGCCCTCGACCGCACGACCATCTACCCACTCGACGCGGCGCACGGAGAGCGACTGATTCTCACCCGCCCCAACGGAGTAGCTATCACTGAAGATGATGCCGGATACCAGGCTATCGCGCCGGATGGATTCTGCTTCGGCCCCGACCTTCACGTTTACTGCTCGACTACCCGTCGCGGGGCCGAACAGGACGCTCGCTCGCCCATCTATCCCTGTGAGCCCGATTGCAGTTGTGGCTGGCCGGACGGAATCGAGATGCCCGATGCCTAGTCGCACAATCCGACTTCCCGCCGAGACCTGGGCTTCATTGGAGGCCCAGGCCAAGTCTGAAAAGCGGTCAGTCAACAACCTGGTGGAAGTGCTGGTGGACGAAGGCTTGTACCGCCGCCTCTGGGCAGGGAGTGACGCACGGTTACCGCAGTAGGAAGGCTGGCCCGAATAGTTCATTCCCGCACCCCCTCTAGGCCCGTGGAAACACGGGCCTTTTCTATTGCCGCAATGCGGTGGCCCAGCCATTCGGCCACCGGGACGCAAACGGCATTACCCATCTGCCGGTAGCGATGGCTGTCTGCCTGGCCTTCGGTCCGACCGTCCGGAAAGCCCTGGAGTCGCTCACACTCCAACGGGGTTAGGCGGCGGACGCCCGAGGTGGCAATCACCCTCCCGGTGTATGCATCTTGCCCGTTGAGCCCCCCGCCGTGGTGAGCGCCGTCTGAGAGCGCCCCAACCACGTCCGGGATGTAGGTGTCGTGGTCAAGGTCAAGCCTGATACCCCTGCGTGATGCCCCCAGCGGGTTCGCGAGCACCGCCTGGCCGTTCGCCCCGTCGAGAGTGTGCGCTACATCGTCGGCAATCCCGTGTCCGTTTGCGCCAGTGTTTGCAGTGCGGATCTCAACGCTTCCGGGAGTTCCTTGCCCCTGCGTTCGGCCCGTCTCAGGATTCCCGCCGCAGCTTTCGCAGAGAGAAAGTACCTGCTCGACACTTCGCCTTCTAGGACCTCCGACAATGAACACGCGGCGGCGGCGTTGCGGGACTCCGAAGTGTTGCGCGTCCAGTACCGCCCATCCGACATGGAACCCGAGTTCCCCCAGGCCGTGGAGGATGATTCCAAAATCGCGTCCTCCGTTCGAGGATAGAAGTCCGGGGACATTCTCAATAACCGTCCATCGTGGCCGCAGTTCGGACAGCACTCGGTGGAACTCATACCAGAGACCGCTACGCTCACCCCCAAGACCGGCCCGCTTGCCGGCCACGCTGAGGTCCTGGCAGGGGAACCCTCCGTAGATAAGATCGACATCCCCTGCTCGTGCAGTGTCGGACTCACCGGGCGCAGGGTTGTTCGGTTCGCCTTGCTGGTCACATTGACCGGGTCCCACCCCAACACATCGGACATCGGTAACCCTCCTTACGTGCGGCCAGTGCCGCTCTAACACCTTCAAACACTGCGGGTCTTTTTCGGCTTGCAGCACCGTCTCTATCCCGGCCCGCTCGAACCCAAGATCAAACCCGCCGACGCCTGAGAACAGCGAGATCGCCTTCATACGAGCCTTCCCTTCACCGCCGTTACCCTGGCCCGCATTCCGAGCTTCCGCCTCCGTAGCAGCTCATCACGCAAGTCTTCGTACGAGAGCCACCATTCAGCCTCGCCGTCGATCGTCACAATCGCCCCCGTGCGCCAGTTAGACATCGCGCACCTCGATTTCCACAAACGGGCCTCGCGTGTTGTCGATCCGCGTCCCCTCCAGGCGCATCCACCTTGCCGAGTCGTCCACCAGCAACCCAACATCCTTCATGGCATCGAACCCGGCCTTGAATGCGCCCACGGCGTTTGGCTCGTCGCGGGGTGCGTACCGCTGCACTGCACGGGAACCTTTCGTGCAAAAGATGAGGGAGACGACGCGGGAGACGTGCTTCCCTGCATGGAGTAAACAGGCGACGCAATTCCCAGAGTCGTACTTGAGGTGCCAACTCACGTCCGCCCGGTACTGTGCCCTGGCCTTCGATGCGCTACTCCAATGGCCGTGCGCCCCGTTCTGACTGCACTCGCGGTAGGGGAGGGGTACTCGGAAAATCACGGTGCGAACCTCCTGAGTGCCATCACCATAAGGGCCACCACAAGCCCGATCGGCACAAATACAAACCAGCCTATCGCCGA
>Ga0210043_1001934_pt1 | contig 15085 bp, 12 predicted proteins | sample CryGeymet201501t_FD_183990 | JGI IMG/M metagenome (GOLD analysis project Ga0210043, IMG submission 183990) | Groundwater microbial communities from Crystal Geyser aquifers in Utah, USA - Crystal Geyser metaG 2015-01t (SPAdes) (version 2) | ecosystem: Environmental > Aquatic > Deep subsurface >... | reverse complement strand
AATTTTGTAGAAGGAGCAATCAACGCTCCAATGCAAGAAAAACTAAGATCACACAGAGGATTAAAACTACCGAAAAGAAAGATTTTGATCGCTCATTTTCTGAGCTCTAAACAATGAGAAAAACCAACGCAAAACTTCCATTAACCCGATTAAGTTATTCTTTCCTAACTATTCTACAAATCTTCCTTGTTTAAAAAGATGAAGGGGTATAATTAGATAATAAAAATATCTTTTTTAATCTCAAAAAATAGCAGATAATACTTAAGGGAAATTATTTTCCATCCTCATGTACTGAGGTATTTGACTTTTGAATATATGGCCACTTTGGAGCAACTAATAATTCAGATACAGTCATGTTTAATACTAGATTAGTATGCCCATCTCTTTTTGATTTTCCAGTATTATAAACAGTTCTAGCATGTGATAGATCAATTTGAGGTTTTCTTTTAAATGACTTATCATGCAAAGTAGAAATTAAGGCATCTGATAATTTAATTGTTTCTCCTGTACTTGTATCAAATTCTCCTGTTATTGGATTTTGTTTACAAGTACGTGGAATAACATATGATTTATGTAACGAAGCATTATTTTTAATATAGGTTTCCATTTCACTTACAGCCACATGATATCTTTCATTGTATTCTCTATTAAAAAAGCTATTTGTACTTGCCCCTATGCCATGTTTTGTTTCAATCTGACTCAATAAATAGACTATATAAGTATCAATAGCTGCTCTGATAGATTCAAATATCTCACCCTTTTTTATCTCTGAGTCAGGTAGAGCCATTGTATAAGCCAATGCGATGGCAGCTTGTGTCCCAAGTTTACCGATCTCCTCATTAATTCTATTTGCGAACTCTGTTGCAGTTAGCTTAGCAAGATCATGCTCTATAGAAGTAGCCCAACAAGAAGAAGCTAGATCATACAAAGTAGTTAATGCTCCCCAAGTTTGAACATAGTGATCAAAATTCAAATCATCACCTCGGTGTATATCAGGTTTTCTTGACCCATTATTTTCAGCTTGAGTATATGCTAATACTTCCTCTTTTGTTGCTCTTCTTTTACTCTTACCTTTTCCATACCAATATATTGTTGCATAATCTAATGCTTCATCCATATGAGGGAAACAGCTTTGCCAATCAAGAGGTTTCCATTTTCTATCCTCCATTGCGACTGCAGCTTGCTCTTGACCAAAAAGATAAGTCAAATACGCTTCTGACTCTTCATACCTTATATCAAATCTTTCTTGATGAACAGGGTTTCTTGCAATATATAAGTCTGAGGGTAATTCTATCCAAGACAAAGCCGTCGCATATTTACCTTTATCATTATTCTTACCATCTTTATATGACAATTTACTTAAAAAGGTCTGAGGTTGCTCACTACCAGCTGCAGTGATACCTGTCTTATGTTTAACAGCTGATCTTTCATGACCAAGTTTTTCAATTGCAATCTTGCTTCTATAATCTCTTAAACAAGTTTCATAGTGTCCTATTTGTAAAATAAAATTCTTCAATGATTCAAATTCATCAGGGTATTCTCTTTCTAACTCTTCCATAAAATCTTTAAATTCACCTGTTTCTTCTGCCATTAATTGATTCATAGCTTCTGCCATCAACTCTGTACCGGTACCCCAATTTCCTCCTGCTGCAAACCATCTGCTATCTTTATCAGACATAATCTCATTAGCTTTTAAAGAAATGATCTCAGCATATTTATATAATGGTTCTCTTCTAAATCTAGCATAAGCAATCATTGGTTTCTCTTTTGCAAGAGCTTGGCTTGCAACATCCCAATTAACAGTAACGTGGTCCATATCAATACTGGCACCTTTTTTAAACACCTCAAGTGCATAACAACCTAATACAGTTTCAATCATACTAGCAAAGCTTGCATCGTATTTCTTTCCTCTATTCCTTAATGACTCAGCTCTATCTTCTACGGCAACTCTCCATTTTGTAATATTATTTGGCTCATAATCATTAGTTACAACATGGTTAATCATTACATCCAAATTATCCGTAAGAATCTCACTAAATTCTCCATATCTAATTCTAAGTTGTTCCTCACTCAAGCCATTATCAACTTTTTCTGCTTTAGGTGCTTGTAGTTCAGGGCTACCTTTTATATAAGTTACTATTAGATCCAAGTGCTTAGGGATATTAACTAAAATAGCATCATCAACTCCACTAATATCCATTAACTTTGCAATAATGCTGTCTTTATCTATAATGAATTTAAGTAATGAATCTAACTGTCCGTTTATTTTTGTTTTCAATATTACTGCTAAATGATTTAAGCTAGGAGTATTATTATATTTTTCTAACTTCTTTATTTGATCTAGAAAGTCAATTATTATTTTTAAAATATTTTTAGCTTCAGTAGGCAAATTATCAAAGAAACTAATTGTATCTGTTAAGTCAAAGAAATTAGAATCTATCTCATCTTCGAAACTAGTTGTTTCAGGAGATTCTTCTACATTCTTCTTTGGCCCGGCATTCCTTGTTCTCTCAGCTTCATTTCTTCTTAATCTTTGTCTCAAACTTTCAGTTTCAGTAGTAGTTTGATGAGGATCTACCAAGAGTAGGATTTTTTCGATAGCAGTCTTTACTTTTTCTACATAAGAAGCCTTTTCTGTTTTACTAGCATCTGTCCAATTAAACTCACCATTTTTTATTAATTCTTTTATTACTTCTCTGGTAAGACGATCCCTCTCCTGTTTCTTAACTACCTCATCAAGCTCATACTCTAAATCTTTCAGAGCTATGATTTGAAGAGGGGCTATTCTTTCTATTGTCACTAGTAGTTCTATTTTTTCTTTGCTCATAGCTTTGATATGACTTTAACTAATATAACTGTCAATTTCATCATTAAGTGATAATTCATCTGGAACTGTTTGAGGAGCAAATTTTTCATCATAAGCTTCTAAATCAAACTTAAAGTCTTTAGCCCAGTCATTATCAGTATAATTACCTAAAATAAATTGGATGTATACTTCTATTTTTTTAATATCAGCCTCATTAAGATTATTTTTGTTATCTTTAATTTGTTCTTTAATTTTATCAATAGCATAAGTTACATTATCTACAGAAGATTCTTTATCAATTTGAGATTTTAGATATAATATATAAATTTTTAAATCTATTGACAAATTTGGTGGTAGTTCTGGTTTATTATCAGTTTCTTCTTGATTTTTTTTCACGGAATCAACCCTTGTAATGCTATCCTCACTAAAGTATTTTCCCATATTACTTAATCCTTTATTAAGACCTCTGAAAATGTTTCTTACTCCACCCCAAATTCCCCGATCGGTTGAATTAGATTCCTTCTCTTGCTTTCTCACAACTTTACCTATATTTATAAGGAATTCATCAGCTAATTCAATTACTACTTCAATCTTTTGTTTCTCTATACTCTCAATTTCATCATCTTCTCTTTTATCTTTAAGAAACTTAAGTGCTTTTTTAAATTTTTCTATTAATTCTTGGTTTTCTATATATTTATCAGCATCATAATCTTTATCAAAATCGTTATATTCATCAATTGAATCTATAATAATATTGAGGTTTTGATCCAACTCATCTTCAATTGGTTCTTCATCAACATTTTTATTAGACTCAAAATCACTAACATCCTTTTTAAATTTTTCTATATCTTCGATTTTTATAGGATTTTCTATATTATCCAAAATAGTGGGAAATTTTTTATTAGCTTCTATAATTATCTCTGCTTGTGTAGTAAAGTTATCTATTAAATCTTCATCTAATAAATATCCATCTGCATTATCCTTAAATTTACTGATAGCTTCACTGATGACTTCATAGGCAGTATTAAGTGTCTTTTCTATAATAGAAAAACATTCATTTAAAACAGAATCCTCTTTAGTATAAGAATCACTTAATTTTTCAAACTCTTGTTCAGCCAAACTATCCTTTTGTACTGAAAGTCTCTGAGATAATTCTTGTGAATATTTGTCTAAATTAAAATATTCATCTAATAGATCTATCGTGTATCCTATTTTTAACCTATTGTGTAAATCTTTTGCCTTTTTTGCAAAAGATTCAACATCTTCATTAAAATCATCAACAAAAGACTTTTCTTCTTCTTCTGTTTTAGCTACATCTTCAACAGGTTCAACCTCTTTAGTTGTTTTTTCAGCAGGATTCTCTAACTCCATTATTCTAGCACCTAGTTCTAAAGCTTCTCTATTTAACGCGGAAATCTCTTCTGTAGTAAGAGTATTAACTTGAGTGTTAAGCATCTCTCTAATCTTAGCAATACGGAGTTTAATTTCATCAATATTATTGTTATCTACAGCTAATTCTTCTTCTGTATCTTTTTGGTTACCGGTAGCTTTAAGTTCAAAATTCTTAGCATCAAGTCTAGCTAGAACTTCTTTAACATCAATATTTGAACCATCATCTATAGAAGAATCTTCAATAAGTTTTCTAACTTTTTCAAGTCTCTGAGGCTCTGATCCTCTTAATCCATTATTTTCAGCTGCATTCCTTGCAATGCTAAGGACCTCTTGTCTTGCTTGGGCAAGCTCTTCTAATGATTTTAATTCTTTTTCTTTTTGGTCAATTTCCTCTAATCTCTTATCTAAGTTAGTTAAACTAGGCTGGATATCCTGAGCTAAATCTGGAAATTGTGTTAAAAGCTGTAGTAAGGCTTCTTTTACACTTTTGATATTATTTCTAGCTTCATCCAAATCAGTAATTTCTGAAGCGTAACTTTCAGCCATCTTTAAATAGCTAATTTCAGCAATCATGAAATTTGAAACTTCTTCAGACTGACCAATTTTTTCTTTTAGAACAGATAACTCTTCTAAATAACTTGGCAATTCCTCAGGATTAGCATTTGGATCATCAAATTGAGCTCCAAGTTGTTCTTGAAGTCTGTTTAACTTCCATTTGTTTTGTTCTGAGCTAGACATAGTTTGTTATTTAAAAGTAATTACTATCAATATATTTTACCAAATTCTAGCCTAGAAAACTACTGACTAGTATTCTTCCAAAAAGCCCCGCACAGGGCGGGGCTTCTTTTTAAATTCTTATTTAGTTAATTCTAATCTTTCGATTAATTTTAAATATCTCTCTTCACTCTTCTTTTGTAAGAAGTTAAGTAATCTTCTTCTCTTAGCTACTTGTTTAAGTAGACCTCTCCTTGAGTGATTGTCTTTCTTGTGTTCTTTAAGATGACCAGTTAACTCTTGAACAGATGCGGTTAAAATTGCAATCTGTACTTCTGGAGAACCAGTATCACCTTCAAAAAGTTGAAAGTCGTTGATAATTTGTTGTTTTTGGGCTTTAGTAATTGCCATATATATCTTTCTTTGCCTTTGAGACACTAGTTCAACAATAAACCAGTGAATAAAGTAGGCTCACTTAATATTAGGTATGTATTATAGCATATTAATACTCCCTCAGCTTGATTTGACTGAGGGAGTACTGTTGATGATTTGAACAAATCAGCTATACACGAACAAGACCATTTTTTCTTACCCAAAGAAATCCTTTGGGTAATTTGGTATCCTCATCGAACTTAGCCCCGGTCATAACCAAGCCTTCTCCATCCCCAAAGTTTGAAATGTTAGCTCCACAGATGTTTGCATCAGTGAAGTTACAGTTTCTGAGACCAACCTTTGAAAAATCGGTTCTAGCCAGATCTGCTCTGGTAAAATTGACATCAACTAAAACCTCTGCAAACTGACCTCCCCTCATATCCGCTTCTGTACAATTAGCACCCGTCAAATAGAATGCCCCCATCGTTGATGCAAATATCTCTGGGCTGTTATATGCTTGCCTGTTGTTTAAATTGATCAGCACAGCCCCTGTTAAATCAACACCGGACAAATTGGAGAAGTTACCAATACTAACACCATTCATGCTGACAAAGCGCATGTTGGCACCCTCCATATTGGTATCCTCAATGTAGGCACCTTTCATTATGGCGCGCTCAAACTGAGCCTCCTGGAAGTTCGCAAAAGCTAACTTTGCACGAGTCATATCTGCTCCAATAAAGCTTACCCCTTCCAAGTGCGTCCATCTTAGATCGACATCAACCAACTTTGCGCCATCAAAGACAATCGGGCTGTCTTTCCAATATAACTGCCGGAAATAACTGTTTAAAGAATCTGGTGGAAGGTTTTTTCTCCAATCGGACCATCCTTGCTTAAACTCAATTCCAGTAAGGTTTGTCCCGGTCAGATCAGCATACGTAAAATCAGCTCCAAACCAATCGTGAGCATGATTACCAGGTGGTCTTTGAACTGTGACATTTCTCAGCTTTGCCCTCCGTAAGGTAGCCCCATAAAAAGAGGTCCCATAGAGATCACCATCTGAGAAATTAACTTCGGTTAAATCCATGCCATCAAAATTAAGGCATAACAGATCTAACCCTGATAAATTCAATCCCCTTATGTCGAGATTTGGGTAGAGATACAACAACGGAATTTTCTGCATTTCGAGTGAGTTGTATCCCACATTTACTTCTGCCACTAAAGCCTGAAATCCACTTCTAGTGATATTTGCCATCTTTATACCTCCTTATTAGGTAATGGCCTTTGTGTATGTTAAATAACTGGACATATGTCCAAACCAAGAAAAGATTATAACAGAAGTATCCTTATAATTAAATAACTTGGTTTTAAAATGGTATAATACAAACCTTAGCTTACAAATCTAGATAATCTTTGGAAATGTGAGCTAAGAACCTTAAAAAGTGAAGAGTAAGAAAAGGATAAAATAATGGCAAAGAATCAGATCTATCAGTTGTCACAGATATACCAAGCTGGCGGGTACCCAAAGTGGTATCATTTAATCCACCATGGGGAATGTACCAGTCCCCAATATCGTGGCTTGTGGTTTGTCTCTATTCCCCCTGGACAATATGATTTCAGGGAGGGAAACGAAAATCATTGGCCTGAAGAGATGCATACTTTCCTAATCCCGGCTAAATATGCAACCCAGTTCTATTTCAGTGAATGGCGACGTGATGTTGACCAATGGGCTGAAGTAGCCGTAAAGACAATCATTGGTGATTGGTGCGCTAAGTATGAATGCTTATGGCGTGAGAGACCTGTTTTCAGTCTCACGTTAAAAGATGGCACTCAAGTCAAATACGGCCTCAATGGGACCCAATCGAAGAAACAGCCCAAACGAGAGCTGTGGTTTGTATCCCTCACTGGCCCTGCCCTTCAGGATAGTGATAATTCAGATTGTGAAACTTTTTTTGTTGATCAAATCTGCGCTACACCTGAGGTCATCCAAGTGCTGGGCAGTGATTGGATAAACGGTTGGCAAAAAATTTGCTGGTGTCACCTTATCTGCGGTCTTAAATGGGATGATATCGGATCAGGGAAGCCTGAAGACTGGACTATCAATAAAACATGGTCTTTGGATTCGCCTTTCATCCCTAGCAGCGTGGAAACTGCCCTCCAATTTGTTGAAGGATACAAGCTTAAGCAGAAGGAGGCTGATAAACCACGAAAGTGGTGGCATTTCTAACTTACTTCATTCACACACATATACAAAAACCCCAGTGTCCAACTGGGGTTTTTAACAATATTTTACTTAATTCTACTAACCCAAAGTAAGCTTATTGTAAGAATCTCCTGTTATCCTAACTCCCAACACATTGGCAATTGTGTTTTATATGTCACAATTGTGAAAAAGAAAATAACTAAAGATCTGTTTGAGATAAGAATGAGACATAAAGACCATTGGCGATCAATTTATGCATATATTAAAGGAGATACTATTATCATCGTTTCCTTATTCAAAAAGAAGAGTAACCAAATACCAATCAAAGAACTAAAAAAAGCATACCGAAGGCTTTTAGAATATAAAAAAAATAAAAATCTCCCTCCACTAATCCCACTAGCAGAATGGAGCAAACAATTCACCAAAGAAGAACTAACAGAAGCAAGAAAAAGACTCAACTATCATCAAACTGTTAAGTACTACAAAATCATCCAAAACTTGAAAAGTATGAGGAAAGAACTGGGCTTAACTCAACAGCAAGTGGCAGATAAAGCTCAAATCAACAGAATCATTATTGCAAAAGTTGAAAGTGGTCAAAGAAATACTACTTTAAATACCCTTATGAAAATAGCTCAGGCTATGGGTAAAGAACTTAAAATAGACTTTGTTTAATCCTCTTCATAATAAGCCACAAGGATATCTCCAACTTGGAAGTCTTGTTTCTTATTTTTAAAGGTAAGAGCAAACTCACTCTTATTTTTTACTGAGTTAATCTCTTCTTTACCATGCATCATAGAACCAACTTGAGGATCTGAGACAATTTCATCATTTCGCTTAAGGTGGAACATGTCAGTCTTTTTAAGCTCACCAGTCTTAACTTTACAGCCGGCAATTTTCATCCCCTTCATATCAAAAATTTGCATGATCTCAGCTTCACCTGTGACAACTTCACCAATAGTAGGCTCAATTAATTTAAGGATTTGTTTTTGCATATCCTCAATTAATTTATAGATGATGTCATAAGACTTAAGTTTTACTCCAGCATCCTTAGCCATTTGAATAAGTTTATTTGGGATTTTAATCTTAAATGCAATAATCTTAGCTCCACTAGTAGCAGCCATCTCAATATCTGACTCAGTTACTTGACCGACTCCTTTGGAAATAATTCTGACACTATCAGGATCTAAGTTCTGTTCAATCACTTCAAGAGTTCCTTCGACATCTGCTTTTACAATAAGGTTAAGTTTATCTTTTTCTCCGAAAGCAGCAGCAAAATCTAGATCAGCAAAAGGATCGATCTCAGTATCAGCTTCGATGACTTCTTCTTCCTCTTCGTATTCTGCCCCTGTTTCTCTAATGATAGTCCCAACTGATGGGACGTCATTCAGCCCTACAATTTCAGCAGGAGAACCTGGACCAACTTCTTTAAGCTGTTTACCATTCTCATCAACTAAAGCTTTAACTCTTCCTTCACCTTCATCACTAAATATATCCTGTTTTACTTTAAGAGTACCTTGTTGCACAATCACACTAGCTAATGAACCTCTGTGTTTGTCTCTAGTAGATTCAATCACTACTGCTTTAAGAGGAGCATCAGGATCAGCCTTGTATTCAGCCAAATCAGCCATGACAGTTAATGTTTCAAGCAGTTTGTCTACACCATTTCCAGTGGTAGCAGAAACTTCAATAGCATCAGTATCACCACCAAAGTCTGTAACAGTAATGCCATGCTCTGCTAGCTGACCTTTGACCATATCTGGGTAGAAACCTTTAAGGTCTGATTTGTTAATTGCCACAATCACTTGAGCATTAGACTTCTTAATATGTCTAATTGATTCTATAGTTTGTGGTTTAACACCATCGTTAAGGGCAACAACTAAGATAATAATATCGGTAATGTTAGCCCCTCTCTCTCTCATTTTAGAGAAAGCAGCGTGGCCAGGAGTATCAATAAAAGTAAGAGGTTTACCCTTATACTCAATTTGATAGGCACCAATGTGTTGAGTAATTCCACCTGATTCTTTAGCCTGTACATTAGCTTTTCTAATATAATCAAGTAAAGATGTTTTACCATGGTCAACATGTCCCATGATAGTAATAACTGGTGGTCTCTTTTGTAGTGCCATATATATTTAACTCCTTTATCTATTGTGTTTTAATTTTGAGCAATTTCCTCTAATCTTGGAAATTCAGCTTGTCTCTTTGCAAATTCTGCTTCAAAAACTTCGACCTTTTCGTTAAGGAAAGCTTTTTGTTCTTCACTAATATCTTCAAATGCTTGCCATTTTGCCTTAAATCTAGATAAATCACCAAGAGTTGTTAGTTTAAATTGAACTAATTTTTCTCTGGTTTCTTCTTCTAGTCCCTTAAATGTATCAATCTCATATTCTTCTTCACCAGTTACTTTAGACTCAACTTTTCCTTCAGCAGACTTAACGGTAATTTTATATCCTGTAAGCTTTGAAGCAATACGGACATTTTGTCCACCTTTACCAATCGCTAATGAAAGCTGATCATCTGGAGAAGTTACTGTAACTTCTTTTTTATCTTCATCAATGTCAATTTGTAGACCTTCAGCAGGAGCTAATGCTGCTTGCATGTATAGTCTAGTGTCATCAGAGTAAGGGATAATATCAATCTTCTCGTTGTTTAATTCGTTAATGACTTCTTGAACACGAACACCTCTTTGACCAACACATGATCCAACTGGATCAACACCTTCTTGAGCAGCTCTAACGGCTAATTTAGTTCTAACGCCAGCTTCTCTAGCAATAGCAACGATCTCAACTGCTCCTGAAGAAACTTCTGGAACTTCTCTGTCGAAGAGTTTAGAAACTAAATCTTTATCTGCTCTAGAAACGATAATCCTTCTGCCTTTGTGAGTTTCTCTAATATCAGTGATCAAAACAGCAATACGCATATTCATCTTGTAGAATTCACCTCTCATTTGTTCTTCTGGAGGCATGAAACCTTGACCACGGCCAATGTCTAGCACAACCATACGGCCATCCATACGGAGTACTTGACCCATAATTAAGTTACCAATTTTATCTTGGTAATCACTTAAGATTTGGTCTTTTTCTGATTCTCTGATCTTTTGTAAGATAACTTGCTTGGCAGTTTGTGCAGCGATTCTACCAAATCCAGCAGGAGTAACTTCCTCTGATTTTGTTTCATCCCATTCTAGGACTTCTTCTGTTTCTTCATCAATCTTTGTAACAGGTGCTTTAAAGATCTGACTCTCGCCACTCATCTCATTTAGAGTTGAGTAATAGTGGAAGCCTTCTTCTAAATCACCAATTTGTTTTTTATATGCAGAAACTAAAGCTTGTTTAATAGCTTCATGGATAGACTCGACTGGAATATTTCTCTCATTTGCTATTTGAGCAATAGCTGCTGAAAATTCGGTTCTTGCGACTTGTGGTTTTGCCATATGTTGTTATATATTTTTTTATTAAATTTTATTAAAAAAGGGTCGATGTTCATCGCCCTTTGTAAAACTCTTATATCAAATTATATTATACCAGACTTGGAGAGTAATTTAAAGACAGTGTTATAGGGGCATATTTTAAGCAGATTATCAGGCAATATCTTACAGCATCTTGCAATATCTAGTAAGATCTGGCAAGATAACACAACTATGTCAATTCTAGAGTTCCCTCGTGATATTGCTTTCAAAAAAACAGAAGTGATTGTCAGTGAAATTAAGATCCTTTTGGACCAACTCAAACAAAAACCTATCTCTCCAATTGATAGACAGCAAATATTTCATAATCAAACTTTAAAAAGTTCACTTTTCTCAGCCAGGATAGAAGGCAATAATCTAACTTTAGCTCAAGCAAAGACTATAAACTTTAATGGAAATAAGGAAAAATCAAATCTTGAAATAAGTAATATTATTAAAACTATCAATAATATCAACAAACTTCCAGCTACTATTTCTACTCAAGTAATTTCATCAATTCATAAGCAGATTATGAATAAAATAGACACTAGTGCAGGTAAGTTCAGACAAGAATCTTCAGCTATCTTTGATGGAAATGGAACTATTGTCTACTTAACTCCAGAACCAGATCAAGTAAGACAAATGATGACAATTCTTGTAAAACAAATCAATATCTCTCAAACTACCCTAAGTCAACTCCCTAAAATAGCCCAGTGCCATTACTATTTTGAAAAAATTCACCCCTTTCTAGACGGCAATGGGAGAGTCGGAAGAGCTCTTTTACAGTATCAATTACAGCAGACCAACCTTTTCTATAGCTACATATTACCCATAGATGAATACTTTGAAAAAAATCGTGCTGATTATTATTTTCACTTGGAAAAGAACTCTAGAAATATTGATGAGTTTATTATTTTCTTTTTAGAGGGAATTGTTTACTCACTAAAGCAATTATTAAACAGTATTGATGACTTAACTCAAACAAACTTAACTAAAGCTAGTTCTTTAAACAAAAATGGAAAAAACCTGCTCCCCCGTCGCCAAGAATTGATAAACATTATCAATGATCACCCCTACATATCCATGGATAGCTTGAGTCGACGTTTTCCAACTATTCCCAAAAGAACTATTGCTTATGATATTAATTGGTTAGTAAAGCATGAGCTTGTAACCAAACATGGAGAAACAAGGGGGGTAAGATATAGTGTTTAATAGCCAAATTAAACGTAAAATATTTTTATAGTATAGGTATATAAAAACCAACTTATTACTCCAACTCCTGGAGCTTCTTTAATAGGGTTTTTTGCTTTTTAGATAGGTTTTCTGGAACATCGACAATTAGTCTGACATATAAGTCTCCATGGGCATTACTTCTCAAGTGTTTAATTCCTTCTCCTCTTAATCTAACTAGGGTATGTGATTGTGTACCAGCTCGGACCTTCATCTTGAGCGGTTCTTTAAGGGTTTGTACTTCAACTTTATCTCCAAGTGCCGCTGTCATATAGCTAATCTTCTTATCAATAAAGACATCATAACCATCTCGCTTAAATTCTTTATGTGGAGCAACATCAAAAGAGACATCAAAGTCAGTAAATCTCATTCTAGTACCATCATTAGCCCCTGCAGGGACCTTTATCTTATGCTTTTTGCCTTCAATCTCAACTTCTTTTTCTACTCCTTTAGCTGCTTCCATAAAGCTAATTCTCATTGAATAACGAGGTCTTCTTGGACCTTGAGAGTATGCTCCACCAAAAAACTGCTCAAATATATCAAAGGCATCACCAAAGTCTTGACCACCACCAAAAGGATTAGTACCTCCACTACTATATGACCAAGTGAAAGGACCTTGTTGTTGGCCTGAGAATGGATTTCCTCCACCGCCTGCTCCAGAAAAAGCCGCATGACCAAATTGATCGTACTGACCCTTCTTCTGATCATCAGAGAGAACTTGATATGCTTCGTTTATTTCTTTGAACTTTTCTTCAGCATCTCTTTCTTTATTTTTATCTGGGTGGAATTTCAAAGCCATCTTACGATAGGCTGATTTAATCTCAGCCTTAGATGCTTCTTTTTTAACTCCTAGAATTTCGTAATAATCACGTTTGGTTGCCATAGAGAGATCATTCTACCAGAGTAAAAGAGGTTTGTTAAGCAGAGGAATTAATGGAGTGCTAAAGATTATTTTTGAGCTAGATATTTTAGCATTTTTATACCGGTATCAGTGACTGAAGCAACAACTTTCAATTTTTCTTCTAAGCTCAAATTCTTATAAAGTTGAGCGTCATATGCTCTTTTATCAATTTGATTTAATATGTTTCTTAAGCCGTAATCTTGTAAAAAATCAGGAAAAATATCAATAATAGATAATACCTCGCCAATAACATTTACACGCAATCTATTTCTTAAGATAATATCTGTTCCCTGATTGCCAAACTGTTCAAAAACAGCCTCTTCCCAGGCATCTCTTGCTTCATCATCAGCTTCAAAATGATCTTCGACTATCGGAGTCTGTAAAAAAACATAAACCATTTCAATCATTGGAGCTAAATCTTGGTTATCCTCACTAAGCGCATCTAATACTACTTGTTTATCAGGAACATTTAATTTGCTAATTTTTTCTGGATCAATGATATCGATTCTATGGGAACCAATTTCTCCAGACTTTAAGGCTGATTTAATTGAATCATCAGTAATTGTGTATTTTTCTCCTGTCATTTTTTTCCTTTTTTTTATATTTATTAATTTTTAAAACACTCCCAAACAGAAATGAGAGCCATACTTAAAATAAGTAAAGTGCTAAAACCCATATTCCAGAAGATGATTAACTCTTTAGTTCTCTTTAACATAAGAAGTAGGTTTAAATTATGTTAAAAATAGATGCAAAAAGATAAACAAAAGGTATTAATTATTACCTATAAACAAAGTCCTTATTTTTTGAGCTTGATCGTCAAATCTTTTTTGAATGAAATTTCTTCTTTCAATCAAAATTTGATATTCTTCTTTACTAATAAAATCTTTTTTCAAGATATTTATCTAGTAAATAGTCAAATGTGCCAAATTGTGATTTAGTATTTTTTAATTGTTGATCCAATAAGGAATCATTGCTATCTCCTGCTATATTTGCTATATGTCCTTCCATAGCTAACTAAATAATAAATTAAATGTACAAGATAAACACAGAAATATCAAAACAAAAACAGACGAGTCTCCCCGTCTGTCTCTTACTTAAACAATCTCTTATCTAAGCTTTATATAAATCTTTAATTTACTCTTCTACAACTTCACCTTCTTGAGCATCAGCTTTGTCGTCATCCTTTTTGTCTGACTTCTCACCTTTTGCCTCTTTAGCACTGCCGTCCTGTCCAGCCTGCGCATTGGCAGCATTCATTGCTTGTGCAATAACTTGAGCGCTAGTTAAGGTTTCATCTGTAGCCTTCTTAAGATCTTCTGCTGTAACATCGTCCTTTTCAGATAATTCTTTGAGCTTTTTAACATTTTCTTCAATCTTCTCTTTATCTGCTTTTTCTAACTTGTCACCATACTCTTCAAGTTGTTTCTCCATTTCAAATGAGACAGAGTGTGCTTGATTTCTTGCTTCAGCTAATTCTTTCTTAGCCTTATCTTCATCAGCATACTTCTCTGCATCAGCTTTCATCTTCTCTACCTCATCATCACTGAGGTTAGTAGAGTTCTGGATAGTGATCTTTTGTTCTTTGTTAGTATTCTTATCTTTTGCAGTAACATGAAGAATTCCATTTGAGTCAATATCAAAAGTAACTTCAATCTGTGGAACACCTCTCATTGCCGGTGGAATACCATCAAGGATAAATCGACCAAGTGACTTATTATCTACAGCCATTTCTCTCTCACCTTGAAGAACATTAATCTCAACTTGAGTTTGATTATTTGCTGCGGTAGAGAAAACTTGAGATTTAGATGTAGGAACTGTAGTATTTCGATCAATCAATGGAGTTCTGACTCCACCAAGTGTCTCAAGACCAAGAGTTAATGGAGTAACGTCTAACAAGACAACATCTGTGACATCTCCTCCGATAACACCAGCCTGAACAGCAGCACCAATAGCAACCACTTCATCAGGGTTTACACCTTGGTGAGGTTTCTTGCCAAAGAACTTCTCAACTTCACTAACAATTTT
>Ga0210043_1001925_pt1 | contig 15190 bp, 22 predicted proteins | sample CryGeymet201501t_FD_183990 | JGI IMG/M metagenome (GOLD analysis project Ga0210043, IMG submission 183990) | Groundwater microbial communities from Crystal Geyser aquifers in Utah, USA - Crystal Geyser metaG 2015-01t (SPAdes) (version 2) | ecosystem: Environmental > Aquatic > Deep subsurface >... | reverse complement strand
CCTGGCTGGTTGCGAATGGCACCTGCTTGGCCGCATCGACCATTCTCTGGCCGTGGCCGTGGATCACCGGTCTGAGGTCGATCATGTTACCACCATCCTGTGTTGGTGGGCAGCGCTCATCCAGCATGAGCCTTCTGCGCTGTAGCGTACAAGCGACGGTAGCGTCTGCGGTTCGTCGTGACGGGGCCCGAAACCATGATGGGAAGTCGATCCGCAGCTTGGGGTGAAAACCTGGCATGAATCTTGTGGCCCGGTTTCATTCACGCGAAGAACCGCATTGTTTCGGGGGTGAAGAAGTTCTTGACGCTCAGGACATCCGCTCTGGATGCGGGTCATTTAACAGCGCAGAAGGCTCAGCATAGCCCGTGACGCAGCCAGCGAGAAGCCCGGCCGGCGCGGCCAGCAGCGCTGCCCCGCCACGCCGACCGGACCAGTGCGAATTGCGTCATGCCTCCAAGACCTCCACCACACACCTCGGGTTGCCCCTGTCCGGAGCCAGGATCCTGCTTCCGTCCCAGCTCACCACCTGGCGGTCGTTGGCGTAGACGATTCCTTCCAGTAGGTCCCCCACGGTCTCCAGGACAGCCGATAGGTCCGGCTGTCTGCGGTCGGGTGGGTAGTAGCTCACCCTGACGTGGACATCTCCTGGCAGGAGAGCTCCCCGGTACTGCGATCGGATATCCCACCTGGCAGAGGCCTCGAAGAACTTCCAGCGCTTGGATCCTACGGGCCGCTCGACTCCAGGAACGACACGCTTGGAGTTCTTCTTGGGGGTAAGTCGTCCCTGGATGATGACCGTGAAGGGCGCAAATTTGCGCTCTGGTCCAGGCGTGGTCATTCCGACCGCTCCCGGGCCTTCTCGAGGATCCGCTCGACCATGGCCCGCAAGCCCGGGTCTAGCGGCATCTCGGGCTGAAGCCTGGCCTTGGCCTCAGCGGCCTCCCGCTCTAGCATCCGCTCGTAGCGCTCCTCGGCCTCCCTGCCTCTGCGGGCCTGGGCGGCCTGGAGGGCGGCACCCTTCAGGCGTCTCGGCACGTTGCAATCGAAGCGCGGCTCTTCATCGGCCAGAAGCGGAACTCCTGCGAGCAGGTCCTGGTCGTCGACGCTGGCTAAGTACTTTTCCGAGATTCTCAGCCACCCCTCCACGCCAACCAGCCGGTCAACCGCCCTCGGCCAGAAGACCGACAAGGCCTGCACTGCCCTGGTGATCGCCTTCTCGCTTGCCATCTCTCGCCTCCTCCCGCTCTAGCCGCTCGTAGTCGGCCTGTATCCTGGCCGTCAGGTTCCATCGATCGGGAGTTTCCCCCCACCCTCCCTCGCTCGTCAGCGTCCCCTCGAGGATCATTCGTCGGGTTCGGTCGCTCTCGACGATCTTGGTCAGCGTCAGCTGGCCGCTGTGGCCCTTGGCGAGACCGTGAGCCTCCAGGGCCTCGATGCACTCTCCGACCTCCTGAGCGATGCCGGGGGAGGCCAAGGCGAGCTCTAGAAGCTCGTCACCGCTGATCGACCTTCGGTGAGGCCGTATCCGTGGGTCCTTCCCGGCCAGGGCTTCCCAGCGGACAAGAAGCTCCGCAACGGCCTGCCCCCCGATCAGTAGCGAGCTCGAATCTGATCGGGGGGGAGGGGGGGGATTCTCTTTTCTTCCCACCTCCGGGGTAGGAGCAGGAGCAGGAGCAGGAGCAGGAGCAGGAGCAGGAGCAGGAGCAGGAGCAGGGGTAGGGGCCGGCGGATCGCTGGCGGGGCGCTGGCCACCCGCTGGCGGATCGCTGGCGGGGCGCTGGCCACCCGCTGGCGGATCGCTGGCGGGGCGCTGGCCACCCGCTGGCGGATCGCTGGCGGGGCGCTGGCGCTTGATGTACTTGGCTCCGAGGCCATGATACATCTCCTGGAGGGTGTCGGAGTCGTGGCCATCCATCCCTGAGGTATCCACCCCCCTCCGCTGGAGCAGCTGGAGATAACGCGCTCTTCGGGACGCCTCGGAGCGCTCCGCGGTCCCCACGGCGAACGACTGAAAGTCATCCCACCCATGCAGGTCGTAAGCTCCTGGCTCTCCGTCGAGAAGCTGCGCCTCCCCGGCCAGAAGACCCACGAACTCCTCCGGGTCCACATCGTCTGGAAGCCCGGAGGCATCGGCGATGGCGAGAGCATCGAGACCAGCTAGGTCTCCGTCAGGTCGAAACTCCCTGGCCCAGCACCACAGACGGAGAACCCACAAGGGTGCCTCAGGGCGCCTCAGGCGGCGAACCAGCCGCTTGGTCTTCCAATGGTCGAGCCAGTTGGTGTCGATCCGGATGTCGAGAGCCATCACTTCGCCCCTAGCCGCAGTCGTCGCCGATGCTCCCGCCAGGTCCTGTGGGCTCCGCCAGGGCGGTACCCCGGGGCCCCTGGGTCGATGATGTCGCGCCAGCGGAAGTACCGCATCATGGGCCTCCCTCTCCTGCGGTCGATCCACCTCCAGAGACCCGGATCCTCGGTGGGTCGGAGCTCTGCCGGGAAGTGCCCGAGGAGCCTGGCAACCTCATGGAAGGTCCCCGGGAGCTGGTGAGCGATGGGGTCTGTCATGTGGCGCTGGCCTGGGTGATCAGCCACGTCGCACCTCCTGGAGCAGTTCCGGCGTGTCCAGCTCGGCCATCCGCTCCGACATCTCTTCGAGGATCCCCTCTGGGATGTCCTGGAGGGTCCCGGCGGCGATCATCCCGAGGGATTCCCCCCAGGCCACCAGCTCGGCTTCCTCCAGGCCGTGGAGCGCCCCCTGGCGGCGGACGTTGGCGAGCGTGCTGAACTCGGAGTGATGGGGCCCGAGGTCTCCCTCGATCTCGACCAGCTCCTGGCCCTCAGCCGTCTCGACGGCGTGCAGGCACCTGGAGAGGATCACTGCGATGTAGTCGTCGTCGTCAGGCTCCCGGGGAAGCATCTCGATCATCGTGGGGTGTAGGCCTTCCAGGATGGCGGCCACCCCGGTGGTCCCGGACCCGGCGAACGGATCAAAGACTGATCCTCCCTCCGGGGTCACCAGGCGGACCAGCCAACGCATCAGGCTGATGGGCTTCACGGTGGCGTGGGGGTTGCGTGTGGGGATTGGCGCCCACTTCGGGTCCCGCTCCATCCCCCCGGGGTTCACCCGCCGCCGGAGGACCTCTGGGAGGAGATCGAGTCCAGCCTGTTTCTCGGCAGGACCAGGCTTCGGGCAATACCGGAACGTCGGGAAGGCGTCCGGAGCCCCCTGCCGAAGGAGCTCTTCCACGGGGCACCCTGGGGCGCACAGGTGGGGCCCGCATGCTGGGTCGTGGGAGAAAAGAACGTTCATGGGCCAGCGGCCGTCCACCCGGCAGTCATCGATCCGCAGGGCTCCGGTGCCGGTGGCGTCCACCTGGGCCTGGACAGTCCGCTCGGTGAGAGGATTCCTGGCGACGACGATGGGCTCGTGCGACCGCTTCAGCCGTGTCCCCATCCCTCCGGGAAGAGCCAGGTTGCCCATCACGCTGCCGGTGGCGTAGATCCACGGGATAGTCCCCCAGATCTCCCACCCGGAGGATCGGATGGCCCCCTTCACCAGGTCGTCGTTAGTCTCGTGGGCGAAGGCGAGAAGGAATCCGCCAGGCTTGACCGCCCGGCGCACCTCGGCCCAGGTGGACGCACGGAACGCCACGTCCCCAGCGTCCCAGGTCTGCCCTAGGAAACCACGGGCCTGACGCTGGAACTGCCCGTCACCCCCCTTTGGGGCCTTCGACCCGGTCGGCCCGAAGCGCCTGACGATGGATCCGAGGTGGTACGGGGGGTCCGTGACGCAAGAGTGAAACGTCGCGTCAGGAATGCCTGGGAGCAGCTCCATGAGGTCGCCGTGAAGCACGCTGAACGGGTCAGGCATCGCCAGCCCCCTTCCCCTTCAGCGCCATGTACTTCTTCCTTAGCTGCTCGTGACGCTGCTCTACGCGCTCCACCTCCGCACGCCGCTCCTCAGCGACGCCCCGCCACTTCGCCACGTCCGCCTGCGCCTCCCGGAGCTGATCCGAGCGCTGGGCGGCCTCGAGGCGGGCGGCCCCCCGCTCCTCGATAAGGTGTTCGTTCTGCCGGGTGAGCTCGGCCAGCTCGGTTTGCATCCGCCTCGAGCTCTGCTCCAGCTCGCAGATCTGGCGGAGTCGCTGACGGAGCTGGGCCTCCTGTTCCTTCCCTCTCCCGACCGCCACATGGATGTCGGTGATCTGGTCCCACCCGGGCTCTTGCTTGGCGGCCTTCCGCTTGCGCTCCTCCAAAGCCTCAGCGGCCTTCTGGCGGAGCTCCTCCGACTGGTCCTGGATGCTCTCCAGCTTCTGGTTACGGGTCTCCCGGGCCTTCTGGGTGGCAGCGTGGAGCGATGTTTCTCCTGCGTCCACCTCGGCGGCAAGCTCTGGGGCATCCCTTCGAAGCTTCAGGGCGGAGTCGACGGACCGAGGGGAAACCCCGGCTGCCGCGGCTGCGTCATCGATGCGGAGGTTGTCCGAGGTGCCCGGGCGCAAATTTGCGCCCGCCTCCCTGGTCGGGTGGTAGCTGCCCAGCTCCACCAGCTTGGCGGCGAACATGGCTCGCTGGCTGGTGGTGAGCTCCCGCCTGGGGAGCAGATTCTCGTGGAGGATCTTCCGGAGGTACTCCTCCTCGCCCCAGTACTCGAAGTGGAGCGCCTGCTCGAGGTCCGGCTCCTCCATGCAGCAGATGTGACGGTTGCGGCCGTCGACGATCCAGTCCGGCCCTCCATCGGTAGCCCGTAGGAGCTTGATCGGTTGGACCAGACCGGAGTGGCGGATGCTCTCCTTCAGCTCTCGCTGCTGGGCCTCGGAGTACTCTGGCAGCAGCAGGCAGGCTGGGTGGTACCGCAGGGCCTCTATCGTCGAGATGGGGAGGCGCTCACCCATTGGGAGCCACCTTGCCTTCTTCAACGACCATCTGTAGCTGCTCTTCGTACCCCCCAGCCCCCCACCAGGCACAAGCTACGACGCTGTAGTCGTCCTCCACCCAGGAGTGGCCGCAGGCCTGGCAGTACAGATCGGTGGCGGTCGCTCCGACGAAATCCGGAGACACCGCCTGAGGAGCCACAGTCTCCATCCCACAGGCGATGCACTCGGGCGCCTGATGGCTCGGGAGGGTATCGGTCAGCCGGCGCATCCATCCGTCCCCCGCACGGGCCCCCATCACTCCACCTCCGGATTAGCCTCAGAGGAGACCTCAGCCAGAAGCCCTGCAAGCTCGGCACGCTGGCCCCTCAGGTGGTGGATGTCCTGCTCGAGGTCCATGATCTGGGCCTCGAGGGTGGCGATGGTCTCCTGGTAGGTGGCGATGTCGGTCCTCGCCTCGACCAGGGCATCGTCGGCCTCTCGTAGCTCCACCGTGGCGGCGTCCACGGCCATCTCCATCTCGGCCCGCTCATCAATCGCCTGATCCCGCTCCCGAATGCAGCGGACCGCGGCTTCACGGAGAGTCTCCCCGAGGCGCATCCCGAGGGCCCCAGCAAGACGTTTGAGATCCACGTCATCCTCTTCGACATGCCTGCCGATACCCATGGCGGGCCTCGGTTCGTTGTTGCTTGCCATCAAATGCCTTTCCCCCGGCCGTGCCGGGCGTCAGGGCCGGTGAGGGGCCCCGCCTCGCCCCCGAGAGGGGACCGAGGGGCAAGGCTCCAGCCGGCCGGGGGAGGGCGTGATTCGTCTCACCGATTGGACGCTCTCCCAACCTGCCCGCCCCCTGGGTCATCTGGAGCTGCTACTCCAGACGCCCAGGAGGCGGGCTTTCGGGCCTCATCTCACCCAAGGCCATCCGGGTCCCCCGAGCATGATGGGGTCCGAGAGGTCGGACGGAAAGCCCTCCGAATTCGATTCCTGGCCCGCCTGGAAGCAAAAGGCGTGGGAGCGAGTTCAGACCAAGTAACCTCCCGCAGAGATCAACCCAGCCCCCCGCCTCTGGGGGGCCTTCTAGCGTCTCCCCCCCCACCCCCCCGTGACCGCGCCGGACACGGATGTCCGACTGCGACAGATCTGTCCGGCGCGGCCCCATCATCAGGTGTCCTCGTCGTAGACGATCTTGGGCTCGTCGGGGTCGGGGGCCTTGGGGGCCCGGCCATTCATGGCGGACAAGACCAGCGTTTTCAAGTCTGAGATTGCGGCGACCAGGCCACTTTGCCCCTGGGCTAGCGCTTCCTGTCGGGTCCTGATCTTCTCCTGACCCGCCCTCATCTCCTCGATCGCCTTGGTGTTTTCCAGGAGCTGTAGTCGGTCTTTGGCGTCCACGTCTGGAATACCTCCCTCTGCGGCATCACCCGTGCCAGGTGCGCCATCAGGCAGGGAGTAGGGTGGGCGACCGTTGACGGCCTGCTCCATCCAATGACGCATGACCTTCGAGATTGTGGTGCCGGTTTCGGTACACCACCCCTTGAAACTGGTCAGAAGCGGCGTCGGCAGCAGAAAGCTAGCCTTCGTCGTCTCCTGGGCCAGCGGTTTGCGTCCAGGTTTCTTTGCCATCTCGTGGCTCCCTCCTCCGGAAATGATACTCCGGCAATCAAAAACATCAAAGACGTTTTTCTTGCTTTCGGCTAAAACCGGTGCAAGCATTACCGATGTGTAGGACAACGATCCCCCCGGGGAGCCAAACCAGGCCCCCGTCAGGAGATCGACAGAGAGGGGAACCATGACCAGCCCGACGGAAGGAGCCACCACGCTCCTGGTCCAGGCCTACCTGGACGAGACCCGCCCGATCCCGATCACCCTGGAGGAGCAGGCCCAGGTGGTCTACCTCGCACGCTGGCACGACTCGGTCGATTGCCTGGCAGGAGCGGCAGAGAGGCTCCTCGCTCAGAGCAATCTTGCGGATCGTGGGCCACGGTCTTCCATACCCACGCCAAGGTTCGCCTGCCAGGCATGCACAGAGTCCCGGGGGGACGCCAGGGGGACAGGTCAGTGGACTCACCACGACATCACCCACGCCTGCGAGGCCTGCGGTGGGACCGGGTACCGGCCGGCTGGCCAGGCCATGGAGTTGACCGGGCCCCGCACCGGGGCCTCCACCATCGGAACCATCCAGGCCGAGTGGGGATCGATGGCCGAGAAGCGGATTCGGGGTGAGGTGTGATCGACGTCAACGCCGAAGCCCTCGAGTTTGCGCAGGGCTGGTTTGATGGTCTTGAGACCGTCGAGATCATGATGCGCCCAGCTCGCGGCCTGAACGAGGCCGGGATCACCGACTTCCTGGTGCGCGCCCAGTGGGGAACCGGCCGCATCAGCGTGAACCATTGCGTGGGAGTGAAGACGACCGGCATGCCGATCCTCCAATTCCCCTACCTGGTGATGGCGGAGCTGGTGAGACATCTAGTGCCCGCGCTGGAACTCGGAGAGGAGGGGATTGCAGACGAGGAGCAGGTGTCTCCCGGAGGATCGGCACCGATCGTTGAGCGCGTCGATTGGTGGTGTGAGCACGGAGAGTGCGGTACCTCCTCCAAGACCATCTCCCACGTCCTGGCTGGGAGACCGAGGGCGATGGGGCTCGGTGCGTTCTGCCCGCACGGTAGGCCATCGATCCCCCATGACCCGGACGACCTCCGAAGGTGTGTCCAGCTCCTGGATCTCATCCCCGAGTGGGTCGTCCGCCTTCCCGAAGTTGCCGAACGATACCCGGAGTGGGCGCCCCTGGTGACCTCGTGGCCAGAGCTGGTCGCTTCCATGCAAGGTGAGCTCCCACCAGGGAAGGCTCCCAAGACCTACGCCATGATGCAGCGCCTTCGGGGGGGGGATCAGTGACCGCCGCCGAACTCGTCGCCCGCTACCTCGATCGCGACGTCCAAGTCGGACTCGACGCCGACTCCTGGGGGCGCCACTTGGCCGGACAGGCTCTGCACGAGTCCCACCAGAAGCAGCGCCCTGCGGGGGCGAATTCAGAGACCGGGTTCGCTGCCGAGTGGAGGTTCGGGGCCCCCGAGGTCCTCCCACCCAGCCTGGAGGAGCTGACCCAGGAGGCCCTCGACATGATCGCCGCCAAGCTCCGAGTACCGTCCCTGGAAGGAACTGGGCGGGTTGCCCAGTTGCTGGACCTCCGCTACCGGGAGGCCCTGCGGGCCGCCCAGCGGATCCTCGAGGAGGTGGAGTAGTGCAGGTCCCCCTTTTCCATATTGACGAGCTCCCACACGAGCGCAAGGCCGAGCTGGTGCGTCACGCCGAGGCCCAGTTGACCGAGGCCCGTAAACCCTGGCGGCTGTGGTCCGAGTGGACTTGCCGTTTGAAGGCATGCACCACCACCATGAACATTGCCCGGCTGCTGGAACTGGAAGAGCTACTCGATGAGGCGAGAGATATCTTCCACGACCTCAAGGAGTGGGGGAGGTCCGCATGATCCGCCACCTGCCCGCCATCATTACCGTGGGGGTCCTGCTGGCGGGGACCCTGCTGGTGGTCGCACCGGCCCCGGCCCCGGTCCAGTCCCACGCCCCCACCATCCCCTGCGTCCACTCAGACGGCTACCGCCACTTCGTCGCCCGGATCGACGAGCCGGAGTAGCACATGTCCCGTCCACCCTGGGCGTCCGCCTGGCGCCCGTCCACCACCACTACAGATCCCGAGGTTCCCATGACCGTCATCGATGCCGAGTACCAGACCACCGTAACTCTCCCCGCGGTGACCACGACCCAGAGCCTGCCCACCCCCCAGCCTCCGCAAGCCCCCATGTCGATCTTCGGGGACATCACCACCCCGGAGGGCTTCCAGCGTGCCATTCAGGCCGTCGAAAACGGGATGAAGCTGAAGCGCCACATCACCCAGCTAGCTGTCGCCACTGGCCAGGCCGAGAGTTGGATCGACATGGATGGCCAGCCCTACTGCACCGAGGCCGAGTGCGAGCGGATCCTCGCAATGATCGGGGCCTCCGTATCCATCACCAGGAAGGAGATCGAGCGGGAGGACGACGGCAACTACGGGGTGGAAGTGGAGGTTCTCCTCCAGCACCCCCTGATGGGCTCCTGGACAGGCCTTGGCTACGCCCACACGACCGATCCATTCCTGGGCACCAACAACGGCACATCGAGGAGGAAGCTCGACCAGGTCAGTCGCCACAACCTCCAGCAGCACGCCTACACCAGAGCAAAAGGCAACCTGGTGAGGAAACTCATGGGGCTCACTGGATACTCCTGGGAGACCCTGTACCAGCAGTTCGGCTTCAAGAGAGGCCAGGGTGGGAGCGTCGACTTCGTCCGGAACCGGGAGGCGAACCTCCAGCAGACGATGGCGGGGACCCGACCCCGGGCCTCCCAGGTCGGGCGCCAGCGGAAGGCTGAGCAGGCCGAGCGGGATGCTCGGTCCGCCCCAGTCTCCCGCCCGCAGGAGGATGCGCAGCCGGCCCCCGCCCCCGCTTCCAATGCCAGCTACAAGCGCGACCTGACGGTGGCCATGAAAACGAAGGGCGTCAGCTTTGAAGCCCTCGGTAAGTGGACCCAGGCTGAACTCGAGTATACCGGCAAGGCCCTCGACGCCCCGGCCGACATCCAGGACCGGATCCTCGCTGCCGTCCGAGATGGCGAGGTGGCGTGATGGCCGACCTGATCACCATCGAGGAGGCCATCGAGATGATGGCGGACCCGGTCGGCGACCCCATCGGGGGGATCGAGGGGGTGCTGGCGGAGGCCCAGGCCCGTCACGCCGCAGCGATGGAACCTCTGAGGTCGAAGGTCATCAGCGTGGGCGCCTACGCCGACGCCCGGGAGGCCGATGTGGCCCAGATCCGCCAGGACTTTTACAAGGAGGAGGAGCGGTTGAAGGCCGCCATGGCGCACCAGCAGCGGGAGACCGACCGGCAGCGTGCCGAGTGGCAGCGGGAGCTTGCGGAGCTCCAGGAACATCTCCGTAAGACCGCTGAGCTTCACAGCCAGGAACTGCGTTCCCTCCGGGAGGAGCGAGTGTCCTTGCAGAGCCGCAACGTGGAGCTTTCCGACACTCGGGACACCGAGCGTCTGGAATTCCTTGAGAAGAAGTTGCCGGAGATCGTCGAGAGGGAACGGGAGGCCCAGAAGCTGGCTACCAGCTCCGCTGAATCGCTCGACCGGATCTATCGGGAATGGCTTCCGCAGGAAGCATCGATGGAGGGCCGCCTCGCCCTCAAACGTGAGCTTCCCCGACTGATCTCCCGCCTGCGGGGCATCCCCGAGGCGACGGTCATCCTGCCCGGGAGCAAGTCCACCAAGCCATCGCTGGCCGAGTCCGAGTGGGCGACCGCCAACCCATGAAAGGATCATCATGGCCAAGAAACGCACAGCCACCGAAGCCACGCTCCCTCGACAGATCACTTTCACCGAGGAGAGCGTAGGCGAGCTCAGAAAGCGAATGAAGGGCCTCGCCCCCAGGGATGAGGTGGAAGGCCAGGAGCGTCTCCCCGGGATGCCGGACCAGGGCGATCGACTGCCGCACTACCTCGTGACCCTGACGGCCCGGGCCGAGCGTCTTGGCGTGGGGCCTCCAACCCTGCCTCACGACTCGGATTCCGATCAGGGGGAGGTCGTCATGCTGTACCGCGAGAAGATTTCTCGGACCGTGGAGGTGATGGTCGAGGCGGACTCCTACGACGACGCTCTCGAGCGGGCCCAGTCGAAGATCGACGCTCAGGTAGGGGGCCTGCACCAGCTCTTCGCTGACTATCCTGGGGAGCCCTCCTCACCGAGCTGGAAGGTGAGGCGCCTGTGACCCGCTGCTCCTGCCCCTCCCGGCCGCCCAGGCCATCGGCTAGCCAGGTTTTGCGTGACGACCTCGCCCCGGCTAGGGGCATTGCCTGGGCCGTGCTCCTCAGTCTGCTGATCGTCCTCCTCCTGACGGTCGTCTGCTCCCAGGGCTGCTCGGAGCGGACGGCCACAGCATTGCCACGCCAGGACACCTGCTACACCCCGACCAACCTCGACGATCTGGACGACCAGGCGGAGCTCCTCATGGTCGCCGAGGCCGACGAATCCCTGGAGATGCACCGCAGGGCCAAGCGCAGCTTCGAGACGTTCTTCTGGGAAGGAGACGAATGAGAGAGCTCATCGTCGACAACTTCGCTGGCGGCGGGGGAGCCTCCACGGGGATCGAGATGGCCCTGGGGCGCCGGGTCGACATCGCCATCAACCACGACCCGGAAGCCCTGGCCCTCCACGCCGCCAATCACCCAGGGTGCCGGCACCTCTGCGAGTCCGTCTGGGATGTGGATCCAGTCGAGATCACTGCCGGGCTCCCAGTTGGACTCGCATGGTTCTCCCCGGACTGCAAGCACTTCTCGAAGGCCAAGGGAGGCCGGCCGGTGGAAAAGAAGATCCGAGGGCTGGCTTGGGTGGCCGTGCGGTGGGCGGCCACCGTGCGCCCCCGGGTGATCATCCTGGAGAACGTCGAGGAGTTCACGACGTGGGGTCCTTTAGGAACTGACGGGCGCCCTTGCCGAAAGGGGAGGGGGGCGACCTTCAGCTCCTTCATCCGGGCCCTGGAGGGCCACGGCTACCGAGTGGAGCACCGGGAGCTGCGTGCCTGTGACTACGGGGCACCCACTACCAGGCGGCGCCTCTTCCTGGTGGCTCGCCGGGATGGCTGCCAGATCGTCTGGCCAGATCCCACCCACGGTCCCGGGATGGATCCCTACCGCACCGCCGCCGAGTGCATCGATTGGACCATCCCCTGCCCGAGTATCTTCGAGCGACCTCGGCCGCTGCGGCCCGCCACTTGCAGGAGGGTCGCCCGTGGCATCGTCAAGTTCGTCCTCCAGGCGGACCCTCCATTCCTCGTTCCTGGCCCGGCTGCCGCCACGATGATTCAGACAGGGTACGGGGAGCGGGACGGACAGCGGCCGAGGACTCTCGACCTCAATCAGCCCCTGGGGACCATCGTGGCCGGAGGATCGAAACACGCCATCGTGGCCGCATTCCTGGCGAAGCACTACGGGGGTCCGAGCGGGAACCAGACCGCAGGCCAGGATCTCAAGGAGCCCATGGCTACCATCACTTCGAGTGGCCAGATGGGTCCGGTAGCGGTGTTCCTCACCAAGTACTACGGGGAGGGCCTCGGCCAGGACATCCGGAACGCCCTCGGAACCGTCACCACCAGAGACCGATTCGGACTAGTCACCACCAGGATCGACGGGACCACCTACGCCATCTCCGACATTGGACTCAGGATGCTCCAGCCTCGGGAGCTCTACCGGGCCCAGGGCTTCACAGACAGCTACGTCATCGCCCCCGAGATCGAAGGGCGCCGGCTGACCAAGACGGCCCAGATCCGGATGGCCGGGAACTCTGTGTGCCCTCCCATGGCAGCCGCTATTGTCCGGGCGAACTGCGGAGAGCTGGCTCTCGACAAGGGCCAGGGAATGCTCTGGGGGACGGCAGCGTGACCAGCCTCCCCTACCCAGTCAGCGACGAGACCCGGAAACTCTTCGAAGTGGCAGCCAGGGAGATCTACGGGCGGGAGCCCACCAGCGCTGAGGTCTCCGAGCTCATCATCCAGGGAGATCGCCTGCTCGGGATCGCCTTCGAGCAGGTCCTTCCAAGCCGGGTTGTCCCGCTCCGCCCACGTCGGGCACAATCCCGATCATGACCACCGCCGTCCTCTACGCCCGCGTGTCCTCCCAGCGCCAGGCCGACGAAGGCTACTCGATCGACGCCCAGCTCCATCTCCTCAGGGACTTCGCCGCCCGCCACGCCATGGAGGTTGTCCAGGAGTTCATCGAGTCGGGTTCTGCCTCCACCCGGGCCCAGAGGGAGCGCCCGATCTTCCGGGCGATGATGGACTTCCTGCGCTCCGGCGGGGCCGAAGTGGTGGTGATCCACAAGCCGGACCGAGCCACCCGCAACCCAAGGGACCAGGAAGAGCTCCTTGAGCTCGCCGAGTCCGGGATCTCGATTCGCTTCGCTGGCGGGGCCCCCACCATCGAGCAGGGACTCAACGCTGGGGCCCGCCTCCAGATGCGGATCCAGACCGCCATCGACACCCACTACTCCGAGGCCCTCGGGGAGTCGGTGAGGACCGGGATGACCCAGAAGGCCAGGGAGGGGATCTACCCCGGGAAGCCGCCCCTGGGGTACCGGACGGTCCAGGGGAAAGGGCGGGCCACCCTGGAGCCGCACCCTACGGAGGCCCACTTGATACGGGAGATGTTCGGCCTCTACGCCACAGGGGAGTGGTCGGACTCCGACCTGGCCGGGTGGGCCTGGTCCAGGGGCCTCACGGCCCGGGGAGGCTCCAGGCTTTCCCGGTCGGTGATCGAGCGGATGCTCCGCCGCCCCCTCTACCACGGCGAGTTCGAGTGGGGGGGCGAGGTCTACGACTCCAAGTTCCCCTCCGTCATCCCGGCCAAGCTCTGGCAGCAGGTCCAGGAGATGCGGGAGCGCAAGAATCGCTGGCGGTCCGCCCCCTCCCCGATGCCCTACGCCCGCCTGATCCGCTGTGGCCGCTGCGGAGGTAACCTGGTGGGCCAGAGCAAGACCAACCGCCACGGGTCCACCTACGACTACTACGCATGCACCCACCGGGCCGCCGAGTGCCAGGGCCACCAGTACCCACCCGGGGAGACCCGCCACGTCCGCCAGGAGGTGATCGAGGCGGCCATCCAGGAGCGCCTCGCAGAGCTCCGCATCCCGGACAGCCTGGTGGCGGCCCTTCGCTCGCTGGCCAGAGACAAGCTGGGGATCCTCGCAGACGGGGAGGCCCGGGAGCGCGACCGCCTCCAGCGTCTGGACGCTTCCCTGACGACCAAGATCCGCCGGGCCGGGTCCAGCAGGATCTCCGGGGACCAGGAGATGGACCCCGAGGACTATCGGGCTGTGGTGGAGGAGTGGCGGGAGGAGCGTCGACTGGTGCGCTCCCAGCTCGAGGATCTCTCCGGGGACGTGGACGACCTCGAGGAGGCTGCCTGTGAGGCGGTAGAGCTCGCCGCCGGGGCCGCCAAGGTCTGGGGTAAGCTTCGCCCCGAGGTGCGTCGCCACCTGGCAAACCACTTCTTCGAGAACCTTGTCTGGGAGGACGGCAGGCTCTCCGTGACCTGGCGCCCGGTCTGGGGAATCCTACGTGCTCGAACCCTGGGTGCAGCCGCTCTGGAAGCAGCTGGAGCGGATCTACTCACCCGTGCCGGGGTGTGGCTGGCGGAAGATGTTCGAACCCCGTCGGGATCCGCTCCCAGACAGGAAGAGAGCGCCTCTCTGGCGCCCGAAATGGGAATGGCGGACAGGGAGGGGCACCGCCGGAACCTGCCGATCTCGCTCGTGGAAAGGCTCGCCTCCGCCCGCCCGGCATCCCCACAGCTCCTGGAAGCTCTCGAGGTGGTGCGCCTGGCGGCCTGAGCTACACTAGACGTCCACGTCTCCCGTCCCGGGATCTCTGTCTGGTCAGATCGACATCTTCCCGGGCCGGGAGATTTTTTGTCTCCAAGTATTGACGGATCCGCCTTACTTGGGTATACTTATTACAGACAGAGACGGGGCCTGGCCCCGAGAGAGGATCGAGATGAGCGAAGCCGAGTACGTCTACCTGGTGGCATGTGGGGAAGAGCCAAGAATCGTGGCAACTGCGGCCATGCCGGACGTGGCCAATGAGGACGAGCCTATGGACGGGTCAGCCGTCCTCGCCCTGGCAACGAGCGAGGAACATGCCTACTGGCTGGCCAGCCAGTACGACGCCGGCGAGATCCAGCCGGACAACGTGATGTTCCACGGCCGGACAATTGTGGTTCTCTCTGGCGCTCTTCCGGATGCGCCCCAGAGCGGATTCGTGGTGCGCCTCACAGAGGGAAACCGCCACCACCCGGAGAATACCTGCGCATTCGTCTCTCTGCGCGGTGATGTGCTATGGGTCAGGGAAAAATTCGCCACCAGATTTTCCACCGAGTCCGAGGCCAGAGAAATGGTCGCCGACTGCGGACTGGCCGACGAGACTGAGCTCATCGCCGTCGACACCCCGGCCGTGAAGGGGCGCTTGATTGGTGGCCTAATGGATGACCAGGAAGCCGAGGCGGCCCTCCGTGAGATGTGGGTGATGGGCGAGTGAGTGCCAAGAACACCCCCCCCTCCCCCCGCGGGAGGGGGCAACCCCCCCGCCACGGCTGCGAGGCCTCGGTGAAGGTCTGGATGACTGCGGCCCGCAAGGCGGAGATCCAGGCCTCTGCCGAGGACGAGGCAGTCTCCATTCAAGTCTGGATGGAGAGGGCAATCGAGGGGAAGCTGACCACCCAGACA
>Ga0210043_1001924_pt1 | contig 15196 bp, 25 predicted proteins | sample CryGeymet201501t_FD_183990 | JGI IMG/M metagenome (GOLD analysis project Ga0210043, IMG submission 183990) | Groundwater microbial communities from Crystal Geyser aquifers in Utah, USA - Crystal Geyser metaG 2015-01t (SPAdes) (version 2) | ecosystem: Environmental > Aquatic > Deep subsurface >... | reverse complement strand
CGGACCCTGTCTGAGCGGTACGGGATGACGGTGGACGATCTGATGGCTTTGCTGACTGGACCCGTGACGCTGGTTGGGGTGGGATTGCGGTGCGGCTCCGGATCGTGGTCTCGGTCGCGGCATGGGCATGCGGCGTGGTCACTGTCGGTGTCGCAGTCAGAGTCCGGCTCGAGATGCGATTCGGTGTCGAGGAGCAGGTCGGAATCTCTGATGCGATCCTGGTCCTGGTCGCGGTCCCTGATGCGGTGGGGATCGTGGTCTCGGTCGCGGTCGCGTGGAAGGTGACGATGAGTAATGCAGGCGAGCAATGGGTGCGGTGCCCAGCGTGCCGGGGAGAGGGGCGGACGCTACACACCTCACTCGAGATCGAGGAGGTCTGCCCGAGGTGCAGCGGGGTCGGCGAGGAGCTGGCTGACTGTGTGTCTGACTCCACGTACGGGTCAGACAGGCTGAGCAGACTGCGGTCGACCCTGGCCAGCCAGATCGTGTACCACCTGCAGCTGGGGTACGGGATCAACGGTCACCGATGGACAGGCGCTAGACGTGGCAGCTCAGCAGTGTGCGGCGGTCACGGAGTGGATAAGGGTGGTCAAATGACCCTCTCTGACCAGCTCATATCCGCCATCGCCTCTGGACCGGGTCTCAGCCCGGAGGAGGTAGCGGACTGGGTCGTGCGGTATGAGGCCGAGACCGGGGACACCAGCCTGCGTGGCGTGACGACCGAGGAGCTGATGCTGCTACTGCTGCCTCATCCCGGGTCCTGTTCGCGGTCCTGTTCGCGGTCCGTGTCCACGTCGCGCTCTGGGTCGCGGCCGAGTTCGCGGCCGAGTTCGCGGTCGTGGTCTGGGTCGGGTTCGGGTTCGGGGTCGTGGTCTGGGTCATGGTCGGCGTCATGGTCTGGGTTCTGGTCTGATTCGTGGTCTGGGTCGTGGTCGCGGTCGCGGTCGCGGTCTGGGTCGAGTTCGGGGTCGTGGTCGTGGTCGTGGTCACAGTCGCGACCGGGGGTGGCCAAATGACAGATGCCACCCAAGATGAGATCCGGACCCTGTCTGAGCGGTACGGTGCCGGTCATGGTCGCGGTCGCGGTCGCGGTCGTGGCCGCGGTCGTGGTCGTGGTCTGGGTCGAGGTCGGCGTCGGGGTTGGAGTAACTGAATCATGCGGCATCTCTGCCACTATGCAAGGAGATGGCGAGGGGGGGCAAGGAGGAGTGACATGGGCAACAAATGCCAGTGTCAGTGCGGGTGTAATGAGCTGGCCACGGATACTGACGATAACGGGGACCTGGTCTGCGCGGCTTGCGTCGACTACTATATCACGGCTGATGGTGACGTGGTGTGCAGCCATGAGCAGGGGAGGGAATTCTGCCGGCACTGTGGTGGTGAGATATCGTGGGGCGGGGTCCAGACCGGACAGCCAGGCGTTAGCAATTTCCGCTATGGAGAGTGTGCGTGCGGCGAGGTGTGGGTGGAGAAGCAGCGTGGCCGAGATGGAGACTGGGATCTCAGCGGAGATAAGTGACCCCAGACTCCACAGTACACGGGAGTGATCGATGCATCATCCCGGCACGGTGCCGGGATCAACCGCCCCCTCGCCTCGAGGGGGGCAAAGGAGACAGTAATGAAAGTCGGCGACAACGTTCTAGTAATGACTCCAACCACCCACTACTGGCTGGGTCGCGTTATAGAGATGGACCTGTGGTCCATAACCCTGGACGATGCAGCGTGGATCCCGCAGATCGGTCGGCACCATGAGGTGCTGGCATCTGGGCTGCCGGACGAGAGCACAGAGATCGAGCCGCACCCGTCGGGGATGCTGACATCAGTGCCCCGTGCGGGATCCGTCGTCATTTTGTGGCCGCACCCGTTGTGGAGGACGGCCAAATGACCCTCTCTGATCAGCTACTGACCGCCCTGGTCTCCACCTTCGGATCGGGTCTCAGCCAGGAGGAGGTGGCCAACCTGGTCGTGCGGTACGAGGCCGAGACCGGGGACACCAGCCTGTGTGGCGTGACGCCAGACGAGCTGATGCTGCTACTGCTGCTGCTACCTCATCAGCGGCCGGGCTCGCGGCTTGGGTCGAGCTCGATGTCGGGATCATGGTCGGGGTCGTGGTCGTGGTCGTGGTCGCGGTCATGGTCATGGTCATGGTCGCGGTCGCGGTCTGGGTCGGCGCGGTCGCGGTCGCGGTCGCTGTCTGGGTCGCGGTCGGGGTTGGAGTAACTGAATCATGCGGCAGAGATGCCGCTATACGAAGAGATGGCGAGAGAGGGGGGCAAGGAGGAGTGACATGGGCAACAAATGCCAGTGTCAGTGCGGGTGTAATGAGCTGGCCACGGATACAGGAGTGATCGACGCATCAGCCCGACGCGATGCCGGGCTCAACCGCCCCCTCTGGGCGAGGGGGCAAGGAGAAGCGACATGACACATAATGCCGAATTCGATCAGCATGTCGCGCTGCTCGCACTTGACCTGGTCGGCGTGGAGTACTCGATCGAAGATCGAGATGGTGTGGCGACAGCCGTCCTCGACGGCTGGACCGCCGATGACGGCAACTGCGAGGTATACTACGACTGGGCGTCCAGCGGTCGTGAGGCCGCTGAGGAGTATGTCTCTGATGGTGACTGGGGGGACATCCAGACCACCACGTGGGTCCGGGTACGTGTGTGGCGCTCGGGGTACGCAGTGGTGGACGGCGCAGCAGTAGCAGTGCGTCTCGATGAGGCGACGCACTCGGTAGAGCTGGCCCCCGACCAGCCCGATTGCGGGTCGGGCCATGACCACGACTGGATGTCCCCGTCGTTCCTTGGTGGGCTCGATGAGAGACCGGGTGTGTGGGGGCACGGCGGTGGAGTGATCGTCCGGGAGGTGTGCGCCCACTGTGGGGCCTACAGGACCACGGATACATGGGCGCAGGATCAGACGACCGGCCAGCAGGGCCTCACGTCGGTGGCGTATGAGGACGCCGACGATGAAAGCATAGCATGGGCTATGCAATGCAGTGAGGACGAGGACGAGGAAGAGTAGGATGCTGATGCATCTAACTAAAAGCCACGACTGCGAGAATGAGTACTGGCAGCACTGCATCCACTGCGTGTCCGGCGACCCGGATGCTACCTTCGAGTACCTCGAGCATGACGTTCTGGGTATCTGTATCAAGGTCAAGATCTATTACCCAGACGGTTCCTCGACCATTCTGGTTCGTGGCGTGGATGGGTGGTGCTTTGAGGACATGAGGTATATTGCTCCACCGATCCAACATAGACCACAAACACTCCACCGATCCAACATAGACCACAAACACTCCACAATCACACTCCACAATCGCACTCTAGACATGGCAGGGTAAAATGACAATCGATAATGGCCTGAGCTGGAATGAAATGAGCCCTGAGCTACAGGACATCGGATCAGATCTGCGGGATGCGATACGAACTGGCACTGTGCGATCAGCGTTGCTGATCGCACCGCCAGGCCATGGAAAGACCATGCTGGCTCGTCGGCTGGCAGGGGCTATTCCCTTGCCAATGAAGGGAACAGAACTGACCGATGCCATGGCCATATATCGCCTGGCTGGTATGGACGGTAGCAAGTTTGGACTGACTAGGCCATTCCGCGCACCGCATTGCACGGCGTCGGTAGCAGGAATGGTCGGTCATGGGTGGCGACCGGGTGAATTGTCACTCGCGCATGGCGGCATGTTGTTCCTCGATGAGCTACCGGAATTCATGCGAGTGGTGAGGGATGCCGTGAAATACTCCGTGACGAATGGAGAGATCGTCTTGAGTGGTAAGCCACCCCTGTACCTCAGGGCTTTGCCCGCTAGGTTCGTATTGGTGGCTGCCATGAGCCCATGCCCGTGTGGGAGGGCTGGAGCGAAGAACACGTATCGCGATTGTGAGTGCTCGCCAGAGGCAATAAGAAAGTACATGCTGAGGGCCAACATGGAATTCGACATGACCCTGCGATGGGGATGCTGATGAGGGCTACCATCAAGGGCATCGTGATTAATTGTGCGGAGGATGCGTACAACTTGGTGCATAAGCGCCTTAGCAGAAAGGAGCAAGAGGACTTCTTGTGCTTGGTGCTGGACACCAAACACAATGTGGTGGGCCCGGCTGTGCATGTGGCCAGAGGTACATTGATGATTATGAACCATTACAATGGCAGCTCCATTACGGCGCACTGCCTCACGAAACACGTCTCGTGCTATCACATCGTGGTGGGTGCCGATAGCTATATGTCATTTGCGGAGCGAGGGCTAATATGAACACGTATGCCCTCAACTCGCTCTCCCTCGGCTCACTGGCCGCATACTCCGAGCAATATAGCATGGACCCCATCACTGGTGTAGGTGGGGTGCTGCGCAAGGAATGGAAGGTGGATAAGATAGAGCCATCCGATAGGCCTATGTCTGATGCGCTGGCCTATGCCTTCGGTGCAGACTGGCGTCGGTACACACCTGAGGCAGAGTTCGTGTTGATGGTACGTTACATCAGGCGAGGAGTGGAAGAAGCGTGGACAATGTTCCAGGCAGCCAACACGGTGATTCAGTGTCTGGGGTACATCGATGACAATGTAATTCCGGTGTGTGAGGAGTTGCTTCAACTCCAACTCAGGCGGGTAGCCTACGCCAAGGGGCTAAAGTCACTAGAGGCATTGGAGCAGAGGGAGCGTGACCTCAGAGAGGAGAGCAAGCGGCACAAGAAGGCAAGCGAAGCCGCGTTCCTTAGGCTACGTGACGGTAAGTGGGGCGAGCTGGCCGTATCCTGGAACAACACCATGCAATTGTTGCTGTGCATCAAGGGAGCGCGTGTTAGCGAGCGGTTGGCTAATTGCTCACAGTTCCGTACATTGCACGAAGCCGTAATGGACGCAGAGACGGTGGGGGCGAAGCGCAAGGCCATCCGACTGGCGTTGGAGTGGATTGCTGGACACGTGGACACGAAGACGGGAGAGGTACGATGAGAATGACCGGTTGTCGTACGGCAAGGGAGGCATGGAAGGCATTGGACCATGAAGCTCGAAAGTTTGCTGATCAAGCCGAGGAAGTATTCAAGCGCATGGGCTGGACCTACTACACGTTGGATGGTGAACGAATCCCCAATGCCGGTGAGTTGTGGCGAACAGCCAAGTCGTTGGCGTGGGATGCATTTCAGGAGCTGGAACGTGGGCATGGCTCAGAACGAGCTTGTTTGTCGGCTGGCAGGATGCGAGCCGAGATCTTCAAGCTGGACACAGAGCGACCTGAGCCGGAGACGGATACGTGGATGGGACTCTTGACTCTGGTGGCCTGTGAAGCCAGGGGCGACGCCACCCTGCGGGACTACATCTCGCTGGCAAGCGAGCAAGAGACCATCTTTGCCGATGAGAGAGGAGAAGAGGGATGAGAACCTTGATGCTGATGGCGCTGATGGTACTGATGGTACTGATGGTACTGATGGTACTGATGGGCTGGAGCTGTGGCTCGTCCGTGGTGATGATGGACATGGGAGTTGTGGACACAGCATCGACAGCAGACATGGTGCTAGCAGATGCAACCCCAGACCTGAAGGCCCCAGACCTGAAGGCCCCAGACCTGAAGGCCTTGCAAGCAGATGTCCTGGGTACCGCAGACACGTCTGGTGCTCCATCAGGGTGTTCTACGGTGAGTGTGAGCAACTACGCATCAGCCTACATGAGCTATACGGAGTTTGAGGCCACGTGCCAGCAGTTGATGTGCTTGGGGGAGGCATTCGAGTTGGCGCTGATGGGACAGACATGCAGCTCGATGAGCATTCCAGAGAAGAGACTGTGGCTAGTAAACAAGCTGGGACAACTATGCTGCATGGGAGGCATGAATGACGTTGGTGGGGTGGCATGCGTGTCCTGTTTCTTGAAGGCCGTACTGGCCAGCAAGTACAGGAACGGCCCAATGGTAGTGTCTCTTGATGCCACGGCTGCAGGGTGCAGGTAAGGTAGGAGACCAACACAATGTCATGCAACACGATGGAACTCAGTCGCGAGGCACGAGAAGCACGAGAGAAGGCACTGACTGAACTGCGAGATGATTTAGAGACTGGGCGCAGGAAGCTGGTGACGAATATTCTCACAGGAACGATCGCCGTTTCAGGGTGGAAGGACACCACAGCATGCAAGAGTGGATGGTGCGAGGGCTGTGCCATCCGAGAACTGGAGGTTCGAGGGACAGCGCAGGTGAAAGCCGGCAAGGCCTCAACGTGGGCTGAGCGATCACTGAAGGCCGTTGGTGTGAGAGCCGGTGCTGGATTCGTAGCCTTGCATCACCGCGGTCACAATCATTAGGAATTCACGGTAATTCAGGAGTTTTTGTAATGAGCACGAGGAGCGCGAAGCGCGAGCTGGTAGAGCTATTAGCAGCCCGTAACTCGTTGATCGTCGTTACCAGCCAGGACGAGCGAATGGTGGAGCTGAGCATCGCTGGGGCAGCAGAGGCCATGGGCATGCAGTTCCAGACCTGGGACTGCGCCGCAGGCTTCCAGACGTTGGATGGCAACGTGATTGACGGTGATGCATTAGATCCAGAGGCCGCGCTAGTAGGTGTCATGGCCTGGTCGTCAACCACAGTGTTCGTGTTGCGGGACTTTCACCCATACCTGGACACGACGAATCCAGCCAATGTGGGCATCATCAGGGCCATCAAGAACATGGGGCGTGTGCTGAGGAACGCTCCTGAGGACTCGTTCAAGGCCTTGGTGTTCTTGTCGTCTGCAATGAAGATCCCTGAGGAGATTAGACCAGAGACCGCTCTCATTCGCTGGCCTCTACCAGATAGAGAGACTATCGCTCAGGTACTGGTTGAGCTGGAAGAGAGCGTTCAAGGTGTGGCGCTGAACAACGAGATGCGAGAGATGCTGGTGGATGCAGCCATTGGCTTGAGCAGGGTGCAAGCAGAGAACGCCCTGGCTCGTGCTGTGGTCAATGGGGACTTGAGTCCATCAGCCGTGCTTCAGGCCAAGCGTATGGCCGTTGAGGCCAGTGGCGTGGTGCGGTGGCGAGAGCCACCAGCCGGTGGCCTCGAGTGGGTTGGGGGCCTTGATGCCTTGAAGGACTGGCTGAAGCTACGACGCCGAGCGTTCAGCGTGGAGGCTCGGGCCTTTGGCCTCCCTGCTCCAAAGGGCATGTTGGTAGTAGGTCACCCGGGGTGCGGGAAGTCATTGATCGCCGAGTGCTGTGCAGCGACGTGGGGCATGCCCATCTTGGTGATGGGTCAGATCATGGGATCGTTGTTGGGTGAGACAGAGAGTAACCTTGAGAAGGTATTCGAGGTACTGAAGGCCGCTGGCCAGTGCATCCTGTTCATCGACGAGATCGAGAAGGTGTTCGGTGGCGTGAGTGGCTCAGGTGACACGGATGGTGGTGTGAAGAAGGGCGTGTTCGGTCGCTTCTTGTCCTGGATGCAGGACAACCAGAACGTGTTCGTCATTGCCACATCGAATGGTGTGGAGCAGCTTCCGTCCGAGCTGTTGCGCAAGGGTAGGTTTGATGAACTGTGGTACGTCGAGCTCCCCAATGTTGAGGAGAGAGTATCCATCTTCAACGTACAGCTAGGGCTGATGAGCATGACTCTACCATCATCAGACGTGAGGGCAGTGGCTGAAGTCGCAAAGGGCTTCAGCGGAGCAGAGATCAAAGCTGTGGTAGTGGATGCCATGTATCGGGCATTCGATTCAGATGGGGTGTTCAGCGCATCCCATGTGATGGCTGCCATCTCCGCCACCGAGCCGTTGTCCAAGACGGCGGTTGAGAAGACAGAGGAACTACGTGCTTGGGCCAAGGGCCGAGCACGACCGGCCACCAGTCCTACCGTGGCATCGCCAGCTGGAGCCGTTAAATCTCGGTTCGCTGGCCTCAGCGCGAAGTCGCCTATCGACTCCGGCAACTAAAGACTTAGAGGGACAAAGATGAGCAAGAACGAGATGCTAGCCGCCATCAAGGCTGGACTGACCATCCCCATGAAGGAGATGTGGGGATCTACCAACGACGAGCGCAGGAAGAGAGCTATAGCACTAGGAGCCAAGTTCGACTCGGCCTCGACATGCTGGGTGTTCCCCGACCAAGTCTCATTGAGCGAATTCCGAAGCATGGACAATCCTGAGCCTGCCAAGCCAAAGGCCAGGCCAGCTGGTAAGCCGGTGCCAAATCAGGCATTTCCTGTACCAGTGTCACTCCCGACTGTGCCCAAGAAGGCGAAGTTTCCAGTTGCACTTGCTGTTCCCGTAGGTGCAGTAGAGAAGCCCAAGGTCACAGCAGAGCCTGAAGACCCCTTGGGGTTTGACTCAGGGCTGAGGACATTGAAGCTGAAGCCGAGCAGGTTCGTCATCGTACGTACAAACATCTACTCCCCCAACTTCAGGCACACGTTGTCCAGGAGCAAGAGAAACAACGTGGAGTATGGCACAGAGGCCATCACCGTACGAACGGTGAGTGAGCACACCATCATCAATCCAGAGGAGCATGAACGAGCCACCAAGCTGCGAGGCAGTGTTGGAGCTGCGCTACGCAAGTTCGGGACTCGTATCGTGGACGGTCTGTACTCTATCCCCTTGGACATTGAGGGCGAGTGGGATGCTGTACGTACCGAGCAAAAGAAAGCGGTAGCCGAGTTCAATGCTGAGTCGGTGCATCACAAGGTGGGCATCGACGCTGTCAAGTTGCAGGCCATGACGGGCGAGGAAGAACTCATAGCTCGCAAGGTAACCTATGAGATCCAGCGCCTGTTTGATGAGATGAAGCAGGCGTTGGGCACCTATGACCCGGAGACCATTCGGGCAGCAGCCAACGAACTCAAGTACAAGAGCGCCAGCCTGGAAGCTGGAATCGCCAAGGCATCTCTGGACGCTGCAGTGGCAAACGCACGAGAGGTTGCCAACACGGTGGCCAAGGCGGTGAAGGACAAGGGAGAGCTGATTGACTCTGTGAAGCGAAAGATCTCCACATCTGCCGTGGACTCGGCACGCATGATGTTCTTGAAGCTGAAGGTGCCAGAAGAGATCGGAGATGCCAAGGCTGGAGCCTCTCGCTTCGTGGGCCTGAAGACCATCGACCCCGAGTCGCTGAAGGACTCAAGTGGGGAATTGAGCCCCGCTCGCGCAGCAGTGCTCATGAATGATTAGTAGATAGCTACCTCAAAATGACGTTCTACAGAATGACTGATCTCGAGAGGCACTGGAACATCGGTTATGACCTGGACTGCGCTGGGGACAAGTTCGGGCTGAGTACCAGCAGCTTCACTGGTGCATTGGGCATAGATTCGCCCTTGCTGTTCTGGGATGACCCAAGCTTTGACAACTTCCCATTCGGCTGCCATCTAAAACAAGGTCACTGGATCCAAACGTTGCTCTTGATCTCACCGTATGACAAGCCAGATTGGCCTACATCGTTCGAGTACGCGGGTGTGACGTACACGCTGCTTTCGGTTGGTGATGTAAATGAATCAGAACACGATTGCATCTGCCATGGAAAGCTAATCGAATGGACCGGGGCAGCAAGTGACCCACACAAGCCATTGAATGCTTGCTGGCTAAGAGCTGAGGCATTGGAGCAAGGTGTGATCTTGGAGATGAACGATCCATTGCCAGCCCTGGTGTGGAAGTGTACTGGTAACGGTTTCGACAGACCATACCCAGAATGCAACAGATGCAGTGGTGATGGAACAGTAGTATCTCCAAGCGGGTACTTCGCTTGGTACGAACTAACGGAATCCATGCTGTAAAACCTCATGCTCAACAACAAGATACAAGTGCTTCTCCCCGGACTCGAGGACATATGCTACAGAAACAGGAATTGCTATGCGTATCAATCGTCACATCTTGCACAATGCGCTAAAGGAGCTAGTCCGATTAGCCCCCTTGCATCATCCCATGCCTGTCATCAGCGATGTTCTGCTGCTAGGTACTGATGACAAGCTAATTCTAACCACCACCGATATCACCACCCGATTGACCTGTGAGCTACAAGCGCAGGGCACGCCCATCAAGGCGACATGCGTCTCGGCAAAGTCGCTAGTCAGCATGACCAAGCCAATCGGCAAGAAAGTAGAAGACGTAACACTCGAGTCTACTGGCGATGAGGTCACTATGATGACCGCCAACGGGAACGTATTTCGGTTGCCGGCCGAAGATCCACAGACGTTCCCAGCCGAGCCCAGCGATGAGGATTGGGAACCTGCAGGAGAATGCCAAGCCAAGCTTCTCCAAGCAGCTCTTGCGTGGGTGTTGCCAGCAGCTAGTACAGACTCCTCCAGGCCGAACCTCAATTCGGTACTCATTTGCAGAGACGCAGTAGTAGCAACTGATGGTCATCGCCTGCACAGCATGCCAGGGCCCTTCTGTCCCGATCAACCACTGCTCTTCAGATCGATGGCAGCGACGGTGCTGTCACATATCTTGAAGCGTGATGACTGGGTCACAATCACCAAACGCAAGACAGAAGAGCTTCGACTGCGCTGTGGCCCCTGGCAGCTAGACACCAACTCGCCAGATGGACAGTTTCCGGAGTATGCCCGCGTCATTCCAAGATGGAAAGACCAGCAGGTCAGGATGGTGTTCGATTCCAACAATCTACGCACGGCGCTCACCCAAATAGCAAGGCTCTCTAGCTTAGGCTATGTCAGGATGCATATCAGTGGCCCTGCAATAGTACTCTCGCCTGACGACTCATATTTGAACGAAGCCAGCATAATCGTTACAGCACTGAAGAGTGTTCACGATGGAGCAAACTTCGAGGTTGGAGCACAAAGCAAATACTTGCTAGATGCTATACCACGGACAGGTACGGTTGAAGTAGGGCTCTGTAAAAAGAAAAATACCCCCATCCTAGTACGTGCCGATGGACGTCTGGCTGTAATCATGCCTGCAGATCTCGGTTGACTTGGCCACAAGATATCTGATATACTCGGAGGCTGGAGTGGTGGCGGTATAGCATCTATCTACTATCTATGCCTACGCTGCAGCTCCATGGGCGATGCCTAACTGGACGGTATTCTGATGCCTGACTTCCTCGTTTACTATGGAGATGTGGGCGCTATGATGATCAGCGCACGGGACAAGGCAAGTGCCATAAGAAAGGTGCAGGCGTTCTTTGGCGTGGGTGAGGGGACAGAGCAATCCAGAGTGGGAAACTTACTGCCTCAGGACGTAGAGTGGGTCAGGCCCAACGGGGTACGCATCGTACTACGCGAGGTGTGCATGCTAGATGGGCGAAGAAAAAGACAAGAAGGCTGAAACATGGGGTTTGCGGACTTGGTACTCAGCACCAATCGAAAGACATGTCGCTCGTTGAACACTGGGCATTCTACTTGTGCACCAACGAGCCTGTGCAATAAGCTATGCTATGGTAGATACGTTGGAGCAAAGACGGCAAAGCAAGAGGGGATTCATGCCAACGTTGGTCCTATTACAAAGCAATGCAACTGCTATGAGAGAAACGCGAGTCTGCTGCACGCTCATCGGAGCAATGAAGCGTGGTTGGAGCGCCAAGCATTCAGGCTGAAGCATGAGCTCGACAAGGATGGCTTGAACAACCTCAGGCTATGCGGCATGGGTGACTTGACGATTGGTACGTGTAAGATCGCAGTGCTGCTGGATACTATATTGAAGAAGCACACGTGGGGGTTCTCAAAGCGGCACGTGTTGATCAAGTTACTCGCTAAGCTGTGTGATGACCTGAACGCACCAATGCAGAGCAGACCATACATCATTGGCTCCACAGATTGCTCAATGACCCACGTCAGGGTAAAGCAGCTGATCAAGGCAACAGAGCGACTGAACGGAGTGTCCAGATTGGCTTATATGACAACTAACCCAGGATGGGTGGCCAAGGCCGAGATCTCAAGTTTGCCCATGTGGTGGAGCAAGCACATCACGGTGGTGTTTGGCTATCACACGTCTCACTACAAGACAGTTGTAGATCATGAGCTAGCCTGCCCCTCGACAAACGGAGAGGACATTAGCTGTCAAGCGTGCAGACGCTGCATGGGCAAATGAAAGGTAAGATGAAATGATACCAAAGGTCAAGCTCTACCGAGGGAGACTCCCAATCAGCGAGCCTGGCGAGATCGATGTTACGATCAAGTCCTCTATTGCACCATGGAGGTCATTTGCCCCCACGTGGGGACTAGTCATCGATCACAAGTCCAGGAAGATATCAGATGACGAATATTGCGACAGCTACTACAAATTGCTGAGCTCTCGCTCTCAACAGCACGGGTACAACTTGCCGATTGACGAGCTGAAGACGCTAGCCACGCAGGTTGGTGGGTTTGTCGTATTCTGCTGCTACTGTAGACCGAGTAGACTATGCCACACGGATCTCTTGATCGATTGGCTAACGGGTGCGTACCCTGATGAGTTCGGGAAGGGACGATGAAGATCTGTTACATCGAGAAACGATTTTGTGTAGATCGTCTGGCACTTATTGCGATAAGCAACCAGATCATCGAGGAGTATCAAAAAGACGGCTACGTCCTGACGCTCAGACAGCTCTACTACCAGCTAGTTTCTCGAGACTACTTGAAGAACGACCAGAAGAACTACTCCAAGTTAGGTGACACGATCAGCGACGGGCGGCTAGCTGGCCTGATCGACTGGAAAGCCATCGAGGACCGGACACGCAACGTAGTCAGCAATTCGCATTGGGACAACCCGGCAGACATCATCAGGTCTGCAGCAGACAGCTACAGTATCGACAAGTGGGTGAGTCAGGACTACCGCATCGAAGTATGGGTAGAGAAGGAAGCTCTGGCTGGAGTCTTTGAGCGCATTTGCTCTGAACTAGACGTGCCATACTTGGCTTGTCGCGGCTACGTCAGTCAAAGTGAGATGTGGCGTGCGGCCAGACGACTCAAGCGCTTCGAGAATGATGGATGCAAGACTGTCATCTTGCACTTCGGTGACCACGACCCAAGTGGGATAGACATGTCACGGGACATCAAGGACCGTCTCTACATGTTTGGCGCTAGGCCTAGCGTTGAGAGGCTCGCTCTGAACTTAGATCAGATCGAACAGTACAAACCACCGCCCAACCCAGCCAAGACGACGGACTCGCGCTTCGAGGGCTACCAGAGCGAGTTCGGAGACGAATCATGGGAGCTTGATGCACTAGAGCCGCGAGTGCTGGTTGACCTGGTGCGCGATGGCGTCTTCTCCTATCGAGACGTGAACAAGTGGGATGCTGCGACCAAGCAAGAAGAACGTGATAGGCGCTTGCTCATGAGGGCTTCAAGCACGTGGGCCAAGCTCGAACAAGTATTAGACACGAGTATCATTGAGGAGACTATCGACGAAGAAGAGGAGGATTAGAGATGTCGGCTTCGGGGTACAAAATGCACGAGAAGCTACGCAAGGTGGCCTTGCTCAGCCAAGCTTGCGGTGAGTTTCTTGATTGGCTACAGACCAAAGGCCTGTGCTTGGGTCGATGGGACAAGCATGACGAGACGCTGATCCCAGCACAGGCCAATCGGACCAAGTTGCTTGCTGAGTTCTTCGAGATTGATCTCGATGTGCTAGAGGCTGAGAAGAGAGACATGTTGGACAGCATTCGAAAAACGAGAGGGGATGTCTGAGCCAAAAATGATACCCTCCGATGAGATAGAAACCAAGAGTGAAGATGGGGAAGAGCTCGACCCCGAGTTCGAGGCTATCATGGACGCGGCTGTAGACAAGCGTGCCAAGATGGAAGCGGAGAAGCTGAATCCTGCCCCAGCCATGCAAGATACCGAAGAAGTAGAAGAGGACCTCGAGGGCCTGATTGACTGGCGCTACCTCATCAAGGCCACGGGAGGCAAGGGTGAGCTAGTAGCTGGGTTCACGGACTTTATGGAAGCGCTCCGTTGCATGCGGCGAGTCCTCGTAGAGGACAGGAGGGCAATGACCATGTGGGAGCGCAAGGACAAGAAGTTGATAAAGATGGCATCAACGGGGCGCATCAAATGACACTGGAAGAGCTAGCAGATAAGCTACAAATGACATCACTTGGCCCTGGAAACTCTAGGGAGTGGGAGTTCAGAATTGAGATGGGCAGACAAATGGGCCTGTTCAACGTTAATATCTCACGGAGCAAATTGGCAGCGTTGCCCTACAAGCAATTCAAGAATGTGAAGGGAGCATCCCGCAAGAACTTCTGCTATCGAATGGTTCAAGAGCTAGAAACTCGTGTGGAGCAAATGCTGGAAGAAGGAGAAGAGGCGAATTCATGAGCACGAACATCCCGAACAAAGACGGTGAGCTCGTCGTCACAGGGCTCGAGGCTGAGGTAGATCGATTCCGTCTGGAGTATCAGTATCAGGCGATGAAGGCGAAGGAGATAGACAAGACCAAGGTCCATCTCCGCGAGGAAGCCAAGCGCATCATGGCCAGCGCGGCCCCGGGTGTGCAGCGTGTGGCCTTCATTGGGACCAAGGGCACTGGAGCAGTACTCATCAGCGCGGTGGACGTCGAGTCCCGCACCAACCGTACGTTGCTGAGCGGCACGGTACTGGATCAGGCAAAGAACCTCGGCCTCGATCTTGAGGGCCAAGGGCTAGTGGAGAAGAGCACCAGCTATGTATTGACCGGAGCATGGGCTGAGTACATCGAGAACGTCGTCCTCACACAAATGACAGAGCCATACCCCGAAGGATTGGCCCGCAAGGATGAGACGCGCCTCACGCCTCAAGGCATCGAACGCCTCAAGCAGGCAGTCAATGATGAGAATGGCGGCACGTTCTCTCAGGCCGCCAAGCTAGTACTGGACAGCGGCATCAAGAACGGGACGGTGAACGTTCGATGAGCGCGTTTGATGACGTGGGAGAAACCGCAGAGAACGCGGAGGTTCTAGAGACACAGAGTATTCGATTGCAAAGCGTACTAGATGCTATTGGTGCTGAGGACATGGAGGGCATCGTGATCGTATCCTCACCCCCTCGCCTTCACGTACCAGACATGGATGACATCAAAGCATCGGGGAAATGGGATGATTTTGCCTGGTCAGTAGTAGAAAACGTAGAGTGGCTAGAGCCCATTGTACCAGACGAGCGAGTAGAAGCATTGTGGATGAAGCTGAGCCAGCCTCTACTAGACAGAGGGAACGACGATGTAGGCGAAGCGTCCTGTGAGTTGCGTGCGATCAAGTTGCTGTTAGACGCGCAAGAAGACTACAGTGCACAGTCCGTGGCCGAGCTTGCGTCTCTTATTAGCATAAG
>Ga0210043_1001922_pt1 | contig 15213 bp, 20 predicted proteins | sample CryGeymet201501t_FD_183990 | JGI IMG/M metagenome (GOLD analysis project Ga0210043, IMG submission 183990) | Groundwater microbial communities from Crystal Geyser aquifers in Utah, USA - Crystal Geyser metaG 2015-01t (SPAdes) (version 2) | ecosystem: Environmental > Aquatic > Deep subsurface >... | reverse complement strand
TTGTTCTTCTTCCAGTCGGGCGCCGACACTTCGGCCCCCACGTCTGCGGGCCATGAGAACCCACTATGGCTGGTCAAGTCAGGGCGGCATACGCGCAGCACCAGGGAGGTTTCGGCGGCTGCCGGCTTCTTCGATTGCTTCTTGGTCATTTTCGGTTCCTTGTGTGAGAAAAGTTCAACTCAATAGGCGAGTTAATCGCCATCGTTTGCTACGGTTTCGAGTGCCGCCAGCAGGGGCGACATGAGGCGGCAAAGGTCGCTGTGTTGCGGTGCCATGAGTACCAGCAGCGCCGACATGGCTTCGGCTACGTTCTGGACGGTTTCCTTGGGTGTTTCGCCTACGAGTGGATTCACTGACCGGCCCCTTCTTTTGCTTGCGCGATCGCTTCGCGGACTTGTTCCATGGCTTCGCGGCAGATGAAGCCGTCGCCGTCCTTGTCCGTCTCGATCAGGCCCACCCCGGCCAGCAGCGCCCGCTTCTGGCGTTTCAGCGCGTTGTACTCGTTGAACACGCGCCGCTTGTTCGAGACAAGCGGGACGTTCATCTCGGGGTTGTTACTGTCGCCGCCGATGTAGAAGCCAGGTGCTTCCAGCATGGCACGCACTTGAGGCTGGATCAGGTCGATTTCTTCGGCTTGGCCGATCAGGATGGGGTTGTTCATTCGTAACTCCTAGAGGTCAAGGATTCGGACAACAGGCCGGGAGATGTACCAGCCTGCGAGGCAGCAGGAGAGAAGGACGAGGCTCATGCGGCCTCCACGATCGCTAAGGAGATGCCTTCGACGCCAAGGGAACCGCCACGCATCAGCGTGCGCTTGCCCATGTACTGCTCTCGGACTTCGGCCCAGTTCGGCCAGTCGGTGCGCTCTGTTGTCCAGACGCTTTTGTAGTCGGGATGGATGGCATCCCATTCGGCTTTGGTGATCTTCTCAAGCATGGTTCGTTCGCTCCTTCGGTCATGGTTCGGGTCGAGGAAATCTCAACCACAACGAAATAATACAGCAAGACTTTCTCACGGGAAATGATTATTTTAAGTTTTTCTCAATCCGTGTGGCCAGAGGGCCACAGCACTCCGGCGACTTCCCAAACTTCCCAAAACTTCCCAAAGTCTGGGAAGTCAAAAAAGCCGGGTTAGAAGTCTGTAAGTAGTTGATATATATATAGTTCTATATATTTCTTTCTTTTATTTATCCTCAACTTCCCAACTTCCCAGACCTACCACCATTTTTTGATTTCCTGATCTCTCAGGACATTTTTCTCGGGAAGTTGGGAAGTTGGGAAGTTTGGCCGTTTTTCTGGTGTAAGTCGTTGTCGCGTAAAGACAAAGTGACTTCCCAAGGTTTGGGAAGTTGCGGGGAAGTCTGGGAAGTCGGCTTTCTGGCGCTGTTCGCTGGCCGACGCTTTCTGATTGAGCAATTCTTAACCCGCTGGTATGATCTGCTGCATGAGTTTTCCTCAACGCCGCAAGACCGTTAATCGGTCAGAAGAAGTCGAACAAGCGAAGGTGGTGCGCTGGTCGCATCTGCCCGCTGTTCGTTCGCTCATGCCTGCGCTGCGCTGGCTGCATCACTCGCCGAACGGCGGCAGGCGTGACGCCTTTACCGGTGCACAGATGAAAGCCCTGGGCGTGAAGCCGGGATTCCCCGACTTAATCCTCCCGGCACGCGCTGGCGATTCAACCGGCCTCATCGTCGAAATGAAGTCGGACACCGGCAGGGCTTCGGACGCCCAAAAGGAGTGGATCGAGCACTTCAAAGCCCAAGGCTGGGAAACCACCATCGCCAGATCGGCTTCAGAGGCGCGAACGATCCTCTGTGAATACCTGGGCATCACCACTGATTCCGCCCCAGCACTAGATGCCTAGCGTATGGATGGCCAGCCGTCCTATCGAATGCGCGTGCTGGCCGTAGTGGAAGCCTCCCCCTCGCCACTAACCGGCCGGTACATTGCCAACGCTTGCGGCCTGACCCACAAGCAGGCTATCGACGCGCTGAACGCGCTCTACAACTACGGCAGGGTTCATCGTCAGGGGCGAAAGCGCGCGGCTCGCTGGAGTCGTGTGCAGCCATTGCCGCCCGTGCCCCAGTTTTATCTTCTCGACCTTCTAATGTTTCGCCTCGCCAATAACAGGAAACGCAAATGACCACAATCCTTGAGTAACGTGAGTAACGCCTGCTGGAACGCTGTCAGGAGTAGCGGTTCGAGTCGAATTCTCCGGGCGTCCATACCATGACGCCAATCCACCAGGAGGAATTGCCATGCTCGAATCATTGCTGGGGTCACTTTTCGGCGGCCTGTTCAGGCTTGCCCCCGAGTTTTTGAAGTGGCTCGACCGCAAGGACGAGCGTAATCACGAGCTGTCGATGTTCCGCCTGCAAACCGATCTTGAGAAGCAACGCGGGACATTCAACCTTGAAGAAAAGTATGTCGATCACAGCACAGCCGCCCTTGATGCCATCCAAGAGGCGTTTCGGGAGCAGTCAGCAACCGCAAGCGCCAGCTACAAGTGGGTTGCCGCAGCATCCGCACTGGTTCGACCAGGCATCACTTACGTTCTTTTCGGGCTTTACGTCGCCGTCAAGATCGCCGCGCTTACCTATGCCATCAACTCAGGCGCCGTTTGGCGCGATGTGCTGATTGCCAACTGGTCTGCTGACGACTTCGCTATGTTGAACATGATTCTAACGTTCTGGTTTGTCGGTCGCGCTATCGAGAAGTACCAAAAATGAGCATCTCCACCGCCATCCAGACCGCGATTGACGCGCTGATTCGCCCGTTCGAGGGCTATCACCGCCGTTTGTCCGACGGTGGATGCGCCGCCTACCCAGATCCTGCGACAAAAGCCGATCCTTGGACGATTGGCTATGGCACAACCGGCCCGAGCATCACACCAAGCACGCAATGGACGCACGATCAGGCGCTTGCCGCCCTGCGTGCCGAAGCGACACAGAAGGCCATGGGCGTGCTCAAGCTGTCGCCCATGCTGGCCACCGAGCCAGACCGCCGCATCGCTGCACTGATCTCGTTCACATATAACTGCGGGCTGAGAAATTATCGTATCTCCACGCTTCGCCGTCGTGTCAATCAGCGCGACTGGCCCGAGGCTGCCCGCGAGATCATGAAGTGGAACAAGGCCGCAGGCCGCGTGATGGCGGGCCTGACTCGCCGACGTGCTGCTGAGGCTGTCTTTTTGAACTGACCGAGGGAACCAGCGCCATGGCGACAGAAGAACACCCAATCCGACGAGAACATTCTTGCGATGCAGCCGCACCAGGCGTGCAGTGTTCTCACTCTAAGTACATATCCGAGAATGCAGCCGAACTTGCTGTCAAGAAGGTATTTGCCATTCTTGGCGTGGACATCGACCGGATTGAGTCGGTTGAGGAATTCCGGGATGATCTGCGCTTCGGCAGGAAGATGCGCAAGGTCGCTGACCATGGATTGCTGGCCTTCTTCGGCGTGGTTGCTGCTGCCTTCGCTGCTGCTGTGTGGGTCGGCATTGTCTCGAGCATCAAGCACTGATGGCAGAAGCCGAATCCACCAAAAAGAAGCCCCCCGCCAAGGGATTGCCGAAGGGAACGCGCAAGCTCAACCGACCACGCCTCACGATCAGCGGTTTGACCGTCGAACAGGAGGCGTACTGCCGTGGCCGTGCCATGGGTATGTCGGTGGAGGAAGCATTGCTTGCCTCGAACAGCACTGTCAGCGTGCGCACGGCACGCGACTGGGAATCTGCGACGTGCAAGAACTTCAACCAGGCTGTCGCAGATCGTATCAACGAGCTGACCTCACTGGCCCAGAAGAACGCCATCCTCAAGTCTGGGCTGGATCGGGAGTGGGTCATCACGCGGTTCATGCAGGTGGCCGAACGCTGCATGCAGGCCGAGCCAGTCCGCGACCGAGAAGGCAACCCGACAGGCGAATTCACCTTCAACGCGACCGGCGCCAACCAGGCGCTGCGTGCCCTTGGCGATGTGCTGGGCCTATTCAAACCCGTGGAGAAGAAGCCGGGAGACGAGTATGAGCACCTCTCAGACGACGACATTGCCCGAATCGCTGCGGAACTTGCCGCCCAAACTGGCCTACTTGAAGTTAGTGCAGGAACTCAAGCGCCGACAGGACGCGAACAAGCTGGCACGGTACAAACCCTACCCAAAGCAGGTTGAATTCCACGCCCGTGGGGCAACGCACCGCGAACGCCTGTTCCGCGCCGGCAACCAGCTTGGCAAAACGTGGTCATCGGCCTATGAGATCGCGTTTCACCTGACTGGCCAGTACCCCGACTGGTGGCCGGGAAAGCGGTGGGCGCGTGGCGTTACCGGCTGGGCGCTGGGCGAATCCATGGAATCCACCCGAGACACACTGCAACGCCTGTTGCTGGGCCGCCCGAGCGAGTGGGGAACCGGCACCATTCCACAAGCCTCGATCATCGACATCAAGCGGGCGCAAGGCATCGCCGATTCGGTCGATTGCATCTTCGTGCGCCACGTGTCCGGTGGCGTGTCGCGCCTGTACTTCAAATCCTACGAAAAAGGCCGCTCCAAGCTCCAGGGCGAGACGCTGGACTTCGCCGCACTGGACGAGGAACCGCCGCTGGACATCTACACCGAGGTCTTGACCCGCACCAACGCGACCAGGGGCATAGTCTGGATCACCTTCACGCCGCTGCTGGGCATGTCGGAAGTGGTGCGCATGTTCCTGCAAAACCCGACGCCTGACCGGTCAGACACGAATATGACCATCGACGACGTGGATCACTACACGCAGGAGGAGCGCAACCGGATCGTTGCCAGTTACCCGGAGCACGAACGCGAGGCACGCGCCAAGGGCATTCCGCTTCTGGGCAGTGGCCGGGTGTTCCCGATTGCCGAGTCGGCTATCACCGTTGAGCCGTTCTATCTGCCCGACATCTGGCCACGCATCGCCGCTACCGACTTCGGCTGGGATCACCCGTCGGCATCGGTGTGGCTGGCATGGGATCGAGACACGGACACGATCTACGTCTATGACAGCGTGCGCGTGCGCGAGAGCACGCCCGCCGCCCAGGCGCCGTCCATCCTGTCGCGCGGGGCATGGGTGCCGATGGCCTGGCCACACGACGGCTTGCAGCACGAGAAGGGTTCCGGCTTCCAGTTGGCCGAGCAGTACCGGCAGGCGGGCATCAACATGCTGCACGAGATGGCGCAGTTTCCAGAGACAGGCGACGAGTCGGGCAACAAAATCAGTCGGGTATCCGTTGAGGCCGGTGTGCTGGGAATGCTGGAGCTGATGAAGGCCGGAAAGTTCAAGGTGTTCTCCAGCCTCAACGAGTGGTTCGAAGAATTCCGCCTGTACCACCGCAAGGCCGGGAAGATCATCAAGCTACATGACGACCTGATGGCGGCGACTCGCTACGCCTACATGATGCTGCGCTATGCCGAGGTGCCGCCAGATCCACAGAAATCAATGCTCAACCCACGGAGGGACTATGACTGGCGTGCCGGATAACTCACTCGCAGCGGAACAGGACTTCGGATTCCGGCCAGCGCCCTAGCGGGCCAGCCTGAATCTCCTTGGTGTGCATCACTTTGACCGATTTGCCGTTGCGCTGGCAGTTGGCGTCTGCCTCTTGTATCGCTGCCACTTTCAGCGATTCAGTGCTGACCCAGCCGCCGCTGCCTTGATGCGTGACCGTGAAAAGACCTTCACCGCGTGGCACGATGCCCGTGGTGGGCGTGGCGCATGCCGACAACAAAAGTACCGTTGAGACTGCGAAAACCAGCTTGTTCATATACCACTCCTTGATTACCCAAAGTCGAATTGCTGGGCCGTGCCCACAATACCCTAAGGGCAAAGCATAACCGGACAGGATTTCTATGCCAATCGGCGATATTCAATTGAACAACGAGGCCATCGACAACCCGGCAGGTTCTGGCAGCACGAAGGCTGTCGCTCGCTATCAGTCCGACCAGACGCCGCACGGCGATGTTGTCATGGGCGAGGAACCGACCGACAGCACCGGGCAGTTTTCTGAAGACCTTGAGAATTCCGCGCTGCCGCGCGCCCAGGTCGAAACCTTCCTGAACGAGATCAAGCATCAGCCGCACTGGCGCCGCGAGGCCGACTGCGCGGCCGACTACTACGACGGCAACCAGCTTTCACCGGAAACCGTGGAAAAGCTCAAGGATCGAGGTCAGCCGCCACTGGTTGCAAACCTCATCAAGCCGACCATCGACACGGTTCTCGGCATGGAGGCCAAGACCCGCTCTGATTGGCGCGTGCGGCCCGAGGACGACGAGGAATGCTCAGACGATCTGGCCGAGGCGCTGTCGGTCAAACTCAAGCACGCCGAAATCGAAAGCCGCGCCGACCGCGCCATCTCCGACGCTTACGCCGCACAGTGCAAGGCAGGGCTGGGCTGGGTGGAAGTTGCCCGCGAGCATGACCCGTTCAAGTGTCCGTACCGCGTGCATTACGTGCATCGCCGCGAAATCTTCTGGGATTGGCGGGCAGAACAACCCGACCTGACCGATGCGCGCTATCTGGTGCGTCGCCGCTGGCTGGAAATGGATCACGCCATCGCGTTGATGCCGCAGTACGCCTCGCTGTTCCGCATGACTACCGGGGGCTGGGCGGGCTTCGATCCGCTCGTCGAGCAGGATACCCAACTGGTGCAGTCATGGGAGATTGAGCGCGACACCCGCATAACAGCAACCGACTGGCGCGACATCCAGCGCATGCGCATTTGCCTGTATGAAATCTGGTATCGCAAGTGGGTACGTGGCTACATCATGACGCTTCCCAACGGTACGGTGATGGAGGTCGATTTCAACAACCCGCGCCACAACGAGGCCATCGTCTCCGGCATCGCCAAGGTGAAGCAGGCGACGTTCCAGAAGGTGCGTCTGGCATGGTACACCGGCCCGCACTTCCTCTACGACGTGCCGAGTCCGTACAAGCACAACCAGTTCCCCTATGTGCCGTTTTTCGGCTACCGCGAGGATCTGACCAACGTACCCTATGGCCTGATCCGCTCGATGATTTCGCCGCAGGATGAAGTCAATGCGCGCAAGTCCAAGATGCTGTGGAGCCTGAACAGCCGACGCGTGGTGACGGACGCCGACGCCGTGCTCGATCACAACCGCGCGGCCAGCGAGGTGGCACGCTCAGACGCCTACATCATCCTCAACGCTAACCGCAAGCCGACCAGCCAGTTTCGTGTCGATACGGGCGGCGAACTGGCTAGCCAGCAATTCCAGGTCTTGCAGGAGAGCAAGCAGGAGATTGCCGAGGCATCCGGCATCCACAAGTCGATGCAGGGCCAGACCTCGGGGGCGACTTCCGGCCTGGCGATCAACTCCTTGGTTGAGCAGGGGCTGAATACGCTGGCCGAGATCAATGACAACTTCCGCTATTCACGCCGCCTGGTGGGTGAAATGCTGTTCGATCTGGTCAAGCAGAACCTGATGCAAGGGCCGGCGCGCGTGACCATCGGAGAGGGCAAGAACAAGAAGGTCATCCAGCTTAACCAGCAAGCCATCGACGAGCAGACCGGCCAGCCATTCACCCTGAACGACGTGGCCAAGGTCAAGGCCAAGGTGGTGCTCGACGATGTGCCGAGTTCGCCGACCTATCGCATGCAGCAGTTGCAGATGCTGACCGAGATCACCAAGAGCTTGCCGCCTCAGTTGCAGGGCTTCGTGGTGGATTTCGTCATCGAGGCAACCGATATGCCTGGCCGTCATGCGCTGGCCGACCGCTTGCGCGCCGCCGTCGGCATCCAAGACCCGGAGCAGCAGGCCGCTGCACAGCAAGCCCAGGCGCAGCAGGCGCAAGACCAGAAGGCCATGCAGGACAAGCTGCTGGTGCTGGACGCCGCCGAACGCGCCGCGCGTATCCGCAAGCTGAATGCCGAATCCGAGCGTGCCACCGGGCAGGCCCAACAGACGCAACAGCAGCCGATGGTACGCACGCCGCAAATGGCCGTGACGGCACCGGTCATTCAATAACGCGCCACACGCCGGCCCGCTTCGGCGGGCTTTTTTTTCGCCTATCACTATCAATTGAAAAAACGTCAAGTCGAATTGCTCTAGCCACCATATCCTTCACTCCACGACAAGCAGTTCCCCGTCATGGGTTATTGGCGTTTGTCGGAACCCTCGCAACCAACGCGATAAGTGGAGTGAAGCAAATGGCAGGCATCGAACTTGATTTGAGCAATCTTTCCGACAACCCCGAGGACTTGCAGAAGGTTTTCGATCAGCTTGAAAGCGGTGCAGAACCGCAGACAGCCGCGAAGGAACCCGAACCCGTAGCCAAGGAGGCGGACAAGGCGCAAGCCAACGACGAGCCGGCAGACAAGGAACCACAGAAGGCAGAGCAGGGCCAGTCTGACAACGAGAGTGACGCCGCTGGTGTCGCCACCAAGGACGGGAAGCATGTCATTCCGTACTCGGTACTCAAGAGCGAACGTGACCGGGCATCCCGAGCCGAGCAATTGGTGAAGGAAATGACCGACCGTGTAACCGCGCTGGAGCAGACCGTTCAGTCTGATAATCAAGGGGCGAAAACTGGTGAAAGCGCCCGCACCACCCCGCAAACGCCGATTGCAAGCGATCTCTCCCCGGAGGATCTGGAAGCACTGAAAGAGGATTTCCCGACCGTCTATAAGGCGCTTCAAGCAACGATGGCGCGAGCCGCGCAGCTTGAATCGAAGTTGCAGCCAGTCGAGGACAGTGTGCGTAGCCACGAGGCCGAGCGTGCGCGCTCCGACACCGAAACGGTGCAGGACGCTATCGACTCGATTCCGAAACTGGCGCACATCCAGGCGACCAACGCCGAAGCGTTTGAACTGGCAAAACAGTTCGACGCCACGCTGCGATCACAAACCGCCTGGGCTGAAAAACCTCTGTCGGAACGCTTCGCCAAGATCACCGAAATGGTTGAGAGCGCATTGGGGCCGATTGATTTGCCGAGTACAGCCAAGCCAGCTTCACAAACGAGTGCCGTGGATTTGAAGAAGGCAGCACAAGCCAAGGCGGAACAAGACGCCAAGGCCGGTCGCACCAACGTGCCGACCTCCCTTTCCGAATTCCCGGCAGGGCAGCACGCCGCCCAGGACGAACGCGAAGCCGCAGAGAACATGAGTTCTCTGCAACTGGCCGACAAGTTCTCAGGGATGACGCCTGACCAAATGGATGCGTATTTCCGAACCCTGTAACCAATAACGAGGACTCAAATGTCTACCAATATCCCAGTCGGTTCCGCCCTCGCGCGGAAAATCTACTCGGTGGGCCTGTTCACCCGTGTTCAGCACGCCCCCGGTTTCATGAATCTAATCTCCGGCGAAATGCCGAAGGAAGGCAGCTTTGCCGCCAAGTCGAAGGGACAGACCTCACCGGACTACCCTATCGTCAAGGCCGGAGATCTGGCCAAGGGCGCGGGCGATACTGTCAGTATCGACCTGTTTAACATCCTGCAAGGCAAGCCGGTGATGGGCGACAAGCGCATCGAGGGCCGCATGATGCAGCTTACCTACTCCAGCATGGACGTGCGTATCGACCAGGTACGCGGCGGTGCTGACTCCGGTGGCCGCATGACCCAGAAGCGCACCGTGCATAACCTGCGCAACATCTCCATGGCCGGTTTGCAGGCTTGGATGCAGCGCCTCGAAGATCAGACCGCCATCGTGCAACTGGCTGGCGCTCGCGGCTCCCAGAACACGACGGACTGGGTTGTGCCGAATCAGGCCGACCCGGACTTCGGCGAGATCATGGTCAATCCCGTCAAGGCGCCGACCAAGAACCGCTACTTCGCGGCCAACGACGCGACCACGCCGTCAAACATCGGCACCAACGATGCGCTGACCCTGCAAGACGTTGACCGTATCGTGGCGCAACTGCGCGAATCGCCAGTGGTCATGCAGTCGGTCAAGATCAAGGGCGACGACCGCTCCTGGAACGATCCGCTGTGGGTGATGTTCGTCACCGAACGCCAGTGGCTCTACCTGCAAAGCCGTACCAGCCAGACCACCTGGCGTCAGGCCGTGACCAACGCTTTCGAGCGCAAGTCGGGCGGCCTCAAGCATCCGCTGTTCGATGCCTACGAGACGATCATGTGGAACGGCATGCTCATCAAGCGCATGAACCGTTACGCTATTCGCTTCGACACGGGCGACAACGTGATTATCGACACGGGCGGCAGCGACGGCGGCACCTATACCGAGAGCACGGTGCAGACCGCGCAACCGGTGGATCGCGCCATCATCGTCGGTGCGCAGGCGCTGGCCAAGGCTTACGGCAAGTCGGCATCGGACTACTTCTACGACTGGTCGGAGAAGGAAGTCGATCACGGCAACAGCATCGAAACCGTCGCTGCATCCATGACCGGTTCGGCCAAGATTCGCTTCAAGATCGACGGCACCGATACGGACTTCGGCGTGGCCGTGGTCGATAGTTACTCGCCCGATCCGGCGTCTGCTGCTGGCCGCACGCTGCTGGGTTCCTGATCGAGTTAATCTCGACGAACACGGTAAGATTGAGTAAATAACGGGGGCTTCGACCCCCAACTGAAAGGAATCTTGAAATGTCCATCATCAATGCACCCTCCTTGCAAGACACCGTTTATAGCGGTGAATGCCCAGCGGCGGCTGCGCACGGTTACGTGACGCTGGCAGCCGCGCAAATCGGCGACGTGATCCGGCTGAATAAGGTCTATGCCGGAACCAAGGTGCTCGACGCTCACATGGTTGCCGCTGCCCTCGGTGCCGGAACCACGCTGGCGCTGGGCTTTGAGTACGTCAACGGCGAGGCTGGCGGTTCCGACACTGCCTTCCTGGCTCCCACCGCGACGACCGCTGCAAGTTCCACGCACATGTCCTCCAAACCGGTCACGCTGGCCTACGACGCTTACATCATCGCCACCGTCGCGGGCGGCGCGGCAACCGGCCAACTCGATACGGTCTTGACCTACGAGTTCAGGGGCCAGTGATTGCCCGTGAGCAGCCGTGAGCAATAGGCGGGGCGGCCATGTGCGGCCCCGTTTTTTTGAATCCAAGGAGAACACCATGTCCAACCTCGTGAAACTCGTCTATGTCGGCAACAAACCCTCTGCCTTCGACAATGTGGCGCACTCGGGCAAATGCTGGAACGGCAAAGGCGACGTGCTGGAAGTCACCGACGCGCAGGCCAAGCTGCTGCTGAAATACCCGGATCAATGGAATCTGGCAGACGAGGCCGACCGCGCGCGCGTCGAGACGCCGGTATCCATCCAGAGCACCGGAGAGGACGGCCAGACGGTGACGATTGACCCTGAAGACCTGAACAAGCCATTGGAGAAGATGAACAAGGCCGAACTGCTGGCCCTGGCCAAGGAAACATGGGACAAGGATCTGAATGTCACCATGACCAAGAAGGCCATGATCGACCAGATTGAAGAATGGAAACACGAGCTGGGCGACCGTTGAGTCGAATTGTTGGGCGACTCCCATAATCGACTGCCATGGCCAACATCAAATATTCCGAACTGCTGGACGAAGTGCTGCCGTACCTGGCCGCCGATCCGTCCGACCCGGTGACGGAGAACGCCATCAAGCGTACCGTCATCGAGTTCTGTGCCGGTTCGTGGATCTGGAAGCACTTGCCCGATCCGCTGGATGTCGTGGCCGGTGAAAGCGCCTACGACCTTGAACCTCTGTCTGGTTCCGATGTGGCCAGTGTCATTGCCGCAGAGCTTGACGGCGTGCCGCTGTCACCGAAGGACGTGGCCTGGCTCAACAAGGAAGTTCCGCGCTGGCGCACCGAAGCGTCACGCCCAAAGTATTTCACGCAGGTCGATACCGAGCAGGTGATTCTGGCCGCGCTTCCCGATTCCAACATCACGGGCGGGCTGACCACCACGCTGGCGCTGCAACCGTCGCAGTCGGCAACCAGCTTCCCGAAGTGGATCTTCAACCAGTACCTGTACGTGCTGGCCGAGGGTGCGCTTGCCAAGCTGATGATGATGCCGAACAAGCCGTGGACGGACATCCAGAACGGCGCAGACCGTCGCGCCCGCTTCGAGGCTGGTATTGCCAACGCCCGCGCTTCCGCCGTGTCCGCGCTGGGCAGCGCACCGCAGCGCGTGACGGCGCAACACTGAACAGGAAATAATCATGGGAACCATCGTCGCCCAGTCCGTCATCGAAAAGGCACAGACCATCTTGCAGGACGCAACCGGCGTTCGCTGGCCGGTGACAGAGGAATTGCTTGGCTGGCTCAACGACGGGCAGCGCGAAGTGGTGTTGCTCAAGCCCAACTCCTACGTCAAGAATCTGGCCGTCAGGCTGACCGCTGGCACCAAGCAGAGCCTGCCGCCAGACGGCGTGCAACTGATCGACGCGGTGCGCAACATGGGCACCAACGGCAGCACACCAGGCCGCGCGGTGCGCATCGTCATGCGCGAAATCCTCGACGCCCAGGTGCCTAACTGGCACTTTGCAACCGCTGCCGCCGAAGCCAAGCACTACGTCTATTCCTTGCTCGACCCGAAGAATTTCTATGTCTATCCGCCACAGCCAGCGGTCAGTCCGGGGTACATCGAGCTTGTCTATGGCGCATCTCCTACCGATGCCGTGCTGGCCGGTGCTATCACGCTCGACGACATTTACCAGAACGTGCTGGTCGATTACATCCTGTATCGCGCCTACAGCAAGGACACCGAATATGCGGCTGACCAAAACCGGGCTGCCGCGCATCAGAACGCTTATATCGCGGCGCTGACCGGCAAGGCCAAGGTCGAAGTGGGAGCCAACCCGAATTCAATGGCGCCGGCCAATCCTAACGTCACCCCTAACAACCGCTAACTGAAAGGAGCAATGAAATGGGCGCTTTTTCCAACTACCTCGAAGAAAAGATCGTCGAGCACTTCTTGCGCAACAACGCAATTACGCCCCCGACGACCGTCTATGTCACGCTGTTCGAGTCCGATCCGGGCGAAGCAACAGGCGGCACAGAGACGGCCTACACCGGCTACGCTCGTCAGTCGGCCACCTGGACGGCATTGGACGCCAACGGCCAGACCAAGAACGTCGGCGCCTTGACCTTCCCGGCCAACGGCAACGCTTCGGCCAGCGTGACCATCACCCATCTGGCGCTGTACGACGCTGCCACCAACGGCAACCGCCTGTTCTACGCCCAACTGTCAGCTTCCAAGACGCTCTCCCCAGGCGACGTGCTTTCGTTCGCCGCCAACGCGATCGTCTTTGGTCTTGATTAAAGGGTTGAGGTTTCCTCAATCCTGACGTGACGTGAACGGGGCAGTTAACGGAATCTCGATCAACGGCACGGTACTTCCCTCTTGGGTAGTCCGTGCTGTTGTCGTTGCCGCTGCCGCCGCCACCGTCGCCAGCAGCGAACCGACCCGCACGACATATGCTGCGGCCTTCGGCGATGCTGCCGTCTCGGTATCACTGACCCAGACGCACACCATTCAGGCGCGTGCTACCGGCACAGCCGGCGTTTCATCGAGCATCGAACCGACGCTCAAGTTTGCCGGCGCCAGCGTGGCCACGGCGAACGCCACAGGCAACGGCGCAGTACGGCGCGATGTCTGGGCAACCGCAGGGGGCGATGCCACATGTACCGCCGACGCGCTGACCGCGCAAGCCATCGGCGAGGCGCTGGCCACCGCCGTTTCGACCGTCGATCTGGCGCAGGCTCACATCATCCACCCTGGCCGCGCCAACACGCTTTGCGAAACCAATGCCGCCGCCGCTGGCGACGTGACGCGCTACCCCATCGTTCTGCTGACCTACGGGTTCTCCGGGCCATCGTGGGGCGAGGCATCCGTCAAGCGCAACGGCAACTCCTACTTCGAGCACGACGGCTACAGCCTGTCGTCATCTACGGCCACCGCCACGGTCGAGCAGGACAAGACCAAGATCATCGCCACGCTGGGATCGTTCGATTTCGGCAACGGCATGTCGGGCGCCGGCAGTTTCATCATCTACTCGGCACGCGCCAGCGGCACGGCGACCAACACATCCCAGCCGGTTGTCTCCACGCACATCTACCGACCGACCGCCAACGGCACAGCCACGGCGACCGTCACGGCAGACGCTACCCGCGTGGTGATGCCCAGCGCCACCGCACAGGCCGAAAGCCTGACCTACGGCCCGAAAGCCAGCATCAAGTACGTGGCCACCGGCACCGGTATTGCTGACGCAACTTCCGTGCAGGCGCTTGGCGTGCGCATGGCCATGGCCCATCAGGACGGCGCAACGGCTGGCGCTACGCTGGCCGAAGGCATCGTGTTCGGCATGCAGCACTGGGGAGCATCAGACGGCGTGCTGGCAGTTGGCGACGGGCAGCAAGCCAAAGCCGATGCTTCCTATGCTGCCAGCGCCACCGGCTCTCTGGCCATGGCCGTCACGCTGGACAGCACGGCCACCGAAATTCAGCAGGGCCACGTCTACGATGTGCTGGCCACCGCATTGGTAGGAAAAGCCCTTGCTTTGGCCAACTCGGAAATCCGAGCGCCGGATGACCGCTACATGATCGTGGGGCAGGAAGATCGCGCCATGATCGTTTTCGCAGAAGAACGATTGATGGTGGTGACAGCATGAACCTCGGGAACTTCAACAAGCAGCCGGTCGAAATCATCGACTACGACATTGACTACAGCGAATGGCTGACCGCAGGCGACAACGTGCAGGCTGCTTCAGTTGAAGTCGTGCCAGTCGGCCTGATGGTCGAATCGACCTTCATCAACGACCCTCGCGTGAAGATCTGGGTGTCTGGCGGCACCACCGGCACCGCCTACAAGCTGACTGTCACCGCGACCACGGCGGACGGGCGCGTGAAGCAAGATGAATTCAAGGTAAAGGTGAAGGACATCTGACATGACACAGGTTTTCAAGAACAATGCTTTTGCCTCACTGGCCGCCGAACTGTCGGCAGCCGGTACGCTGGCGACACTGGCCGCAGGCCAAGGCGCACGCTTCCCGTCGCCCACTGGCGGCGATCACTTCCTGGCCACATTGATTCTGCTGGACGGCAACGGTGCGGAGACGGCATGGGAAGTCGTGAAATGCACGGCACGTGCCACGGACGGCCTGACCATCGAACGAGCGCAGGAAGGCACCACGGCACGCATCTGGCCGGCAGGTTCGCGCATTGAGATGCGCGTCACAGCAGGCACGCTGGACAGCTTCACGGATACCGCGCAGGCCGCAGCGGCAGCGCCAGTGCAGAGTGTG
>Ga0210043_1001921_pt1 | contig 15219 bp, 20 predicted proteins | sample CryGeymet201501t_FD_183990 | JGI IMG/M metagenome (GOLD analysis project Ga0210043, IMG submission 183990) | Groundwater microbial communities from Crystal Geyser aquifers in Utah, USA - Crystal Geyser metaG 2015-01t (SPAdes) (version 2) | ecosystem: Environmental > Aquatic > Deep subsurface >... | reverse complement strand
AAAGGTGTACACCGACTCAACCGGAACTGAGAAGTGGGTGCTAGGATCTTATAACTCTAATCAGGTCTACACCTTTGAGAAATCTCTTAATACAGATGATGGAACAGCTATTCAAAAGACTGTCAGAACTAACAAAGAAACCTTTGGTGCTTGGTCGCTACTCAAAATCGTTAAGTTATTCTACGCACTTTTTAGGTCTATTAAAGGACAAGTCAATGTTTCTATCTTAGCTGAGTTAAGAGACGGAACTACATCAAGTATTAAGTCATTCACTATTGAGGGTTCAGCAGTATCTGGTTCTATTGGTTGGGGAGCTGATCAATGGGGTTCTGTTCAATGGGGTGCATCAAATGGAAGCGTGACTGTTTCGAGTGACGAAATTACCAAATACACTCAACTTTTCAAGTCAATTCGCTTACTACAGGTAGTGGTTACAACCACAGAAGCTAACGCTAATTTCGAGCTGATTCAATTGAGATCCACGGCTAGCTCGCAAGGAGAAGGTTCACTTTCGTCCTCTTCAAAAGTGTAAATTTATGGATATATCAATTAAAAATAACAATGTTGAAAACCTAACCAAATTAAATATATAAGGAACTATGGCAGTACTACTCACAGCACCAACAAAAAATTCTATCCAAAAGACCCTAGCAGCTCAATTGCTTAATACTGCTGGAGTTGGTGATCCAATTTCATTCTCAGATGTTGATGGTATTCCCAATCTTCCGGGTGTTTTAGTTATTAATCGTATTGACTCAAACGGAACAGCTATGCCTTCTCAAAGAGAATATATTGAATACTCTGGTACTTCTGGTACTACTGTTTTAATTACCACTCGTAATGTTGATGGCTCTGCTTCCGCAATGACACACGCAGTTGGTTCGATTGTTGAGTGGATTCCAGATGTTACATGGGCAGATCGTATTTATGATGCTTTGTTTAATATTGTTGATGTTTCAGACTTGTCAGTAGACACTACTAAAATAGTTACTCCAACAGGTACACAAACTTTAACTGATAAAACACTAAGTGGTGGCTTAATTACGGGTGCAACTATCTCTGGTGTAAGAATGTTTGGTTCAGACATTACACTTGGAACAATTAACTCATCTGGAGCAACTATTTCAGCCATTCTCGATGAAGATAATATGGCTTCTGATCGTGCTGATGCTGTTCCTACACAACAATCAGTTAAAGCATATGTGACTACACAGATTCCAACCATGCCAACTGTTCAAGCTTTATTTGATAGTACTTTGAACAACGCAACATTTGGAGATGCTGGAGCTATTTTAGGTGAAATATCTCTTGTACTAACAGATACAGCCAAAGTTTTTATAAATGCCTCAATAGACGCTAGAACTGGAACAAATCCTGCTAGCTTTTTACTTCAGCTCAGAAATGGAACTGATTTAATAGTACAAGGAACAAACACAGGTGTTTCTGGAGCTAACATTAGAAATTCAACAGTTGTGTCGTGGACTGGAGAATTAGCAAGTGGAACACATACTTTAAGAGTTTATGGCTATGGAGGTGGTCAAGGAGCTACCTATACACCAGATGATTTAAATTTCTCAGTATTTTCAATTCAATCTTAACCCATTTCAAACTCTTGTTGCATCCAAACACCTTTGTTACCAGAGTTTGTCCAACCGCCTAGTGCAAGTGTTTTATAAAAATCAAATCTAGTTGTAGAGCCAAAAGTTGCATATGCAAGCACATTTGTTCCTGCATCTACGGCAATTATTGGCTCACTCACAAATTGACCGTTGTAGTAAGAAGCTACTGCAACTGGAACAGTAACAGTAAAAGTAGTTGCATTACTAGTTCCTTGTCCAGCAAATAATTCATATTTTACTCTTGGTCCAATAATGTTAAATCTTGTTGAAACACCTGCTGGAGCTGATGAAAATCCACCCCAGGTTGGAGTAAAGGCAAACCATCCTGGGTATCCCTGTGGGTTAGCTTGGTAGGAGTAGTAAGGTGAAGTAATAGCGGCGTTAGCAATCACATAGTCTGTGTTTACTGCAATAGTGACTGTGGTGTTAGTTGAGAAGCTACTTGAAACAACTATTGCATATTTGACTGTGTTTTGAGTGAATTTAAGTCTAGTACCCTTAGTATAAACAGCAGTTCTGTCTACTCCTGCAATTGTGAAGGTTGAAGCTGAAGCATAAACCCAAGTGTCACTTGAGGTAGTCCAGCCATCTGTGTTGGCTTGTGTAGTCACATATGCTTTAACTGATTGTATTGATAACCTAAAACACTTTGTTTTATAAGAAACTATGAAAATAACTAAAGTAAAAAAATCAGGCAACGGATACAATGTCCACCTTGAAAACTGCGACATGATTGCCTTTGTTCATCTTCCAGAAGAAATTGATGGACTGAAAAAAGATGGTTGGATTAAACCAGATTTAAAAATGAAGTTGAAAACCCAGAAGAAGAAATAATATAAGGAATTATATGGCAGAACAATTATACCCACAAGCAGGATCAAGTTTATTACCAACTTACGGAAGTCTTAATTATACAGCTAGTCCCTCATCTATCCAGGGGTCTGGGTATAGTAGTCAATACGCCAGTAATCCAAACACATATATGTCAGTTGGATCACCAACTGGTAGTGTTTTAGGTTCTTCAACTCAAAACCAATCTTTTGCAGTTCCTCAATCGAGTGAAATAAACACATCAGCACAAGGATATCAAGCTCCTCAATCAACTGCTCCAAGCGACAGTAGAATACAACAACTACAAAAGATTGATAGAAACCCGGTTCAAGAAGATGAATATCAAAGACTTATTAACGAACTAAATGCTCAAAGAGGACCATCTCAAGAAGAAATTAATAGTGCTTATGATCCAATCTTTAACTCGTTAGGACAAATAGAATCAACCCTAAGAGGTCAATTGCCAGGGTTAATTAGTGAAGCTGAAGCACAAGCTCAAGCATCAAGAGGATTGCTTAATAATCAAAGAACTACTGCAACTGAACAACTAAGCTCTCAAGAGACTGCTGCTGAAAGACAAAGACGAGAAGCAGAGGGTAGACAACGCCAGACATTACAAGAATTAACACAAGCAAATCAAGCAAGATTTGGAGGTGCTTCAAGTGCTGGTTTAGCTGCTAGTGAATTACAGGGTCGTGAGTTCCAAAGAGGTGTAGCTGGAATTAACCAACAGGCCCAACAAGCAGTAATGCAAATCAACCAAAAGAAACAAGAGGTTGAAAGAGATTACTCACAAGGACTACAACAATTAGAAGTAAACAGACAACAGGCAGTAAATGATATTAATCGTAGGTTTCAAGATAGACTACTTGAGATTAATTCTAAAAGAGGTGAAGCTGAAGCTGCTAAAGCTCAGCAAAGAATTGCTGCTGCTCAAGAACTTCGTAATGCTATTTTCCGAATCAATGTTGAAAAAGCACAATTTGAGCAATCACTTAGATCACAAGCACAACAGAATACTTCTTACTTAGATAGCCAAGCCCAACAGTTCCTTAGCTCTGTCAATCAGGGACAAGGTGCATTAGATCAAGCTAGTGCATATCAACCAACTAGTATCCCTGGAGTAAGTGGACAAGGAACATCTAATCAAACAATGATGGGACAAATTGGAACAGATGAATTATATGGAAGCATAGCTGGTTCAAGTGCAACAGACCCTAGGTTTAGTAATTTTGTACCTAATCAATCATTTGCTCGTTAGTTGATAACCTAGATCTTGTTAGCGTATATCTGTAATATATGGCAGACATTAAAGATCTTATCTCAAAGGCTCGTAACTTCAAGTTAAATAAAGCTATTTCTAATGTAGTTAGTGGATTAGATAGAGATAAACAGCAACAGGGATTTCAGTTTACTTCACCACAATTTAGACAAAATATAAACAATGCTCAAAAATCACTTAGGTATGGTTTGTCTGGTCAATCTCAAGGAAGACAGGGTTTTGGGGGATATAATGTTTTTAATCAAATTAAGCCAACTCTTTTTGACCCAGTATCTAATTTTAGATTTAAGACTGGAGGTCCAAGTATTGGAGAAGCAGTTCAGTCAACTTCTCAAAATGTGGTTCAGGATTTTGGTAGGGCATTATCTGGGGAAAATACTTTTTTTGGAAAGACTCCTGTTTTAAAAAATTTAGCACAACTTTCATCAAGAACTGGACAAACAATAGCTTCTGGAACTAAGGATATTGGTGAGGGTGTATATGATGTCTTTGACACAGCAAAATCATCTCTTGAGAGAATTGGTGGTGGTGGATCAAAAATAGTGAGGGGAATAGGAAAAGTGGCCGCTCCTACAACAGCTCCATTTCAATTAGCCAATATAGGATCTGAAGTTGGTCCAAACCAAACTCAAAGATTTTCATCTGGTTTTATACAAGGTATGTCTGGACAAAGTGATTTACAAGGACTTCCTAAATCAGTTAAATCTGTCAATGTGCCTTTTATGGGATCTATTGACCCATATGAAACTGCAGGTTCTATGGTTGGATTTACTCAAAATCCAGTAAACAAAGAACTATTTAAATTAACAGAAACAATACTTCCTTCTAACGGAAACGCCGTTAAATGGCTTACAACTACTGCTTTAAGAGGATCTGTTGAAGATCTTTTATTAAACTTAGATCAAATAATTAACTCAGAAAATAAGACTGATGCTCTTTTATCAAATATGACTCAAGGGGCTATTTCAGAATTGGTGGGTCAAGGGATAATAAAATCAACAGGAAAAGGTTTTGAAATAGTAAAAGATAGTAGGGCTGGAAAATTGTTTGAAAACCAACTAAACAACGCATTAGAAGGGTTATCAGAAATAAAAAGGAAGTGGTCAGTTCCAGTTAAAACATTAGAACAAGATCCTAAAACAGGTGAATTTATTACCCGTCCAATGTGGCAAGTAATGTTACAAAACCAACAAGGTGGAATAGGTGCTAAAAATGATTTATTACAAGGAAATGTTAAAACAGGAGATGTGGTAGATCCTAAGACTGGAAATATAGTTAGTTCTACTCCATCTAAGGAGCTAGATGCTAAATCCACAAAAACATATACAAAGAAATTATTAGAAGTGGTAGATATAAAACCCCAAACAAAATTGGGTGAGATATCTTCTCTTGAAGCTCAGACCAAACCATCACAGATATTACAGAAACTGAAAACCCAACAAGCAGAAGTAGCAAAAAAAATACAAACATCAGACAGTATTATACAACAAGCAAAAAAAGAAATTGGAAGCATAACTGATGAACCAAAAAAACCAATTAAACAAATCGCTTCTGATTTATATACTCAATGGGTAGATAGATACAATCCAATCATAAAAATATCAGAACAAGTAGAAAAACTTGGTAAGAAGAAGGGTTTTGAAGTAAGACCAGAGTATGACCCCAAATATTTAGTTAGAAGATTGACTGGTGCTGGAGGAATAGCAGATTACAGATTCAAAAATGAATTAAAGCCAATTCTTGATGAAATGGATTCTTTAGGAATTGATAAGTCAGACTTAGATGTGTTTTTGAAAGCTAAAAGAGATATTGGTTTATCTTCAAGGGGAATTAAAGGATCAGATGCTATTACTGCTCAAAAGCGACTAAATGTCTTAAATCAGAAGTATGGCGACAATCTTACTAATCTATCGCAAAAACTCTATGACTACCAAAATAAGGGATTTCAAGAGCTTATAGACTCAGGTTTTCTTTCTCCAGAGAGTGCCACTATTATTAGGCAACAAAATCCAGATTATGTGCCGTTTGAGAGAGTTATGGATGAGTTAGACAATTATTTAGGAGTTCCTAGTGCTAAGGCTCAACAAGGTACTTCTCCTATTTCTAAGATAAAGGGGTCTGAAAGACAAATTTACTCACCTATTGAGTCGATTATCTCTAATACATTTAAACAAAGGGCAGCGATAGAGAAAAATAATGTAGCAAAATCTATTATTGGACTTCAACAAGTTGCTCCAGACTTAGGTTTTGAGAAAGCTATTAAATCTGGAAATGACACAATCACAGTTTGGAATAATGGGTCTAAAGAATATTGGAAAGTTGGTGGGGATATAGCAGAAGCAACAAAAGGTCTTAATGAAGAATCAATGAATACTTTGTTGAAGATTTTTTCAGCTCCAGCTTCATTACTTAGACAAGGGGCTACTGGTAGAAACCCAGAGTTTTTGATCCCAAATATCATTAGAGACCAACTAGATGCTGGCATTACCTCTAAATATGGATATATTCCATTTGTTGACTATGCCAGAGGTTTAACTTCGATTTTAAAAAACGACGATATTTATCAGAAGTTCCAAAATTCAGGAGCAAAGATTGATTTGGGAGACATTAGAGGTAGACAATCTGTCTCAGAATTATTTGATGAAAAAACAGCTAAAAAAGGTCTTTTTAGTTGGATTGGAAAAGGACTAGACACTTTGGGTAAATATTCTGAAGAGCCGACTAGAGTTGGGCTATTTAAAAAGGCTTATGAAAAAACAGGTAGTGAGTTAAAGGCTGTTATGGAGTCTAGAGATGCTACTGTTGACTTTGCCAGAATGGGATCAAAGATGAAGGTGGCTAACTCTATTATTCCATTCTTAAATGTTAGTGTTCAGGGGTTTGATAAGTTGGTTAGGTCTGTTAAGAATAACCCAGGAAAAGTTGCTTTAACAATGGGTACTTATGCTGCCCTGCCACAAATTACAACCACTTTATATAACTTAACTTTTCACCCAGAAGAATATAGTGAAATTCCTCAATATGAAAAAGACTCTAATTTTGTTTTTATAACTGGGAGAAATGAGGATGGAACTGTTGATTATATGACAATTCCAAAAGGAAATGTTGTTCCCTTAGTTGCTAATCCTGTCCAAGCCTTCTTAGAATTTTCTAGAGGAGAATCTCCACAAAGTTTCTTAGAATTTTCTACTCAAATGCTCTCGTCAACTCTTCCGGTTGTAGGAGACGGTAGTTCGATTGGTGAAGTTGGTATAAAAACTATCGGTGGCTTAACTCCACAATTATTTAAACCTGTTGCAGAAAACTTACTTAATAAGTCTTTTTATAAATATGATCCCAAAAAAGAACAAGCAAAAGCAATCGTTCCAGATTACTTACTTAAAAAACCTGCTGGAGAAAGAGCTTATGAATGGACACCAAAAATATATCAAGGAATTGGCAGATCTTTAAACATCTCACCACTTCAAATACAAAATGTGATGGAGGGGTATTTAGCAGGTTTTGCAAAAGTGCCAGCACAAGTAGTTGATGGGTTGTTCAGTTTGTCTAATGGTGAACCAGTTGATGTTAATCAGAGAACAATTATTAGAAGATTTATAAAACAAACATACCCAAAATCTGGTTCTTCATCTGAAAAAAACCAAGCTAAAGCAAAAATAATTGCTCAAGCCACCGCACAAGAAATTGTGCCTAAAGGAAAAATAAAAACCTCTGCTGTTGCTAAAAATAGCTCAGTAACAAGAGATCAGGCCTTAGTTTTATACAAAGATGCTTTAAATAAAATAAATAACTACAAAGAAAATAAGATAAAAGCACAAACTGGTTTGGTTGATAAATCTTTAGAGGAATATCAAAGTGAATTTGACGAAGCAAACACTATAAAAAGAGAATTAGAAAAACAATATTCTATTAAAGAGTTATTATCATCAAAATATACTGATGATTTAGGAGATCCTCCAGCGTCTAAATATGGAAAATCTATTTATGAAGATAAAATATGGTCAAAACTCTCAGATGTTGAATCTTCTAATCTAAATGATTACGAGAAACAAATAGTTAAAAAAGAACTGTTTAGTAAAATAGGATTAACTGAAGATAAATTTGAATACTATCAAGTGGCTAAAGAAAATAACGACAAAAAGACATTATATGTTTTAGATCAAAGAGACAACATTAAAGACGGTCAAGAATTTTTAAAATTTCTAATTAATGGAAGAAATCCTGTTAGAGGAAAAGTTCTTTTGTCAGATGGTGTAATAGACAACTTAGTTAACGATGGGATCATTCCTAGTGATATTGGAAAGATGTTAAAAAAGATTGATCTTGATGAAAAAGGTAAATTAAAAGGTAAAAAAACATCAAGTAAAAAAATAAAAACTGTTAAATTTAATTATGATGCACTTAAGTCTTTAAAACCTTTCGGTGGATCAGCTAGAGTAAGTCCAATAAAAATTAACGCAAAGAGCTTAACGTTCTCAGGAGAATAAATGCCAAAAGTTAACGGAAAAAAATATCCATACACAAAAGCAGGTATTAAAAAAGCAAAAACTGCTAGAAAAAAATCTAAGAAATGAGTTTACCAGATATTTACCGATCACTATTTGGAAAAGATCAACCTCAAGATGGTGATGTTATTTCTCTTTCTGAACACGGCAGAGTGGGTGGTGTTTCAACGGGTCAAGGATTCAAATTTACAGTACCTATTGATGGTGCTTCTCCAACAGAAGGAAACAACCCCTCTTTAACCCTTGGTTATACAGGAGACAACTTAACTACAATAGATAAAACAGAGGGTGGTTCTTCTGTGGAAAATATCCCTGGACTAGAGTTTAGTGCTGATAATGGCACTACTCCTAAAACAGTTTCTATAACTAAAATCCCTGTTCTATCAATCAGACCAAAATCAACTTTTAATTCACTTGATAATCGCATGACTTTCATCCCGCAAGGATTAGAGGTTAGCACAGATAACTCTATTTATTACGAGATTTATTACAGACCAACATTAACAAGTGCTTCTTGGGTAAGTGCTGATTCTCACTCTGGTGTTGAATATGATGTTAGTGCAACAGCTTTTACTGGTGGAGTTAAAATATTCTCTGGATATGTATCTACTAGTAGAAATGTAGACAGAGGCATTCAGGGTGTTTTAGGAAAACTAACACTATCTCCAAGCAGAACTGGAGTATCAGATATTTTATCAATAGTAGCAATTAGAACTAGTACAAACGATGGCTCTGTTCTTTGTAGATTAGATTGGAAAGAATTAAGATAAGTGCCAGAAAACTATACACAAGTATCTATTAACGATCTTGATAAAATACAGGAAAACAAGAACGATATTAGTGTTCTCAAAACAGATGTTACTTACATGAAAGAAGATTTGATGGAAATAAAAGACTCTATCAAAGTCATAAAAAACAACCACCTTGCCCATATTCAAAAAGCAATGGAGGGTATTCGTAATGATGTCAACAATATTAAAGTTGATCTAGCTAAGCTAAGTCCCATCAACACGCTTGTTTTAGCCGTTATACAAGCAGTCATCATTGGGATTATAATGGTAGGAATTAACTTATTACTGAAATGAATGTAGATCAATTTGTAGAAAAATACGAAAACAAAGGACTAGATTGGGATGGAGCATACTCAACGCAATGCGTTGATTTAGCAAGGTTTTATTGGGCTAATGTATGTGAAATATCTCAACCAAGATCAGTATCAGGAGCGAAAGACTTTTGGGTAAGCTACGGAACAGACACAAATTTAAATCAAAACTTTCAAAGAATATCTAACACACCTGATGGAGTACCTAATAAGGGAGATGTTTTAATCTGGGGAAGTGAATATGGTCCTTGGGGACACATAGCAATTTTTTTAAAAGGAGATGCTAGTAGTTTTACAGCCTTCTCACAAAACGATCCAATAGGAACTTTGAGCATTAAAAAACAGTATAAAAACTATTTTGGTGTGCTTGGGTGGTTTAGACCAAATAAAGACGTAAATAGTGGCTCTAATGAGCCAGAAGGAGGAAACATGGACGAATTACTTAAAAAATACAATGTCAATGACATTAATGAGTTAGATGTAAAAATTTATGAGCATTGTGGGACAACGTGGGGTGGTGAAACAGATGGGGGTTTTCTTGGTTCAGCTCGTAAAAGGGTGTCAGATCTAGAGAACGAGGCAGATAGATTAAGAATAGACGTGAACTACCTTGAAGAAAAGATTGAAGATCACGAATGTCCAACAACATCAAGAGTGATTGAAGAAACTTTACAAGTTGGCGATACAACACTTATAATTAACGGAATGACTGTTGATAGTGAGGGCTATGAGGAAGCCTCTTATAAAGTAGCCGAAAGATAATTTGCCAGAATTACTAACTGCATTACTCTTAATCCCAACAGGGATAGTTTCCTTAGAATTAGTTAAATCCCTTCACAAGCAAGAAGAACCAATAGGATCTTTAAAGGGAGAATTAAATAAAACAAAACTAAAAATTAAACCAAAGAAATTATGACATCACCTAAATTTTCACTCACGACTGCTAATATTCCAAGTTTACTTAAAAGTGCTTTGATTGTTATCGTTGCCTTATCATCTCTAACACTCCTAGACTACCTATTTCCGTCCTTTTCAATTGAGAGTTACCAAACAGCCATCTTAACAGGGGTTGGTACCTTTTTAACCAATCTTGTTAAGGAGTATTTAGAGGAGAAGTAAGTAAGAACAAAATATTAATAACTTAGACTCCAGCCTAAAAATTGGAGTCTTTTTGTAAAGGAAGGCACAATGTTATCAAAAGAAGTCCAGCCAAGGGCAACAGAAATATCTGAAAGAGAATTTTGGCAAATACTATTTGAAAAGAAAGAAGCTATTGTACAAATGGCTAGTGGATTAGATCCAAGTGAACCTAATTACGAACACATGGTTGAGTTGTTACAAGGAGAAATTGATTCTCTTGGAGTAACAAGGGATTTAATTACTCAGGGACAAGAAACTCACTGCTACAAGTTTTATCTAATGGGAGAAAAGATAAGTTATAAAAAAACAAGAAAATCTGAAATGGGTTTTAGGAAGGATAAATGAGTAGAGCGAGAAAAGAATATGAGTTTCCAAAGGGATTAAAAAGAGAGCGTAGAGAAGGTGTTGATAATTGTTGTGAATTTTGTGGTAAGAAAACAAGTTTAGAAGTTCATCATATTTGTGGAGCGTGGCTTTCTAGTCAGAATGATGTTTTAACTCCTGCTATTATTAAAACACTTGAAAATCAGCTCGCCCTCTGCCCTCAGTGCCATAAAGTAGCTAATGAGTGCCAACACGGTTGGGATGCTCATGAAATTGCATTAGTAGCTTGGGCGTTGTTTGATCTTAATCCAGAGGAAGTAGAACAAGCACAAAGACATACTTATAAAGATTTAGATTCAGGAAGCTACAGAAAAGAGAGAAAACCCAGTGGAAGAAGTGGCAAAAGAAAAAGACGTAGAAGATGAAACATGAAAGATTAATCTGGACTGGTGATAGGAACACTTCCCTGGAACAATTTAGGGATGTTGATGTTTTGAGTGTTGAATCAGACACGCTTTATTATTCTAGTTTATTTAGGTTTTTAACCCTACTTTTAAGGTCTTTTGATATTGAGTTAATACTAACTAGCGAAATGGAGGAAACAGCCCGAAATAGTGGGTTTGATAATCTCTTAAATGAATAATGGGGAACAGAGGATCTTATGAATTTTCACAAAAGACCAAAGATGAGATTTATAGACGAGATAAACATAAATACCCAGACAATGATGATTTAGAATTTGATCACATATTAAGCGTAAGACAGGCTAAAGAATTGGGAATACCAGCGTGGATAGTCTCTAGTGCTATAAATGGTCAATTACTTACTAGGCAGGAAAATAGAGAGAAGTCAGATAAAGACGCTGATCCTGTTTTTGTTGATTATCTTTTGAGTTTAATAGTTAGGATGATATAATTACTTGTCCCGTATTAAGACACAATATTACCCCTTAGTCATTATTAACTAGTAATAGTAATATGCCGTGGACTAGGGGGTTTATTTTATGCTTTAATTAATTCACCCTTTGGCAGTTTGTTGATCACGCCTTTGATTAGGACGACTTTCTTCTAAAGGGCTTTTTATATGGTAAAATATGGATATTGAACTGGCACTAGAGCTTTTACAGAGGGATGTGCTAATTTTTAATAAATAACCTCGGAAACTATTTATTTCGCGAGAAAATGGATCAGAATCCCACTCAAATAACGCGACCACTACGAGTTATTATTCATGGTCTTAAAGAGCAATTATCCTCACTTTAATAGGTGGGGATTTTGCATTTGACAAGCTTCCATTACATAGGGTAAATTAGACATTGAACGTGAGGGCAAACACGTTATAATGGTTTATGATTAAAGACCTTTTGGTACTTTGGCAAATTAAAGATTTGCCCAAATCTCATAAACCAGATTTGCCACAGTATTAAGAGGTTTTTTTATGTCAATAATTAAAGAGCTTGAGTCAATAGAATTAGATTTAGATTACGATCTTAGTTATTCAGACTATTCTGAAGAGAAAATAGAGTCGTTAACAAGATCTTTATATAGATTGATTGATTTAATGAAGTCACAATTAGAAATCAGTACAAAGGACGGCGAATAGCTGTCTTTTTTAGTGTTTTTTAACACAGTCGTGGGCGATGCTCTAGGAGATCGACTATAAATAATTAGACCGTGAGCAACAGCAAAGACCCTGAGCTGAGGAGATGGGCGAGAAATAAAGTTAGACGGGAGAATTGATCGGCTCGTTGAAAAAACCTCTTAGGAAAGCAGTCTATATATTGGTAAAGACCAAGAGCCTAAGAGACCCGATTAATTGCAAGGTACAGAGAGACATCTGAGTAATACCCCTAAGTTTGAGTAAACACCCTTATTAGGAAAGATAATAATTAGGTATTAAATTAACAACTCTTAAACGGCTAATATATAAATGAGAAATATTTCTAGATATAGACTAGCCGAAACAAACTATGAAAATATACTTTTGTTCTAAATGTAACTATGAAAGAATAAGCAGAGACGACTTTGAAAAGGATAAACCAAACCTTAGAAATAATATCCAACCAACCTATTTAAAAGTAGGTCTTAAATGTTCCCGGTGCATATCAATAGATAAAAACGGGGTTGAATACGACCTCAGTATCAATAGTCTGCTATAATTACCAAACTTAAACCCAGTTACTTCATTCCTTCATATCGTCTGATCGCCAACTGGGTTTTTGTATACCCTAAATTAGGTACTTGCACAATCGTACACAATGGGTTATACTTCACTTAGTATAAATAACAAAGGACGATATGAACCTCCAAATAAACACTTACGAAGATTTTGTAAGATACTCATCACAAGAACTAGAGAACTTAAGAGATAAATATTTTGACGCACTTGAAGAAGATTGTGTTGAATATTTAGAGGAGAGAGATTTGGGTTTCGGATATACAGATTTTGTGATTAGAGATGAGTACCTAGATAGATCAATAGAAGATATGACTGATTATTTAATCAACAGATAATATGACAATACAACAACTTAAAAAACACATAAGAGCTGAAGCAGATAGATCAGAAAAGATGAGCGACACTCTTGGAATTGATAACGAATACTTACAAAACTATTACCAAGGAAAGTTTTTAGCATACTCAAGCACACTTGAATTACTAGAAATGATTGAAGAGGAAGAATAATATGTCGATATTAAAACAATACGCTAATCTCAAAGTACAGGCCAAAGAGATTGAAGCTAAACTAAAAGAACTAGAACCAAAAGTTTTTGATCAAGTTATGGCAGTAGATGGAGAAAAAATCGAAGCTAAATATGGCACATTCTCACTCACTACCAAAAAAGTCTGGAACTACTCAGAAACATTACTAGAAAAAGAATCCCAGATTAAAGAAAAGATCAAGTTAATGAAGAGAGAAGAGGAATTATCAGGCAAAGCAACCCTAGAAGACATTAGATCAGGCCTAAGGTTTCAAGCAAATAAATAATATGTCAAAATTTAATCTAAATGAATACGAAACAGTCAAACAAAGAAAAGAAAGATTTTATAACGATCACGCCGACGGTAGAATAGTTGTAGAGCTTTGTAATACACTAAATCCGTTAGATTATGCCCTTTTTGTAGCTAAGGTCTATTTAAACAAAGGAGACCAAGAAAAGGGATTGTGCAAAGCCACAGGCTATGCTCTTGAGGTTAGAGATACTGAATTAAAGACAACTAAAGATAAATACACAGGTGAATTAAAAGAATATGAGTCAGTTAATTATTCGAGTTGGACAGAGAATTGTGAGGAGTCGGCAGTTGGTAGGGCTTTAGATAACGCTGGTTATTCAGGAAACAAAAAACCAAGTAGAGATGAAATGGAAAAAGCTCAGAGAATGAACACAACAATGAGAGCTAAAAATACAACACCTAAACCAGTTAGTAAATTAAGTGGTGCATGTCCAATACACCCAAACGAAACATTAAGAGAATATATTAGTAACAAAACAGGCAATCCATTCTTTGCCCACATTAACAATGGTAAATACTGCTTCGGAAAAAACTAGAACATTAAAACAGTCAAAATCACTCTGGCTATGGTGTGAACTACTATCAGAAACACTAACAGAAGCAGGACTTGATATGAGAAAGACTCTTAAGCCAGAAATAGAAATACCGTGGACTAAAGAAAGTGTTTGTGATTACCTATTCAGACCAATTATGAAAGCTATGTACGGTAAAACAAGCACTAGAGATTTAACAACTAAAGAACTAACGAAAGTAAGTGAAACACTTATGAGACATCTTGGACAAAAACTAAACATACAATGTGATTTTCCAAGCATTGAATCGTTAGCAGAAAAGGAATTATGAAAAAAATTGAAATTATAGAAAAAAGCGAATTAAAAGAATTGTTGTTAGATGGAGCAGGATTAATAACAGATGAAATAACCCACATATGGGAAGAAGCACAAAAACAATATAAATTACATGGAGATTTACCAGATGAAGAAGATGAAAGGTGGTCTAAATATATAGATCAAAAAAAAGGTGTTTGGACTAATCTTGATAAGATGAAAGAGTTTGACAAAGAATGTGAGAAGCACCTAGAGAAAACAAAAGAACTTGATTTTGAGGACAAAATGGAGAAAAGAATAATGAAGGTTATATATAAATTTATCATAAAGCAAGAACTATGACAGAAAACCCAACCATCAAAGAACTAAACGAAAACTACATTGAAGGACTAAGAGAAGCCTCTGATTATACCGGTGTCCCATTCTCTACCCTCTCCAGTTGGATCAAAACCACCAGAATCAATCCTATTTGGGTCGGTAAAACCCAATGGTTTGAAAAAAGAGAACTAGATTTGATCAAGAATGACGTAGTTAAGATTAGTAAGATGTAGTTGATTAGATTGATGTACAAACT
>Ga0210043_1001918_pt1 | contig 15239 bp, 21 predicted proteins | sample CryGeymet201501t_FD_183990 | JGI IMG/M metagenome (GOLD analysis project Ga0210043, IMG submission 183990) | Groundwater microbial communities from Crystal Geyser aquifers in Utah, USA - Crystal Geyser metaG 2015-01t (SPAdes) (version 2) | ecosystem: Environmental > Aquatic > Deep subsurface >... | reverse complement strand
CTTTCACCCGAACAATTCGTTCGTGGGTTTGTCTCCTATCGAGGCGCTGGCAACTGTGGCCGTGGGCGACATGGCCATGAGCCAGTGGAACACGAACTTTTTCAACAAGGACAATGCGAAGGTGCCGGGGGCGCTGGCCTTTGCGGATTTTGTTGGGGACACGGATTGGGGAACCCTGAAGGAGGACATCCGACGGCAGCACGGCGGCACAAAGCGTAACATGATGATGCTGCGGGGTGTGGGCAAGGGGGGCGTCGAATGGATCAACATGGCCATGAGCCAGAGGGACATGGAATTTCTGAACGCTCGCAACGCCAACCGAGCCGAGATTTTCGGTATGTTGGCCCCTGGCCTGGACAGCGTGCTGGCCATCAACGCCACGGAAGCGAACGCCGTGGCGGGCAAGGCGACCTTTACCGAGTTGGCCGTGTGGCCGGGCCTGGTGGCTGTGGCCGAGAAGATCACGAACGACATTCTTCCTGCCTACGGGCCGAACCTGCGAGCCGAGTTCGACGACATTCGGGTCACGGACAAAGCGATGGAGTTGCAAGAGCAGACGGCATTCGAGCGGGTGGCTACGATTGACGAAATCCGGCAGAAATACTACCAGCTTGACTCAATTGGCGATGAGCGGGGCAAGTTGCTACCCGCCGAAATCACGGCAGGCAAGGCGTCACAGCCTGACGTACAGCCCGACATGGTGGGGACACAAGCGGCCATCGCGCCGGAAGCGCCCCCATCTGCAAATCCACCTGCGGACACGGCAACGGATGACACGGCGCCCGACCCGACGGCGAAAGCCGAAGACATGGCCCGCTTCCGACGCTGGGCAGCCAAGCGCAGCCGACCCGACCCGGACGCATTCAAAAGCGACCATTTGACCTACGCAGACAAGGCGGCGGTACTGTGGGAGATGCAGGCGGGGGACGCTGACAGCGACACGATGCCCCCTTTCACCCTGACGGATGGACCGCTTACCCCTGACGCGCTCAAGGCCATGATCCTCCAGCTTGATCCAGGGGACGACGAGGCCGAGCAGCAGATTAGGATGGAGGTAGAACGGGCATTCGAGCGGGAACTAGCGGCGGCCCTGAAAGAGCAAGGCGCGGCGGTAACGGCGTCGGACCTTAACAGCGTGTCAGAGGCCATAACATTGGCCGCCGTGGGGTTTGAGAAAGTGCGGGACATCCTACGGCGCAGACTACAGCAGAGCGCAGACTTGGGCGTCTCTGTGGCTGTACGGCAATTCGAGGCCATCGGTTTCGGCTTTGATTGGACCTTGGCAAATCAGGCGGCGGCGGAGTGGGTCAACCGCTACACCTTCGAGCTTGTGGGCGGGATTGAGGACACTACCCGGCAACGGTTGCAGACGGCTGTCAGTGAGTGGATTACGAACGGGGATACCTTACGGGACCTGGCGAGAGAACTAGAACCCACGTTCGGGCGGCAACGGGCAAGGCTGATCGCCTCCACTGAGACGACACGGGCCTATACAGAGGGAAACGTCACAGCCTACATGCAGAGCGGCATTGTGACCAGAGCGCCAAAGATGCGACCTCCCGATGATGCACACCCCGGCTGTCGGTGTTGGCTGGTCCTCGGTGAAAGCGCAGACGGCGAATGGGTCTACATCTGGAAGACCGCAAACGACGAACGGGTCTGCCCCATTTGCGGGCCGCTTCACAACACAGAGCAATAGGCCATGAGCATCGAGATCACCGGCATTGACGACATATTCCGCAAGCTGGGCACGGTGGAGGCGCTGAATACATTGCGCCCACCCATGCAGCGGGGCGTCTTTCGGATTCAGGGCTATATGGCAGACTATCCCCCACCCCCGGCCACAAGCAGGTATGTGCGCACGGGCACGCTGGGCAGGCGGTGGACGACGAAGATCGACGAGGGCATGGGTGGCATAACTGGGACTGTCGGAAACAATACATCCTACGGCCCTTGGGTCCAATCCTCGGCATTCCAGGCCAGGGTGCACCAAGGGCGATGGACCAATACGGATGAAAGAGCAGTCAAGGATAATGAAAATGAAATTGTCGCTGACTTCGAGCGTGAAATTCAATCTGGGCTAGATAGGTGACTTTTGATTCTTGCAACGCATTCGTTTACGTCACGCTTTATGTCTTCCCCGGTGAAGCGCAATACCGACCGGGACGCCGTGCGAGACAATGAGGCGGAAATCGTAGCGGACTTTGAGCGAGAAATACAGGGAGGGCTAGACCAATGAACAAGACAATCCTAACCGTGACGATTGTAGAAAACGCCTCGGTGTCTGGTGCGACCGTGGACATGGGGGTGGGGCCATGAGTGCACTTTCGGAATTGACCGAACTGACCACGCCATCTGGCGACGATCTATTGCTGGTCCAGGATGTCAGCGACCTGACGGATGGTGCTACGGGCACAAGCAAGAAAATGCAACTTGAGGCACTGGGAGCCTTGTGGCCAAATGCTCGGTTCGATATGCAAATATCCTTTGTAGATGACGACACAATCAACGTAGCATCCGGCGCATGTGCCGTAAATGGGATCATGATTCCGCACACGGCGGCCAACTACACGTTCACGGCGCTCGACACCGGCAGCCGCGCCCTGGGCCGGGACTACAGCGTCCACATGACGGCAGATGGCATCAAGCTCCACCTCATCCCCGTGGACAATTCGGCGCTCGGTGCGCTGTATCCGTCCGGCTACACGGCGGCCACGGCTCGGCTGCTGGGCTATTTCCACAACGGACCCAAGGCGGACGGGACGGTCGGTGGCGCTCGTAACCAGGCGATCTTTGAGTATTCGGTCACGGACAATGACCTCCTCAACGAGTCCTACCCGTACCGGGCGCATCGGGACTTGGCGGCGGGCGTCCCCCTGCCCGGCATGGTCAAGGTCGGTGGGATGGCCATCGGCATCTATCAGGCATCCCGCCAAGACGCCACGGCCAGCGCAGGGGGCAGCAGTGCCTACCCCACATCCCGGTACGGGGTAGTGCCCTGGGCGAGCGTCACGGGCTGGAACACAATGGCGGCGTTGGCGAATGCGGGCTACAAAATGCCGACCTGGGCGGAGTGGTTGACTGCCGTGCAATTCAATCCCGGCTCTTCCACCCCGGCCCGCATGAACGGCAACACGAACAGCGGCCCCTCTTCCGACGATGCCACGCAGAGCGGCACGGCGGACCCGACCCAGGCCGGGCGCACCTTGACCGGCACGGGGCCGCGCACAACGAATGTCGGTGCGACAGCCGCCGGACGCTCATGGTATTCTCCGGTGGGGTTGGCGGACCCCGTGGGCAATGTCTGGGAGTGGGTAGCGCAGTTCTTCGGCGGACTCAAGACGACTTCGCCGGGGACTGGGGTGGCTTGGGGATACGAAGGCGACTACGCCTACAACTTCGAGGGGCAGGCATACAACCCCGACACGGGAGGCTATACTAGCGGCCTGCCGGCCTTGTTGTACGTTGGTGGCGGCTGGAGCGACGGTGCGGTCGCCGGGGTCCGTGCGGCGTACGCCCGCAACTCGCCGGGGAACTCGTACGCGGGCATCGGGTTCCGCTCTGCCAGGTGACCAGTATTTGACCTTTGACCTTTGGCCTTTGGCAAAAAGACTCTTCCATGGCATACAAGAAATTTCAGGAACTGGCGTTATATCAAGCAATTGAGAATTTGGCCGAATGGCTGGTCCCCCACGTCGGGCGCTACCCGCGCTGGCTGCGCCCAACCCTTGGGCAGGAAACCATGACCTGCTTGCTGAATGTATTACGCTCAACCACGACAGCCTATGGTGCGCCAAAGGCGCGCAAGCTGCCGTACCTGGAGAAAGCAAGCGCAGAGCTTGACGGTCTGCGCTTGCTCCTAAAACTTTCGGTCACACTGCGCATGACCAGCATTGCCCAATTTGAACACGTCTCTCGCCTTGTCGGCGAGGTGGGCGCTCAATTGGGCGGCTGGCTCAAGCAGATGCGATAGGGCAAGGATGAAAACGGCCTGCCGGCCTTGTTGAACGTTGGTGGCAACTGGAACAACGGTGTGAACGCCGGGGTCCGTGCGGCGAACGCCAACAACTCGCCGGGGAACTCGAACACGAACATCGGGTTCCGCTCTGCCAATTGTGTGTTTCCTGTCATCGGTCGATCACGGTCGCCGGTCCGAGTTCACACACACCACATCTGAGTCCTGTGCCCGGCGCAACAGTCGGGCCAAATACAAAACCTGCCGGTGACAGACAGTAGCTCGCCGAACCCTGAAGCCGGTACAACAATTATGCCGAAGACATACAACGGTTTACATGCCCAAGTCTATGATTTTGCAACACTGTACGAAGCGTGGCGACGGGCCAGGCGAGGAAAACGCACTCGCCCGGATGTGATGGAGTTTTCCGCCCATCTTGGCGAGAATCTGCTGGAGTTACAGGCAGAACTCAAGGAAAAAACATGGCGACCCGGCGAGTACCGACAGCGCATCGTGGAAAGACCCAAGCGACGCATTATCAACGTAGCGCCGTTTCGGGATCGGGTTGCGCATCAGGCACTTTGCGCCGTGGTGACGCCCCTCTTCGAGGAAACGTTCATCCACGATAGCTATGCCTGTCGCACAGACAAGGGCAGCCATGCAGCGGTGGATAGACTGACGACCTTTCTGCGGCGTGAGGGTAGCACATATGTACTCAAGGGTGATTTGAGCAAGTATTTTGATTCCATCCCCCATGGCCTGATTATGCGAGAACTGGAATGGAGAATTGCAGACGGCGCCGTGTTGGAATTGTTCAAGCGGATCCTGGTCGGGTACGAGACTGATTTCCCCGGACCGCCGGGCTTTGGTCCCCGAGGCGTGCCGATTGGCAATCTGACCAGCCAATGGTTCGCCAACATCGTCGGGAACTGCCTGGATCAGCACGTCAAGCACACGCTAAAATGCCGACGATACATTCGCTACATGGATGACTTTCTGCTAATCAGCAACAGTAAGGCGGAACTGAACGAGTGGCTGAGCGAAATTTGCAAACTCCTGGACGGCGTGGGGTTGGTGCTCAACCCAAAGACCCGAATCGTGACAGCCAAGGCTGGCGTGCCATTTCTGGGGTATCGGGTGTGGGCAGACCACAGGCGAGGGCTGCGGCCCAACGTGGTAGCCGGCCGGCGCAAGATGAGGGTGCATGCAAGGATGGTGGGGCGGGGGCGGATGAATGGGTACAGGGCAGTGGAGAGTCTGCGCAGCTGGTTCGCTCATCTTGCCCATGCGGACACCTACGGACTACGCAAATCGTTGTGGCGAGAAGTGAAGATAACACTAGGAGACTACGTATGATTATCTGGTATCGCACCACAGAGGGCTTCGAAGGCAACCTCGCCAGCATCGCCCGCCAACAGACATCAGCCGAGGCGCAGGCGTGGCTGGACAGCCAGGACGCTCCAGGACAGGCGTACATCGAGGTAGATGAGCGCCTGATGGACCCGGCGCTGGTGGCGAATCTGACGCTCAATTCGGGCGCCTATACCGTGGAGGGCGGGGTGTTGCAGCATGATGGCGCACCGGTCGATCTTGGGTATTCTGTGGATGCGGCGGCGGTCCTGGTCGCTATGCGGAATGATCCATCCACGGCTGCGCTACTCGCCATGCCCGAAACCAATCTGCGGGCATGGCTGGCGACCCAGGACACGGTGGACGTGTTCGTTCTGATCCGTGACGTGCTGGCAGGCATGGCACGGGCGACCGGCGTATCGAGGCGATAGATGCAACCACGAATTTGCAACCACGAATGACACGAATGACACGAATGGGGGTGAACCATGAGCAAAACAAACTTTGACGATCTCGACCTGGCGACGCCGGGCATCGAGGCCGGAGAGATCAACAGCGAAGCGGCCACGGACGGGCAAGTGTTGACCGCGGACGGCGCATCCCCTGGCGGTGATGGCGGGGATCTACGGGTTCTTAGGTGAAGAGGCCTTTGCCCATGACTTTGAACAGGTCGAGCAAGTGATCCAGGAAGATGACCGGGCGCATGGCTTCGTGGGACTGCATGATATTCGATCTGCCGTGCGGCCGCTGGCTCCCCGCTGGCCGGAGGTGCTGGGCCGGGTGGCGGAGGGGTACAAGGGGCAGGAGTTTTGGTGAGAGCAACCACGAACTGCAACCACGAATTTCACGAATTTCACGAATGATGAAGGGGTGTAGCGGTGGGCAATACACTGGCGGATCTGCGGGCGAGTTGTCGGGCGCTGTTGGCGAGTACGGCGGATTGGCCGGACGCCACGTTGGACCGATTCATCGGGGACGGCATTCGGGCGTATAGCGGGGAGTATCCGCGCCATCAGCGCCACACCCTGACCCTGACCACGGGCACCCAGGCCTATGCGCTGCCGGGGGGGTTGGGATTCCAGGGGGTGGTGGGGGTGCGCTATCCTGTGGCCGATGATCCGGCCCGATTCCTGTTTCAGAGCGGGGAGGGGGAGGCAATCTTCCAAGGGGGCGGGGCGGCCTATGCTCTGCGTCTAGGTCTGGCGGATACCGTGGCGGTGAACGCAGTGGACGGGCTGGGGACATTGGTCTTCGCCGAGACCGTGGCCACGGGGGAGAGCGCGGAGATCGAGTATCTGGCGGAGCACCATGTGCCGACGGCGGACACGGACGTGATCACCGTGCCGACCGGCCACTGGGAGGCGGTGGTGGCGTTTGTGGACTTCCGCTGTCATTGGGAGGCGGAGAGCGACGAGACCACGGTGCTGACGCCGGGGAGCCTGGCGCTGAGCCAGCTCGGGGAGAACGGGCGGCGGGCATGGAATCGGTGGCGGGAGGTGATGGCGCGCTTGCGGCCAGCCCGGCCGGTGAGCAGTCGGCGGGGGCTGGTGGATTGGTCGGGCATTGGGTTGTGAGGGGTGAAGCGTGGCGACTGAATATCGAGGAACCTACATAGCAGCCAGCACCCCGGCCCTGGTGCATACGGGGGCGGGGTGGCTGTCGGGGGTGGTGGCGAGCCATGCCCAGGCTGCGGCGCAGACGGTGACGATCTACGACAACGTGGCGGCGGCGGGGGTGCCGGCGTTGGTGGTGCATGTGGCGCCGGGGGCGTCGCCGGCGGTGATCATGCTGACGCCTGCCCAGGCGGTGGGGTTCTCGACCGGGTTGTACGTCGATCCGGGCGGGTGTGACGTGGGGGTGTGGGCGGCGGGGAAGACTTAGCGCACGTGCTGAATTTGCCGGGCGTCTTCGTCCGTGTACCGGGGCCGGGTCTCGGTCACCTTGGCCGCCTCTTTGGCCCGGATCTCCCGATTCTTGATCCACAGCCGGCCCACGAAGATCAGCAGGACCAGCAGGATGGGCGTGGAGAGACCGGCGATCACGGCGGCCTCGCCGAAGGTATCATTTAGCCAAATCAGGATGATGCCGTAGAAGATCAGGCTGGCACCCACGGCGTTGAAGGCCAAACTCGACAGTTGCTTGAACATATCCGTTTTCTCCTTTGGGTGGGGTGGTCAGCCCTCGGCGTGAGCCGGGGGCTGACTGCGTTGTTGGGCCAAGTGGGCCAGTACGGTTTGGGCCGTGGTGCGATAGCTGCCGCCGTTGGTGGCGGTTGGACCGAAGAGAACCTTGATCACCTTGGTCTGTGCGCCGTATGCCTCGCTGCCGTCCGGCTTGAGGAGGGCGGCCAGGGGGTGATGGGCTAATACTGTCTGGGCCTGCCGGGCGATCTCCTCGTTGGCGGCGGCGGCCTGGCTCTGGGCGGCGGGCAGGCAGTGGTTGGCGGCGGCGGCTTCAAATAACTCGGCGATGCGTTCCACTTCCAAGCAGGTCGTCTTATCCGGCAGGTAGTGGGCCTGCAGGCGGGTGGTCTGCCCGGCGGCGATCAGGATGAAGGAACCGTTACCGGGGAGCTTGTGGGCCTGGATGTCGTGGCCGCTGGCCAGGGTGCGAGAGTCGTCGGCGTTGGCGACCCGGCCGGCCAGGATGGCGGGGAAGTTGCCCTTGACCCTGGACCCGATCACCGCGGCCAGGGGCTTTTGGGTGGCGGCCCAGACGTGCATCCCATAGCCTCGGCCCTTTTGCAGCAGCCGGGTCAGGGCCGCTTCCACAGCGGGGCCAGCGGTGTCCGTCAGGTCGGCGAGTTCGTCGATCACCAACAGCAGACGGGGACCACCGGGCTTGCTGTTGGGCTGCTCACGCTGGGTTAGCTCTTCCACCATGCGTTGGAGGAGGGCGACGGCGTCGGCGGGGTCGTGGATGAGGGCGGCCACCTGGGGCAGACCGGCCAGGATGCGCAGATCCGGGTCCTGGCTGGGTTTGGGGTCGATGAGGTAGATCTGCACGTCCTGGGGGCTGGTAGCGTGGCAGAGGGAGAGCACCATGCCGGCCAACAGCATGGACTTGCCGCCGCCCGTGGTGGTGCCGACCAGAAGATGGGGGGTGCTGCTGTGGGAGAGGTCCATGATCACGGGGCGGGGATGGCCGTTGCTGTAGTCGCGCCCTGGGCTGAACTGGCCGGGGGTGAGCTGGTCCAGGGGGGCCAGATCCCAGGCCAGCGCGACGGGGGCCGGGTGGGGGACTTGTAGGGCCAGGGGGCGCACCCACTGCACGTCGACCAGGGTACCGCGTACGTCGGAGAGGGCGTCGCCCAGTTCGTCGGTCAGTTGGGTGATGGGGCCGTACTTGCCGTTGGTTTGGACCCGGAAGCGCACAAAGTTTCCTGTGTCGCTGGCGGTGACGTCCTGGGGGCGCACGTGGGCGTCGATGTTGAGGCGGTCGAAGATGGCATTGATGCTGTTGAGTTCGGCGATCAGGGACATGGCGGCGTCTCCAAGAAATAAGGACTGAGTGATGAGGGATGAGGACTGAGTGATTAGTTTACAGGGGATTGGGGGCGGTGTCAATGGGCTAGAGTGACGTCAGTTCCTTGATGATGGCTTGGCGTTCCAGGGTCGGCATGTCGTTGAGCATACGCACCCAGCGGCTGCGCTTGCGTTTGATGCGCTCCCGCTCCCGATAGTCTGCGCCGAGATAGGCGTAGTCATGCAGAGCAACGGGGGCCTCGTAGTTCATCCACGCCCATTCTTCCCCGCCACCCTGCCGTCACATGGGCATTCGTGCCCACAGCCACGGGCAGGGCAGCGGGGGATCGGCTCTACTTCAACTTGATCACCTGGCCCACGTGGACGATGTTGCAGTCCGGCAGTCGGTTGAGATCGCACAGATAGCGCCACTTCTTCCGGTCCCCGAAGTAGCGCAGGGCCAAGACAGTCAGGCTCTCGCCGGGGCCGATGGTGGCCGTGGCGGGCTGGGCGGCGGGCGGCGCAGCGTCCACGGTGATGGTCACGGGCTGGGGCGTCGGCGTGACGGGCACCAGGACCGGGCCGGGGGCGACAGGGGCGGGGGCCACGGGCGCAACGGCCGGGGCCACGGCGATGGGGGCCGGCGTCGGGGTCGGCACGCTGAAGGAGACCTGCGGCTCGGCGGGGGTGATCCAGTCATAGGCCAGTTGGGGCCAGTCCCCCGCGCCGGTGACCGTGAGGCTGGCAGCCCCATCGCCGTTGTAGTGGCGTCCCCAGGTGCCGCCGATGTTCTTGGCGGCCTTGTCGCTGTTGTAGTGGCATTCGGCGGCCCACTGCTCGTTGGCGGCACGGGTCCACGTATCCGCCCCGTTGAGCAGGATGCAGTAGACGCCCTGGGGGATGGAGTGGGCCGTGAGGCTGCCGTTGAGGGTGGCGAGATCCGTTGACGTGGGGCTGCCGCTGGGCCAGGAGGAGAACCAGCGGGCGAAGGCGTCCGGGCGCAGGATAGCGACCGGGGCCGGGGCCTGGGCAACCGGGGCGGTGGGGGCGGCGGGGGCGGCCTGGGCGGGCTGTAGGGCGCTGGGGGCGACCATCTGGCCCTGAGTCTGGGTTGCGCCCGCAACGGCCTGCTGGGGCTGGTAGGCGGGCAGGGAGAGGCCAGGGATGGCGGCGCTGACGTCGGCCACAATCGGGTTGTTGCTGACGTTGACCTTGGCCTTGGTGTAGCCCCAACCGATCACCCCCGTGCCCCAGGTGACGATGGCGCCGAAGAGAGCCAGGGCAGCCAGGGCGGTGAAGAAGGTGTCGCTGATGTCCATTTTGTTGCGAAAGACGTAGAGGGCGGCGAGGACGGCGAACCAGACCACGCCCAGGGCGAGGACAACGATGGTGTTGGTGGAGATCCATTGTATAACATTCATGGGACGGTTCCTTTTGACTAGGACTGAGGACTGAGGGTAGTTGGCGGCTACGGGATGGGGCTACCTGAGTAGGTAGCGGGTACAGGATTTTTGTTCCATGCGGTGCCAGTCCCAGACCGGCTCGGCGATCACACGGGCGACGGTCAGCCCGCCGGTGCCCAAGAGCGCCTCCCGTAGATAGTGGGCGGAGTCTGGGCCGGGGGTCCAGCCGGGGAACTCTTCGGCCAGGAGAGCATCCACCTCGGCCTGGGTGAGGTGTTTGTCCTGGTCGCCCTTGCGCCGAGTGGTACGGGGGGTGAGGCCAGCGGCGCGCACGGCGGCGGCCCAGTTGCCAAAGACCAGGCGCACAGTCTCTTCACGGGGGTAGGCGGTCGGGTCGGATCGGCGGGCGGCTCGCCAATCGTAGATCGTGGGTCCGTCTGTGCTGTTGGGCGAAAGTTGGCGCAGACGGTGCAGGATGCGGTCGTGAACGGTCATGGATGGCGTCTCCTTATTCTGTGGCCTGACGGATGATGGCCAGGCGATTCAACCAGCCCTGGCCGAAGATGGGGAAGTTTTTGGAGGCCCGGTAAAAGCTCTCCCGTGCGTCGTTGTAGCAGGTGACGGGGGCGGGGGCGTCCTGACAGGCGCTCAGGGTCCGAGCCGCTGCCCCCACGCCGGCATTGACCGCCCAATCAAAGTGGGTGAGGGCCAACGCCGACGGCAGTTTGTCCGCACCGCTGGCCAGCCAGTAGTTATGATAGTAGATGGCCTGGATCTCGTCGTCGGTGATCAGGTCCACGGCCTGGGCTGCTTGCCCCTGGCTGCTGCGCCAACCGTCATACGTGCCCTGGGTGATACCGTGGTTGGTGCGTCCGCCTGGATCGGCGGGGTGGTCAGCCAGTCCGCCCTCAAAGCCCACGGTGAGGGCGAGGGCGGTGGAGAAGGAAGGACTGAGGGCGGAGGACTGAGGGCCGAGAAGGGAGGACTGGGCCAGGGCGACCAGGGGGGCGGCGGGGTTGGCGATGAGCAGGACGGCCAGGGCGGGCACAGCGCCCCAGACCAGGGCGGGGGCCAGTTGGAGACGGGGGCGGTGTGCCCAGGCGATGCGAGCGCCTGACCGGGCGGCCTTGCCCAGGGCCTGGAGCGTCCAGCGGCCCAGGGTGGCGGCCACCTGGGGCAAGAAGAAGAGGACCAGGACGATCACCAGGAGCAGACCGGCGCTGCCCAGAGCCAGGAACTGGGGACTGAGGACTGAGGACTGAGAATGGTTGACGTTGGGGGTTTGGGTGCCGGTGGCGGGGCATAGGTTGCAGGCGGGAAGAGAGGCCTTGTCCCAGATGCGGTCCAACATGCCGTGAGAGCCGTTGACCATCACCACGAAATGCGTATGGGGGCCAAAACTGGTTTGACCTGTCCAGCCGACCGTACCGAGTTGGGTAGACGCGTCCACCTGCTGGCCGAGGGAAACCAGGGGTGTGGTCTCCATGTGGGCATATTTGGACTGCCACCCGTTGGGGTGGTCGATCATCGCCCAACAGCCGTATCCGCCCTGATTGTTGCAGCCGGCATAGCTGACCCGGCCCGGGCCGATGGCATAGACGGGATTGCCCTGGGGGGCGTTGAGATCCCAGGCGTTGATGGATCCCCGGGCGGTGTGCTGGTGCTCGTCACTGCTCAGCACGGTGTTGGCCACAGGGAGCAGCCATTGACCATCCTGGGAGGCGAGGCGACCGTCCAGGGGGGACCAGATCGAGAGAATTGTAAAAGCTATTGCGGTGACAAGGTACACGTGATATACTCCGTTTGCGATGGGTTGGCGCTACATGCTGGCCGATCGTGGCGGTTCCTGACCCGGAGAGGATGGCGGTCCTCTCCGGGTTTTTTGTTGCCTGGAATTAGTTCAGGGCTGTGGCGAAGAGCACGGGCTGGGTGGCCACCTGGGGCCGGGGGTGCATGGCCCGGTAGCAGGAGGGGTAGTGGGCCTGGGCGCTGATGGGGATGCCGTCGCGCTGGGCGTAGATGGTGTTGCGGTGACTTTGGCCGGGCTGGATGGCCTCACCACACACAGGGCAGGTCATGGGCTTGGCGGTTTTGGCGGTCATGGTGTGCAGTTCCTTTCTAATTGAGAATGGTTATTCGGCCAGGTCGGTGATCATGGCTTTGACCAGGAAACGTAGATCGCTCATGCGGGTGTTGCCGGCTTCATCGGCCCAGATATCTTCATCAGCCGAAGAAAACAGGGTTTCGACGTGCAACAGGTACTTGCGTAGCCGGGGCCGGGGGTCGGGGCGGCTGGCTGGTGTGGTGACGACCTGGCCACTCAGGACGGTGAACGCCTGGCGCAAGGCCGTCTTGGGGTCGGGGCAGTCTGGGTGTTGCTTGGCAAATGCCTGGAAGCACGGGCTGTTGGCGTGGTGGATCTGGGTTTCGGCCAAGTCGCTCCACGTTTCGCCGTTCTTGCCGGTGTAGGCGGCCAGCCAGTCGGTGGCCAGGATGCCCCAATCTCGGCGGGATTGGCCTGCTTGTTGATTCCGTGCCTGCTCCAACTGAGCCGCCACATTGTTCAGCGCCTGGACCATCTCATTTTTGCGCCGAGGCTCAGGCAGATAGTCGTTGAGATCTGCCTGGGCCGGGGTGTGGGGGTAGCGGGTGGCCATGTCTCGAATGGCGTGTGGTGTAATGTTGAGCCGTTGGACGCGGGGTTCCTCCAGCCAGGTGCGGATACCGTTCTCCAGTTGCCAGACGGAGGCGTATGGCCCTGTTTGCCCATTTTGGGAACTTTCAGAACGTCCGTTCCCGATTCGGGACGTGTTGATGGTGCGCCCGTCCTTGCCCTTGCGGGGGGTGGGGGCGGGGGTTGACTGGTAACGGTTACCAGTCAAGGGTTGAGGACTGAGGACTGAGGGCGGGTAGAGTTTCCGGCGTACATCGGCCACAAAGGGGTGCGTTGTCCCGGTCTGGTCGGCGATGGCCCGATCCGACCAGGTGCGCCACTCTTCGTCCTGCAACAGCATGGTGACGGCCCGGCGTTTGTCGGCGTTCGTTCTGCGCAGGCCGTGGGTGGCGTTGGACCCCACGGCGGCCAGCACGGCGTCCCGCTGGGTGCCCGGGCGCACCAGGGCGGGGATGGGGCGGGGCCAGTTGGCCAGCCGGGCGGCCTCGATGCGGTGGAAACCGTCCGTGAGATAGTTCCAGACCGTGTTCCACTCAGACCCCTCCCGGATCACCTCCACCGGCGGGAAGGGCCACGGGGCACCCTCTTCGAGACAGGTGCGCAGCAGATCGGTGTAGTCCTTGACCGTCTTGTTGTTGAGCTGGACACGGGCTTGGGTGCTGGCACCGGTGGCGATGTGGTGGCGGTCGAGGCTCTCTTCCCGGACGTTGGACTGGGCGGCGGCTTGGGCGAGTAGAGACATGGCTAGTTCTCCTGACGGTCGAGCAGGGCGGCCATGGCGGCGGCCAGGGGCTGGTAGGCGTCGGCGATGTGCTGGTAGGCGTCCTGGCCGTCTCGCCGGGGGATGGTGGCCAGGATGGGGACGCCCAGATTGCGCAGCACCTGCATCCCCGTGCGGTGGGCCAGGATGGTTTCCTGCAGCTTGGTGACCACGGTCCCCAGCAGGAAGGGGGCGTGGCCGATCTCCCGGCGCATTTCGATCAGCAGATCCGAGGTGCGCTGCAAGCCGTCGATACTCCACCCGGCAGGCTCGGTCGGAATGATCAGGTGCGTGGCGGCGATTAGGGCCGAGTAGGTGAGGGGGCCGAGGTTGGGCGGACAGTCGATCAGGCAGATGTCCCAGTTGGCGGATTCCAGGGCCGTGCGCAGGCGGAAGAGCTGCATGGGCTTGGTGGCCATGCTATCCTGGACGTCGTTGAGGCCGGGGGAGGCCGGGGCGAACCACAGATTTTGGAGCACCGGGGCGGCGATGCGCTGGATGGGAAGGGCGTCGCGGAAGAGGTGCGTCATGTCCGGGCCGGTGGCTTCGGTACCGAGGATGGCCTGGGTCAAGTTGGCCTGGCCGTCCAGGTCGATGAGTAGGGTCTGGTAGCCAGTTTCGGCCAGGTGGTGGGCCGGGTGCAGGGTGGTGGTGGTTTTGCCCACCCCGCCCTTGTTGTTGGCGATGGCGATGGTGATCATTTTATCCTCCGCAGGTGGGCGGTGTCGTTGGCCTCGTCCAGGGTCAGGGTCCAGAGTTGATTGGGCGGGCAAGCCCAGACGCTGCGGTGCCAGGTGGCGGGCCAGATCAGCCGACAGCCCACGTTGTGCAACTGGGCGACAAACTGGTTGTAGCGGGCCAGGGCTGGGCTGGCGGCGGGGCCACCGCCGGCGAGGGCGAGGGCAAGCAGCAGGGTGACGATTTGGGCGGTAAGGGTGGCGATCATGGCGGTGAGGCTCCTTGAATTGAGAATTGAGAATTGAGAATTGGCCGTGGGGCGTGTCAGGGATTGATCATGGCGGCGGCGTTGCGTTCGATCTGGGTGCGGTAGACAATCCCGTTGCCCCGATACTGGTCCTGCGTTACCGGGGGCTTTCCTGTGTGCTGCCACTGGTCGCCCAAGTGCTCGGCGGTGCGGCCCAGGCGGATCACCTCGTCGAGGAAGGCATGGACCGGGATTTGGTCGATGATGCCGGCATCGATCAGGGCAAGGCGCAGGGCCTGAGCGTTGGCCTCCAGATTGATCAGGTTGTGGTGCAGGTGGGCGGCCTGCTCCGGCGTGGGGTCATCGTGGCGGCGACGGGTCAAGACGTCGAGCAGGGTGTAGAGCTGCACCACGTTGTCGTGGCAGTCGTTGGCGGCGGTGTGGGCGGATTGCAAGGGGGTCTCAGTCATCGGGACGGTCTCCTTTGGGGTTAGGGGCGGCAAGTGTGACGAAATGCGGCGTGACGGTGTGTTGCAGGATGCCGCCCAAGGTGCGCCTGACCGTGGCGAATAGGCGACCGTCGAGCCAGTTTTGAGCGTAGGCGTTGGGGGCCAGAACGGTGGCGGTCCACTCGTCTCCCCGGTCCAACTGGATGAGGCGTGTGTTCTGCACCCAGGTCTCGAAGGTAGCGGCCGTCATCTGCTGGGC
>Ga0210043_1001916_pt1 | contig 15267 bp, 12 predicted proteins | sample CryGeymet201501t_FD_183990 | JGI IMG/M metagenome (GOLD analysis project Ga0210043, IMG submission 183990) | Groundwater microbial communities from Crystal Geyser aquifers in Utah, USA - Crystal Geyser metaG 2015-01t (SPAdes) (version 2) | ecosystem: Environmental > Aquatic > Deep subsurface >... | reverse complement strand
AGTGAAAAGGTGGCGTAAAAATCGAGACATGACAACACGATGGACAGCAGCTCTCCTATATGCACAAGAGCTTCATTTTAGAAAAATAAAAGGATACAAAGAAATAGAAAAATTTCTATCCAATTATATAGCCAATAAAAAAGTAATTGAAGAAAACTTTTAAGAGATGAATATATCTATATCCGCCTAATTGATTCCTAACGGTTTTTGGGACAATCTCCCAATATTTGATGTATTGTGATAAACAACTATCCCAAATATAGTTACATCAGGCTTATTATTGATATACGCTCTTCTATATTCTTTTCCACAGGAAAAAGATATGAATAATACTAAATAAAGAATAAATTTATTCATTAAATTTCTCCGTGAAGATAAAGGTCATTGTAAATTTGCCCCATAAGCTTTAGTTCAAAATCATTAAGGTCGAATTTAAAATCTTTTGGAACTAAATAATTCTTACTATACACCGGTTTTGCTTCATTTTTATCCAATATCTTTACTTGAATAGTATCAATTCCCTTTACATTTTGCACTTTATCAAATAACAATAATCTATCGGTCTTATAATATTCAAATAATTCAGCTTCGCTCAGATTCTCTATTTCTTCTATTAATTTATCTAAATTGTGTGCCTTACTAACTTTATTTTTAACAATCAAATTGTTTCGAGTAAGTAATGTTTTGGTATAAATTAGGAAAAATTTTCCAATTTTCCTATAATCCGCGTCTTTAAATCTATAAGGAACAACTGAATAGGATTTCTTTTTAGAATAAAATCTGTTTAATAAATCAAAATTATTTCTTATCTCTGTAGAAAAATCTTTCTCAATATCAGAAAGCATATGATTAATAATTTTACTATTTTCATCTGTGAATCCATATTTTACATTCTCATCAAATAATTGATAAAGTGGTCCTACAAGAATTGATAAAAAAGATACATAGGCGATGTTTTGTGCAAAATAATCTTTCTCCAGGATCGATTCATTTCTCTCGGTATCATAAAATTTCAAATGGATTCTATAGGTTGCATCTTGTCTTCCTGGGATAATTCCTAAACTGAATAGGAAACCAAATGTTCCTAAAGTTGAAACTTCCTTATCAATAATTTCAGAGGTTATTTGTAATTCAATACTAGAATCTGGATTTGAAATAAATACCGTAGAGTCTCGAAATGATTTAGCGGCAGAATAACAAGATATATTTAAATACTCTTCATAATTAACAAATTGTACATGCTTTTCGAATTCTTTAAAAGGAATTGGCGTGATTTTTAATTTTACAGGAACAATTCTAGGAAGTTTCCTTAAAGCTCTTTCATCAAAAGATTTAACATTTGTATTCTCACTATAATAAGTTTTATGAGTATAACAAGAAATGCAAAATGTTGAGAGAAATAGAAATACATATATTTTAAAATTCCGAATCTTCAATTAACTAGACCTCTGTTACACAATCCACTCAGAGGAAATAATATCCTAATCTAGGTATTATTGTCAATACAACTTAAGAAAAGATATTTTTATTATTAGTATTTCAATTTAATAACCAAACATTCTCTGTTGTTGGAAGACCACTACGAAAGCCACCTTCTACAGTTTTTTTTGTCAGTTGCTGTAAACTATAGTATTTTTCATAATGCATTTTTACTTCATCTTCACTTATTGAGAACGGCGGTCCATCCATCAGCGCTTGGTCGTATTCAAAACAAATAAGCAGTTGCTGTGCTTTATTCGTAATCTTCATTAAGTGATTCGTATAGGATTTTCTCATTTCCAAAGGAAGAGCAACCAAAGCTGCTCTGTCATATATAGCATCAATCTTTCCTATCATATCTCCTTTGAGATGAAAAATATCACCTACATAAATATCGATTCCTTCCGCAGAATAATGATCTAATTTATCTATGGTGCTAATCTTAGGTTTGATGCCTAGCTCATCAAATAACTGATCGATTGCTTTTTTACTTAACTCTGCACCGATTACATGGTAACCCTGGTTTAATAGCCAATGCATATCTAAAGTCTTTCCACATAAAGGAACAAAGACCCTACTTCCTTTATTAAGAGATAGTTTGGCGAAAAAATCCACAAGCAAAGGATTCGCTTGTTTCGTATGAAAACCAATCTGATCATTTTCCCATCGACTGTGCCAAAAATTTGGATCCATTTGAACCTCCTGTAATGTTAAAAATTATTATCTAAAGCTATCTCTTTTTTTATTACAATAAATTATTGAACTTTAATTACAATCTTCCCACTTGCATGGCTCTGGGAGACATATTTCATCGCTTCCTCAGTGCGTTCTAAAGGATAGATCTTTTCAATTACTGAATGAATTTTGCCATTTTGTATGAGTCTAGCCATAACTTTTAAATCGTTAAGGTTTACTTTTGCCGCTAGAACAGACATTTTCTTAGATCCAAAAGACATTAATTTAACAAATAATAATGCCTTTATTATTTGCCCTAATTTTCCACCAATTAGGACAAATTTTCCATTTGGTGTTAAGCATTTCTTATACTCACTTAAGGAATGATTTCCGTTTATAGCAAGAATCAGATCGTATTGATTGCCTAGTTTAGTAAAATCATCTTTATTATAGTCAATTACAAAATCTGCACCTAACTTTCTACTTTGCTCTAAGTTTCTTTTGCTAGATACAGCCGTCACCGTGGCTCCCATAAACTTAGCCAATTGGATAGCAAATGTTCCTACTCCACCTGAGCTTCCATCAATCAGGACAGACTTTTTTCTTTGGACATTCCCCTTATCTCTTAACGCTTGCAATGCGGTTATACCTGCCAAAGGGAAAGCAGCAATTTCTTCGAAAGAAATATTTTCAGGTTTCAATGCCAAGATAGATCCCGAGACAGCCACGTATTCTGCGAAACCGCCAAATCCCGAATTAGATAAATCACCAAAAACTTGATCGCCTGGTTTAAACTGAGTGACTTTTGCACCCACCGATTCAACTACCCCAGCTATATCAGCTCCAAAGATTTTCTTTTTTGGCGGAAACCCCATAGCAAACATGCGATAATCAGCTGCATTGATAGATGAACAATAGATTTTTACTAAAACTTCGTTCGGCTTGGGAATTGGCTTAGCAATCTCTGTGTATTGTAAAGTATAGTTTGGTTTAGTCTTTTTATATAAAATTGCTTTCATCTATATTCCTTAAGGAAAATTAATTTATTTCTTATCGCAGTTTATTTATGATTTTCAGAGATTCTGTTTGACGGCAAGAAAATCTTTATAAAATGTAAAGCATTGATTTTATATGTTTTTAGAAAGACATTCTTTTTGAAGAAAGTTTTTAATGGCAGATGTTATGAACTTTTTTTCAGTGTTTGTTTGGAATTTTAAAATAAAAATAAAGAGGAATTCCATAAATGATTGCGATTGATGGAAATGGTTCAGCATGGAAATATTCTTAGGTTTTCTTTTAATTGGAATTCTGGTAGTTCTTTATGAAAAAATTAATAATCTAAAAACTCAAGTAGAAGCCTTAAAAGACAGGCTGAAAATTTTTGAGTCGATGATTTCAAATCAAAATGCAACTTCGAAAAAGATATCAACTTCTCTTCCTCAAAAGCAACCAAATGAAACCAGTGAAGCTCAGCCCAAATTCGAGACGATTTCAAAACCTGAACTCATTGCAAAACCAATCCAAGCTCCACCACAATCAATTGCTAAAATTGAGCAAGCAAAATCATCGGATGCGACCAAACCAACTGCAAAAATAGAACCAAAACCTATCCCTAAAAAAGAAAAGAGCTTATTATGGATCAAAGCTGAAGATCAGTTGATGGAAAATTGGGCTGGGGTTTTGGGTGGAATCATACTCATCATAGGAATTGGCTTTTTTGGAACCTATGCATATATTTATTTTTCATCCATCATTCGATCTATTTTAATATTAACTGTAAGTATTGGATTTTTCGGGCTTTCACTTTGGTTCCAAAAGAAGAAAGGTTGGGATTTATTTTCTGCACTTTTGCAAAGCATATCGGGTGCAATATTTCTATTTACCTCATTGGCTTCTGGATATATCGATGGGATTCAATGGATTGAAAATGATTCAATCGCATTCGTAGTGTTATTTATTGGAATTTTAGTAAATTTAGGAATTGGTTATCATAAAAACAAAGAAATTTTCGGATCTTTACATTTTACACTATCACTAGCTGCTTTGGTTACAGTGCCCTCAGGAAATCTATCTCTTATAGCTGGAACGTCCATAGCTATAGTTGTGATTATTAAAAACTATTTTTCTAAATGGAATTACCATCTTCTAACCGTCAGTATACTTTATTTTATATTCCATTTATATGAACTGAATACAGGAGTAATCTTAAAAGAAAATAGTTTTGATAAGATTTCTGGAATTCTTTGCATAGTCGTCTTTTATGGAATAGCTCATTCTATACATTTTAATGTTAACTTTTATAAAGAAAATAAAGGAATTATTTCAATACTAACGAATATTCTAAATATTTGTTTTGCAGGGATTTTACTTTTACAATATTCGACTGGAGAAAAATATGCAACTATCTTCATAGCAATTGCAGCAATTTCTCTTTTTTATTCTTCTTACTATGCAAGGAAAAAAGAAATTAGATGGCTTTTCATTTCTGATCTTTGGACAGCAGAATTTATTACTCTATTATTCTTATATTCCCTGAAAAAATGGAATGTCCCCATGCCTTATATAATCGGACTAGGCGCATTAGAAATAACTCTATTCCATTTATGGAATTTAAGAAATGAAAATGGGATTTTTAGAAAAGCTTCCTTGATTCTTCAACAAGTATCATCTCTGATATTTATACTTATGTGTATATTCAGTGAAGAAATTGCATTGAAACTCATGGGAATTGGTTTTATAGCATTTTATATTGGCATTCTACACTTGATTAATTTCAGTGAAAAATTCCATAAAGAAAATAAATTTTATTCCATAGCAACATACATCTATCATGTTTTCTTAGGAAGCATTCTTTCTTTTCAATATATATTCATTGAAAAGTATGCATCATTAGGAATAGCTCTCGTAGCTATTTTATTTTTCATCTGTTCTTATATTTCGAAAAGAAAAAATATCGATTGGTTGTGGAAAGCAGATTTCTGGGCATTCCAATACATTTCCTTAGTTACAATTCTTTCTTTGAACAGTTGGAATTTGCCTGTAAGTTATATTTTACTTTTAACTTCCATAGAAACTATGCTATTTCATATTTGGAATACAAAGCCCAAGTATCAGATATTTGTCTCTTTTTCCTCTATACTGCAATTCGGATTTAGTCTCATATTCCTGTTATATTCTTTCATCACAAGAGACAATAAGTTAGATTGGAATGCTAACTTAAACTCTGCTTTGCATGTAATTTATTTAATTTGTTATTTCTTATTTTATATAAAATCTAATTCAATCTATAACAAAGTAATATTCAAACAAAATCCTGCAATCTCGACCATGATAAATAATTGGAATGGAGTATTGATGCCGCTTGGCTTAATACAGCTTTACTTAACTTATCAAAATTCTATTTATTCTGATTGGATAATTAGCGTCGTAATCTGCGTTCTGTTATACCTAAGATCTAAAAAGCAATTAAACTCTTTGGCGATAGGACTTGCAATAATCATTTCAATCATTCAAATAAGCTTTTGGCTTTATGCATATCAATTGCAAAATATTGATTTGATTCTGTACATTAAAGCGATTCCATTCCTAATAATCTATGGCTTTTCTATTTATTTTTCCAATTATGAGAAACTGAAATTGAATTTAAAATTTCCTGGAATTTATGCCCTTACGATTCATATCTGCTTTATTCTCTACATTTCCTTTCTTAGCATCTCCACTCTAATATTTGGAATTCTCTGTCTAATATTTTCCTTAGTGACATTAGAAGCAGGTTTTTTTCTGAAAAATCGAACTGAAAAAAAAGAAATTCCAGGAAATCCTGACTTTCATCTCCATTTCCTTTCTTATGGATTTCTACTTTTATTCTTGCAACAGCATATTTTCGTACATCTTCAATCGGAAACCATATTTATTCTTCCATTGGTTAGTTGGATTCAGATTTTTGCATCCTTAGTGTTATTCTACCACCTATTCTTTAATGAAATAGAAATTGATGTAATTTTTAAAAAAATTCGACCTTTCTTTGCTGAATCAATTTTGGTTCTTTTGATTCTAATTTTTTATAAAACAGTTCCCGATTCATGGCTTCCAGTTGCTTGGTCATTTTTTACAATTCCAGTATACTTTACTTCAAGATGGGAAAAGATTCAGTTGTTGCATTTCCGGAGTTATGCGATTTTAATTTATTTAATCAATTGTGCGCTGATTGCTTTTCTTTCTTCATCTAAAGATCCTGAAGGAATTTCTCTATTAAACCAAAAATGGATCCCTGTCATATTTGCTTTTATTGTTCAACTACTTTCATTACTAATCATATTCAAAAACTTTAATAGCAAATCAAAAATAGATTCATTGTCCTGGCCAAAATTAGCTAGAATCGAGAATTTTTTCTTACAACTAAAAAGTGCAATTTTGTTTTACCCACTTTATATTTCCGCATTTCTATTCTTGTATTGGTATTTCAGCGGTGGATACCTAACTTTGCTTTGGACAACTCTTGCCTTCTCTATCTTTATAGTAAGCTTGATATTCAAAGAAAATCATTTTCGATATGTTTCCTCAACAATTATAATCCTTTGTATAATCCGATTGATTTTCTTCGATTTGGCAAGAGAAGGAACAATCATTAAAGCTTTCGTCTTCTTAGGAATAGGAATCATACTATTGATCATGAATTATTTATACAAACGCTTCCGAATCGGAGATCTTAAATGAAATCCAGATTAATCTTATTTATAATTTTACTTTGCACTGGATTACTATTCGTTTATGCTCTCTTTCATAAAAGTGTTTCAACTCGGTACGAAACTACACTTGCCCCTTTTTATCAGATTATGGGAAAGCCCGCTATGCTCGCAAGTCAGTCTGTTTCAAAAATATTGAATATAAAAGATGAAGATGAAAAATCGATCGGACAAGAACTAAGAAAAAATTATATATACTATGTAAATGTTGATGATCCCAATTATAAATATTTAAATTCCTTAATAAAGGATCTATCAATTTATAAGACTAAGGATTTTGCTTACGAGGTATATATATTAGATTCTGGAAATCCAAATGCTTTTGCTATTCCAGGAGGAATTATTTTTGTTACAAGCGGTCTTCTTTCCATTTTAGAAGATGAATCAGAAATCATTTCAATATTACTTCATGAAATGGCTCATATAGAGAAGAACCATTGTATAGAATCTGTTAGATTTCAATTAGCTGCGAAAAAAATAAAGGCAATGCCTCTTGGAGAATTAGCTGATTTTATTTATAGATTGACTTTGAAGCATTCCTATAGTAAGACACAGGAAGATGAAGCCGATTCATATGCCTTCTCAATATTAAAGGAAACAGATTATGATATTTACGGGGTCTCCAATGCTTTTGCAAAATTAGAAAAAACACATCTTGATACAGAAACAAGAAAAGCACACATCCTAAATGAATACTTTCAATCACACCCGCACATTACTCTTCGAAAAGACAAGTTTTATGAAAAAGCTAAATTTGAAATAAAATTAAATCCAAATAAAGTAAGATACAAAGGGCAAGAAAACTTTTCGAACAAAATACCACTCTCTGATAAAAAATTTAATTATGAAAAGATGAACCACATAGATTCCGATTCTCTTTTAGAATAATATTATGAATACACAAGAAATTCTTCTGCAAATTGTAGGAATCCATCTTTTCCTTGGGATAAGCCTGATTCTCATTTCCATTGTTTTATTTATTTTCGTTACCAAATCAAAGGTTTACTTAGTCATTACAAGCTTACTTTTATTAACTTTTGCCCATTTTTATTATTATCTCTATTATACGGGATATCTAGTAAATTTTCCCAACCTGATCTTTGCCTATCCGATCTTGAATATTGCTGGGCATGTCTTTTTATTTCATACCTTCTTGAAAATTCTCATGTTTAGAAATTTTTGGAATCGACGAACACTACTCCATCTTCCTGTTCTTCTTATTCAAATGATTCAAGTAGCGCCTTTACTTCTCTTGGATGAGCAGGATAAAATCCTTAGCTATCGGAATCAAAGAGAACATAGCACACCTGAGGGTATTGCCGGATGGAAGGCTGAATACTATTTCTATGGAATTGCAATATTTTATATTAGTTTTACAATGTTTTTATTTATTAAGAAGTTTTTTCCTAATCTACTTTCTCAAGGAAATCAAAAATCTAAAAATAATAAGATGATTGATCCTGAATATGTCAGGAACGATTCAAATAATGAAATTAAATTAGAAAGTAAAAGGGATTCTAAGATCCATAAATTCACCTGGATTCCATTTAGCAGTTATATTGTGTTAATACTTTCTTTTTTGTCATGGATGCTAGTTCCGAACATTATCTTTCATGTAATTATCCCTCTTGCCTTCTCTATATTTGTACCCGTATTTTTGATTGGTTTGATTTTCTTTCCTTATATTTTACAACTAGGAGTTCAAATTTCTGTTCCTTCTGATTTTACTTTGCCAAAATATGCCAAATCCAATTTACAAAATCTCGATCTAGTCGCTTTGGAAAATAAAATCCATCAACTTATGGAAGATAAAATCTACCTCCAAGAAGATCTCAATCTGCCCAAACTGGCTTCGCTCTGTAAAATTTCTATCCACCAATTATCTGCTTATTTCAATCTCATCAAAGGAGTGAAATACCCTGATTTTATTCGAAAGTATAGAATCGAAGAAGCCAAAATACTTCTTATAGAGCGAAAAGAATGGAATACTACAAGAATTGGTTACGAGTCAGGTTTTAATTCAACATCGTCCTTCTTTGAAGCATTTAAAAATGAAGTTGGAATCAGCCCAAGTGAATTTAGGAAGATTTCAAGAACTCGATAGCAACCTCTTAGTAAAAAATTAAAATTTTAAACTCCAAAAAAATCAGTTTTTAAACTCTTAAAATCACTCCAGAATTATAATATCGGAGGATTTCTCTCTTTATAATGTTATACTATACGAGTCATGCGGCGCATTCAACTCATTCTATTTTTATTTTTCTCCCAGACTTTCAGCTTTTGCATACCCTTTCTTCCGAATGATCTCGATCCCAATTCTGATCTCTCCAATCTCCTTTTGCTATACCGTATCAATAATCGAAGAGCGATTGCCTACACACCCTCTGCTTTGGTAGCCTACACCAACGCGAGTGCAACAGTGACTGCTTCGCCAGAAGACCCTAACTTAACGAAATGTGGAACAACCTCACGTTTACCAGAAGGTGTTACAATGGCAGAGAATGGAAATTTAAGTTACACAGGCTTGCCAACTCGAACGGTAAACCCTATCCCAATGGATATCGTATGTCTGGATAGTGCGAACCAGTACACTTCGAGTGCTGTAGATTTTGAAGTTCGAGGCTATGATTGGGTGCGAAATTTGTCAGTAACAAATTTCAATTCCCCAGGTCGCGATGTCGCACTAAGCTCGGATAATGAAATCCATTTCTTTGCAACAACTTTAAACAATGGAAGTAATATAGCTGCCGATTTTGGACAAAATGTAATTAAAAACTCTAGCCCAACTCCTGGAACTTCTAATTCTCCTCTTATAATTAAACTTGATTCAGAAGGCAATCTACTGCAATCGAGAATCTTGGGTGGAGTAGGAAGTCAATATGGACTGAAACTTGCGGTTGATGCGCAACAGAATGCATATGCAATTAGTAGTCTTTCTTTAGGAGTACCACTTACAATCAATGCAGATCCAGAATTTGGAGGGTCTCCTATCAATAAGACTCCAAGCAATGCAGGAGATAATTTCTTACTCTCTCAGGTTAGATCTGATGGAAGTTTTGGATATGCAATTTCGGTAGCTTCTACGGCTACATCGAGAGGAACTTCAATTTGCTATAATGCGAAATCTAATACAATTCAAGCAAATGGTATTGCTAATGGAACGTCCCAAGATCTAGGAATTGATTTTGGGTTTTCGGATTCAACAATCAGTCCATTGGGATTCCAATTAGAATTTACACCAGAAAAAACCTATGTGCGTAGTAGAAAATATTTAGGTACAACAACAAGTGCCTTAGTCACAAATTGTAAATCAGATGGAAGCTATACACTTGGCCTCCAACAAACGCAATTATCTCTAGATTATAGGATTCCTTATGATGGAATATCAGATATTAAAACCGCTCCAAGCGTAAATGGTGGTGCAGCGTTGTCATCGATTGATTCAAATGGCAATTATTTGTTTACAAAACTATTTTCAAGTCCTACTACATTTTCTGTCCCAACTGGTGTGACTCGAGACAGCGAAGGAAATTACTTCATTCTATTTTACTCCACTGGTGCCAACTATGATTTAAGGATAGGAGTGGATGGAATTTCCGATATTAAGAACTTTGCAGGTACAACAACGGGAAGCTACATTGTTAAATTGAATTCGGATGGAAGTTATGCATGGGGGAAAATGATTCGAGGTTCAGTGAATATTTTCTTAGATCAATTGGCAATTCATCCAAAGAGAAAGTCTGTATTTATGACAGGTTATTTTTCTGGAACAAATATTGATTTCTTTGCAGACTTTGGAGCTTCTCTTCCTCTTTCTTCGACTTCAAATATGCCCGTATTAATAGAGGTAAATTCTGAAAATGGAGGTTTAATCACTGCTCGCATGTTAGTTGATTCAACAAGTAACAGTCCTAGTTATACCTCTATGAAATTTGATAGTCTTGGAAATCTCTATATTACAGGTAGGTTTGGTGGCAATGTCAATTTCCAATATGGAACGGATGGTGGAGTAATTACTAAGAATCATACTTACGGGGCATCCATTCCCCAGGCTCTTTTTATAAAAATGAGGCCTTAGGGAAAATCCAACTTTTTCTCTCAATACATCAAGCAATCAATCTGCGAATTATTAAAATCAAGACTAAGCGCCAAAAAAGTAAACCCGCTAATAAGAGTAAGAAGAAGACTTTTAGGTTGTAAAGCTTAGTCTTTTGTATTTCGATTTCATTCATATTTGCATGGAAATAGCGCACGAGAGGTAAAAGGAAAAACAACATCCCAATACTTCCCATTGTGAAACTGAAAAATACGGCAAGGCCTCCTAAAGAGTAACCATACAAACCTTCGATAGGTGGTTTACCTGAATCAATTTGATTTTGTAAAAAAATTCTATCCAGAGTGCCAAACTTCCATGAGACTGCGAAACCGAACATTTTCACCCTTCGATTCCCTTTCAAATGCAATTCAAGATCATCTCCATCAGCACCTCGGCTGGTTGGTCCAGTCCGTCGTGTTCCTGCACCTTCCTCGGTAATGCGAACGGATTCTACCATTGACCATGGGAATGATTCCTGGCTCTGTGAGAGTGCCCCCTGTCTTTTTACGGAACAATTATCCTCATGGCATTGCAATGTAACTCCATGGCTGTTAAAAAACAAAACCACTAAAGCAACCAAGGTAAAAACAGGCCCCAGGATTTTCTGCTTAATTCCGGTTGGGTCATTTTTGATTTCAGAATTTTTAATTGATTCGTTCATGGAGCAATTTTATGTAGATTAAATCTTTGTAAAATAATTTATAAATACATATATAAATTTCTTATCTTACAACTTAAACCCGAATCCAGTCGCATGCCAAGTCCGCCTAAAAAGGAAAGATATAATCTCTTAGATAAAAAATTGCAATTTACTGAAAGTTTTATAAATTATGGATTCATCGGGATGAAGAAGTATAAGCAGTCTTATTATTGACAAATTTATTTAATACATCAATATTATTGAATATGAGATTTCAAAAAAATAGAAAATTTTTTCCTAAGATTTCTTTGATAATTCTTTTTTTAGTATTATTCAATCTCATAAATACTAGCCTAATTGCCCAAGAAGCGGAATACAATTTGATCCTCAAAACGGGAGGTCTAGCAGAAAAGAGAAAGTTAGCAATAACACTCTCCACTTATAAAACAAAATCTAGTTCTTATATCAAATTATTATTGAATGATGAAAACTATTGGAACCGAATTGCTGGAATTGATGCCGCAAGTCATTTCGCAGATTCAGAAATTGAAGATAAAATTTTTGAACTCTACACTAACGATCATATGACTACAAGCGAATCAAAGAATTTTATTCAAAATCGCTTTTTAGAATTAGAAACTAAGTTTGTAGACTTATACAATCACGAAGAAGAGATTCGTCGAAAAGAAGATTTAACGAAACTTATAATTTTTCCTATTCCTGACAAGACCCATAAAATTCTGATGGCAGAGCTAGACTCTAAGAATGGAAAAAATCGAGAACTAGCTTTAAATGTTTTGATAAAGAATTTCGACAGTAAGCAAAGAACGAATCCAGACGATACATATATACGATCTTATATAAAGGATCCCGTTTTAAGATTACATGTTATAGAATATATACAGACGAAAGGAAATAAAGACGATCTTCCTATATTTATTGAAATATTAAATTCAGAAAATGACAGCTTTAAAGAAAGGTCTATAGCTTTGAGAGCCATCCGTGATTGGGCATTGATCAGCGAGCAGAAAATAATTTATGAGAAAATACTAACAGATAAATCTTCCAACGACCCATTGAAATATGTCGCAATCCAAGTCTTACCTAATCTTAGATCGGAAACCATACGACAAAATCTGTGCAATATAGCTCAGACCAATCCAAATCAAGAGATGCGTTTAAGTTCTGCTTTAGCTTTAATACCCTACGACAATACTGAAAATATTGTTTGTTTAGAAAAAATTTCAAATGAAACAATCGAAACAAAAAAGCAATCCAATTTAAAAGAAGCAGTTGCAGTGGTATTAACTTTTGGGATTGCTGGATTCATAAATGCAAGAAATGAAGCTATTCGACGACAACAATTTACTTTGAATCAAACAAAGATTCGAGAACACTTAATCTACCTTAAGAAAGCAAAGGCTGAATAATTTTGCATTGGTTTTAGATTCTAAATTGCTTATTGATGAAAGCCTTGTAAGATTCACCAGAAATAGTAGACTGTTGGATTTGAGTTTCTATAAAGAGCAAAGTTGGAAGCAAGAAGCAGCAGAATTAATTAATAATTGTTGATGAGTATAAACTAATGCTTTATGATTATCAAAAGAAAATAATCGATTCAAACTACACTTGGAATTTACGAAGACAAAAGTCTATATTAGCTCCTGCTAAAGCAAAGAGTCTGAGTCCTAATGGTCGGTGGCTCATTTTGGAATATTCAATTCACCAAGATCCTGAAGATCGCTATGAAAGTGAAATTGATGATGCAGAATTCATTCTCTTTGATTTAGAAAGTGCTAATCCAGAAAAGGAAATTGGAAGATTTCGATTTTATTATAATTACAATAGTTCTGCAGATTGGAAAGAAATATCAGGAAGTAAATTCAAATGGGGAGAAGGAGATGCAAATCTTATACTTGGTGAATCGATCCTCAATTTAGAAGAGTTAACAAATCATGAAATATTAGAGAATACGAAGAAGTTCAATATATGAAAAACTAAATACAGAATCTGGCACCCATCATTAAGAAGATCACCAGAATCTGATTTTTTTTACAAACCTTTCAAAAATGTTGATACAGCAAGAATTCCAAATCCTGCCATAACCAAATAACCAGCATAAGCTGATATATAAGGAATAGTTACAAAACTTGCAACAATTCCTACAACTCCAAGAATGACTGCTATCAGCCACGTATTCTTTTTAGGTGCGTTTAATTTCATGCGAACCTCCAATTAATAATTATTTACAGAATGAAATAAGAATAGCTACTGGCGAATCAATTTTATTCTAAGAAAAAAATTCTATAAAACTAGCAAGATTCGGGTTTCGATTTTGAATTGTCTATAGTATAGTTTAAAATCATGAACCAGTTCCAAACGATAGAAAAGGCAATCCATTTCATTCGGAAATATGAGGAGCAAAATCCTACTCTTGAGGAAATTGCAAAATTTGTAGATTTAAGTCCTTCCCATTTTCAGAGAATTTTTACAGAATGGGCTGGAATCAGTCCCAAGAAATTTCTACAATCTATACATTTGCATAAGGCAAAACAAATGCTAAATTCGAAAAGCATGACCTTACTCGATGCATCTGTTGATCTCGGCTTATCTGGTACTGGTCGTCTTCATGATCTCTTTATAAAATGGGAAGGTATGACTCCAGGTGAATTCAAGAATGGAGGGAAAAATTTACAAATCTCTTATACAATCAAACCCACTCATTTTGGTGATACTTTATTTGCTTCCACAGAAAAAGGAATTTGCAGTATACAATTCACAGAAAATCCTGCACAAACTTTGAATGAATTAAAATCTCAATTTCCTAATGCAATAATTAATGAGGGTTCCAATTCGAATCAAAATCATGTCATAGAATTTCTTTGCAATCCCAATTTGACAATTCCAGAAATAAAACTTCATATGAAAGGAACAGGCTTTCAGTTCAAAGTTTGGGAAGCCCTGCTTAAAATACCTGCGGGAAATATTTCCACCTACGGAAGATTAGCTGAATCGATTGGAATGCCCACTGCTTCTCGTGCTGTTGGATCAGCGATTGGTAAAAATCCAATAGCATATCTCATACCCTGTCATAGAGTGATTCAATCCAGTGGAAGTATTGGAGATTACCATTGGAACTCAGATCGCAAAGCAGCCATACTTAGCTGGGAAGCTTTGCATTCTTCCTAAAACATTCATGAATCTCTTCGATAATACTCCTACTAAATCTACCAATCTGCTCCCCTATGATGGAGAAGTCTTCTACTATGGTAGCATTTTCCCATTGGAGCAATCCAATTTAATAATGAACAAATTGCTACAATCAATCGAATGGAAAAATGATGAAGCTATCATTTTTGGTAAGCACATAACAACGAAAAGAAAAGTCGCATGGTATGGAGATTATCGCTATTCCTATGCTTATTCCAAGACAACAAAAGATGCACTTCCCTGGACAAAAGATTTGATCGAGATTAAAAGCCACGTTGAAAAAATTCTGCAACGAAAATTCAATTCCTGCCTTCTCAACCTTTACCACAACGGCGAGGAAGGAATGGCATATCATAGTGATGATGAAAAGTCTTTAGAAAGACATGGAGTGATAGCATCTCTATCATTAGGAGCGGAACGTA
>Ga0210043_1001915_pt1 | contig 15275 bp, 4 predicted proteins | sample CryGeymet201501t_FD_183990 | JGI IMG/M metagenome (GOLD analysis project Ga0210043, IMG submission 183990) | Groundwater microbial communities from Crystal Geyser aquifers in Utah, USA - Crystal Geyser metaG 2015-01t (SPAdes) (version 2) | ecosystem: Environmental > Aquatic > Deep subsurface >... | reverse complement strand
AGCGCACAGTAATGGCACAACTGCTTTCTGACGACGAAGTGTTTGGCAAGCAGCAGCAAAGCCAGCAACTACTTTCCGATGATGACGTGTTTGGCACGCAGAAATCAGGCGACAAGCAAGATCGCACGTGGGGCGAAGCTGCTGGCGATACCGGCGTGCAACTGGCCGAGGGTGTGAATACCATCCTTGGCGCCATTCCGAATCTCGTGTCACCAGAGGGCGATGTTGCCGGGTTCTTCAACGACAACGCCCAGTTCTGGCGCGACAAGCAATCCAAGACGCTGCAAGACAAGATCGCCAATGCCGACAAGGCCATCACCAAGGCTGGTGAGGACGGCGTGATTTCGCAGATCGTCGAGGCATCCAGTCAGTATTTCACCGACCCGGCGCTGGCCGCACGCTTTATCACGACCAACCTGCCGAGCATGATTCCAGGCATCGGCGCCGCCAAGCTGGCACAGGCTGCCGCGCTGGCAAAGGGGGCATCAGCGGCACGCGCCGCGCAGATCGCCACCACCGCAGCAGGCGCAACCAATGCCGCGCTGAACGCGGGCGGTGCGCGTGGCGAAGCCTTCGAGGACATCAAGCGCACCCTGATCCAGCAGGGCATGTCGCCAGAGCAGGCCGAGCAGCAGGCGCTGGCTGATTCGCGCATCGTGGCCGCCGTAGGCGGCATTGCCGGCTACGTCAGCGGCAAGACCGGTCTGGAAAAAAGCCTGTTCGGACAGGCCACCACAAAGGGCGCCGTCAAGTCAGGCGTGGCGGCAACCGCCACCGAACTGGCCGGTGAGCAGCTTGAAGAAGTCGCGCCCAAGATCACGACCAACATTCAGGCGGGCCAGTACGATAACCGCAGCGTCGGGCAGGACATTGGGCGAACCATCGTCGAGACGGCCATCGGCTCCGGGCCGGGTGCGCTTGTTGCCGGTGGCGCGTCTGCCATGCAGAAAGCGCCCGAGACAGCCACCGTGACGCCAGACGGGCGCATCGAGCCAACCATGGGCGGCGAGACGCCGGTTCAATCCGCCGAGCCTGCACCGGTTGACGTGCATCCGACCGTGCAGGCCGCCGATGCCATCGTGCGCGACTTGGCGACCGCGGCCAACATCCCGCTGGAAACCGTGCTGCCGACACAGCCGCAGCCCACCACCGGGCCTGAACTTGTCAGCGATCAGGACGTGCAGGCATTTGCCGATGGCCGCTACCAGCAGCTTCGCGCCAAGCGCGACGGCCAAATCGAAACCACCGTGGGCGAAACCGGGATTGTCGATCAGGACGTTCCGGGTGCTGGCCTGACCGCAGCCGAGCAGCAAGAACTGGCTGGGCTGGAACAGGCACGCGGTGACGTGGCCACGCTGCGCACGCTGTACGGCATCGACCAGCCCGCTCCATCCGATCAGTCGCAACTGGCTACCCAAGGCAACGAGGCGGCCCCAGAGGCTGCACCGGTCGCGCAACCAGAACCCGGCCAGCAGTTCGCGGCCACAACCGAACCCGGCCTATTGGCCGCACAGGAGAGCCAAAGTGAAAACGGACAAGACGCGCAGCTTGGGGCTGCACAACATCAAGATGCCGGCAACGGCATTGCCTCCGAACAAGGGCCAGCCCCCGTCGCACAACCAGCAGCCGACCCAGCAATCGCCAAAGCGCCTGCCGTCGATGCAGCCCCCGTCCAGCAAGTTCAGCCCGAGACTGCGGTAACTGAAAGCGAAGCCGACCGCGAGGCACGGCTTGAGCGCGAAGCCATCCAGGCGGAAGGCGAACCGGTGCCGGAAGCGCCGCGCCAGTATGCAGACATTCCGTTCCCGGATGACGGCGCGCCCGCGACGACCGCCGCTAACCCGTTCGAGGATGCAGCGCCAGCCAAGCCGCGCACCGAAAAGGAGGCTCGCGCCCAGCGTGACTACGCCGGTAAGTGGTTCGGTTCGCAGGAAAAGGCCGAGCAGTTCATCGCCAAGCAAGGCATCGGTGCCACCCATACCGCCGTGCAAGACGGCAAGAAGTTTCTCATCCAGAAAAAGGAGATCAGCAATGCCCCTCAAGCCGACCAAGCCCAGCAAGCAGAAGCGCAAGGATCAGAACGGCAACAAGCACAGAGCGCCCCAGAAGTAGGCCAGCGGTACAACTTCGGCGCGGGCGAGATCGGCGTCACGGTCAAAACTGCCTTGGCGCCTGAACGCTACCAGGGCATCTACGGCAAGCAAGGCGGCATCCTGTCGTTCGACTTGCGCGGTGACGGGGTGAATACCGACACCGGATACAAGGCTGTTTCTGGCGTCACCTACGAGGGCGAGATGACGCCCGAGCGCATGCAGGAGATGATGCAGCGCATCGCCCAGGAGAATGCCAAGCCGCAAGCCAAGCCCGCCACAGAGAAGGCCGCCAAGCTCGCCAAGAAGGCCAAGGCCATGAGCGAGAAGGCCGACCGTATCGAGGCCGCTGATGGTGACAAGAACATGGTGCAGTCATTGCGTGACCAGGCTGCACGCGATACCGAGACGGCAACCGGCAATGACGTTCTCGGTTTGCAAACTGCGAACGACCCGTTCGCCGGCAACAAGATTTTCACGGCGGACAAGATCGAAGCGGCACGCGCCCGCTTGAAATCCAAGCTGGGCACGCTGAATTCAGGAATTGACCCGGAGTTGCTGGTGGATGGCATGACCATCGCCGGGGGCTACATCGAAAGCGGGGTGCGCAAGTATTCCGACTACGCCCGTGCCATGGTGTCGGACTTCGGCGAGAAGATCCGGCCCTACCTGCGCAGCTTCTACGAAGCCGCCCGCAACTACCCCGGCCTGGACACAGCCGGCATGACGACGGCTGCTGAAATCGACCTGATGGAAAAGCAAGGCACCGCCGAGCATACCAAGGCAACGGCTGGCACCGAGGACGCCATCGGCGAGACGGTCAAGGCGCCGAAGCGCAGCAAGGAGCGCAAGCTGGCCGGCGCCTCAGCCCTGCGTGACGACTATGGCGTGAGCCACATCAACGGCTACGACGGTAGCGGCGAGACAGCTAGCGGCCCGGTGAAAACGCAGTTCTTGGCCGACACCCGCAACTACCTCAAGGATGTGAGCAAGGCGCTGGAGGCGCGTGGCTTTGTGCCGGCGACCGCCCGCAACGGCAAGCCCGTCAAGCCCGTGTCGGTCAATGAATCCGGCGTTGCCGGTTCTGGTGATGTCACCCTGTCCATGTTCCACCCGGAAATGCAGCGCGGCATCTACATCCATATTGGCGACACCGCATTGCGTGGCGTGGTGCCTTCCACCAAATCCGGCATTGCCGTGATGATGCGCACAACCAAGGCAGGCGATCCGTTGGGCGGCGATCAAAACCAGTGGATGCCAGTGGATCTGACCAGCGCCGAACTGGCGACTTTTGCCGCCCAGTCTGTTGAGAAAAACTCAACCAGAACGCCTGTATCGACACTTGAAAAACCTGCCGATACGGCGCAAAATGAATCGACCGCGAAGGAATCGCAAAATGCAAACCCTGTACAACCCGAGCCAGTATCCCAAGGAGCTTCAGGCGAGGCTCAACCTGATGCCGCCTCTCGCAATCGAGATAGCGAACCGGTGGATGCTGGGCTGGCCAAAGACGGTCAAGGGGTTGATCGAAGCGAATCAGTATCTGGACGCGCTGACGACACAGGAGCAGCAGGAGCGCGAGGTACTGAGCCAACAGGGCAACAACCATCTGGCACGACACGAGATCGTGCAGGAGTACGGTCTGAATCTGGCGCCACCGACACCGACGACCACGTAATTGATGCCGACGAGATCGGCAAAGGTGGGCTGGGCCAGAAGTACCGCGACAACGTAGCGGCCATCAAGATTCTCAAGACCCTCGAAACCGAGGGGCGCAACGCCACAGCGGAAGAACGCAAGGCGCTGGCCAAGTACGTTGGCTGGGGCGCCATGAAAGGCACGTTCGATCCTGAGAACAAGGCTTGGGCAAAGCAGCATGCCGAACTCAAGGAACTGCTGACCGCCGAGGAATTCCGCGCTGCCCGCGCCTCCACCCTGGACGCACACTACACCAGCCCGGTAGCTGTGGGCGCCATGTACGAGGCACTGGCTCGCTTGGGCGTCAAGTCTGGCCGCATGCTCGAACCGTCTGTCGGTGTGGGCAACTTCTTCGGTCTGATGCCGCGAGAGATGCGCAATGCTTCGCAGCTTCACGGCGTGGAATTGGACTCGCTGACCAGCCGTCTGGTGGCTGCGCTGTACCCGAAAGCCAAGATCGCCAAAGCGACTGGATTCCAAGACTTCGAGATTCCGTCCGAATACTTCGACGTGGTGATCGGCAATCCGCCGTTCGGCTCGCATCCGTTGGTCGACAAGGAGCGCAGCCCGTATTCCGGGTTCAGCATCCACAACTATTTCCTCGCCAAATCCATCGACAAGCTGCGACCGGGCGGCGTCATGGCCATTGTCGTGTCTCACAACTTCCTCGATGCGCAGGACTCCCGCGTGCGCAAGTGGATCGGCGACCGCGCCAGCCTGATCGGCGGCGTGCGCCTGCCCAACACGGCATTCAAGGAGAACGCCGGCACTGAGGTTGTGACCGACATCCTGATCTTCCAGAAGCACGATAAGAACGGGCTGCCGGGTTCTATCGCACCATGGCAAGACGTGGTGGAGCAGATCAACATCAACCCCAAGACCGGGGAACACGTCACCCACAAGGTCAATCAGTTCTTCGTGGCCAACCCGCAGCACGTGCTGGGCAAGCCTTCGGCGGGCGGCTCCATGTATTCGGCCAACGAATACACCGTGGAGCAGGACGGCAACATCAAGGACGCCTTGGCCAAGTGGGTCAAGACACTGCCGGAAAACGTGTTCGACAACATCGACCGTGCCCGCGATTCCGCCGTGGTGGATATGGCCGTGCCTGATGGCGTCAAGGTGGGTTCGTACTACGTCGATGCCAATGGCGCCGTGATACGCCGTGGCGACGACCTGATGGGCGAGAAAACCGCCGTCGCATGGGAACCGCGCTACGAGTCGCAAGTCGGGCGCATGAAGGGCATGATCGCCATTCGTGACGCGCTGCGCCAGCAGATGCGCCTGGAGCGATCGCTTGACGCCACCGAGCAGGACATCGAGGCCAACCGCGCCGAACTGAACCGGCTCTATGACGACTTCCTCAAGAAGTACAAGCACCTGAACAGCGCAACCAACCGCAGCATCTTCCTTGATGACACCGAGGCCCATCTGATTCAGGGGCTGGAATTTGACTACGACAAGGGGATTGGCAAGGCGACCGCCGAGAAAGAAGGCATTGACCAGCGCGAAGCCAGCGCCACCAAGGCCGACATCTTCCAGCGCCGTGTCGCCTTCCCGCCGCAGGATTACATGACCGTAACCACGGCCAAGGATGCGCTGCTGGCATCACTGAACTACCGTGGCAAGGTTGATGCCGCCTACATGGCCGAGGTCTACGGCAAACCCATGGATGAGATCGTCAAGGAACTGGGCGACGTGGTGTTCGACGATCCGCAAAACGGCATCGTGACCGCTGACGAGTACCTGTCTGGCGACGTGAAAACCAAGCTGGACGAGGCCAAGTCTGCCGCGCAGGACAATGCCAAGTACCGCCGCAACGTGGAGGCGCTGGAGAAGGTCATCCCGAAGGACAAGACGCCAAGCGAGATTTCCGTGAGCATCGGCGCCTCGTTCGTGCCTGCCGAGGTTTATGAGCAGTTCGTCAAGCACATCTCCGGGGGCAGCGCGACCGCCAGCTACATCAAGGCAACCGGCCAGTGGCTAATGGCCTTCAATACGGGCAGCGACCCGGCCCTGAACACTGGGCGCTTCGGCACGTCCGACCTGTCGGCACAAGACCTGTTCCAACTGACCATGATGGGCCGGGGTGCTGTGGTGAAAAAGACGCTGCGCAATGCTGACGGCTCCACCACCACGATCCTGCTGGAGAAGGAAACCGAGGCCGCCCGCGAAAAGCAGAACGCCATCAAGGCCGAGTGGCAGAAATGGCTGTGGCAAGACCCGGAGCGTGCTGACCGCATCGCCTCGATCTACAACGACAAGATGAACCGCATTGTTGTGCGCACGTTCGACGGCTCACACATGGGATTCCCTGGCATGAATCCGGCCATCTCCCTGCTGGCGCACCAGAAGAACGGCGTGTGGCGTGGCTTGCAGTCCTATCAGGTGCTCTACGATCACGTCGTCGGCGCCGGCAAGACCTTCGAGATGGCAACGCTGGCCATGGAGATGCGCCGCCTTGGCATCGCCCGCAAGCCGCTGTTCGTGGTGCCAAACCACCTGACGCTGCAATGGCGCAGTGAATTCACCCGCCTGTATCCCGGCTCGAACATTCTGGCGGCCACGCCGGAGGATTTCAGCAAGGACAACCGGGAGCGCCTGTTTGCCAAGATCATCACCGGTGACTGGGATGCTGTGGTGATCGGCCATTCTTCTTTGAAGAAGATCGGCCTGCCAGAGAAAACCGAGATCGCCGTCCTGCAAGAGCAGATCGACGAACTGGCTGACGCCATCGAGGACATGAAGCGGGCACGCGGCGACAAGCGCATCACCGCCGACATGGAGCGCATCCGCAAGAATCTGGATGCCAAGATGAAGGACAAGCTGGCCGCCGTAGGCAAGCGCAGCAAGATGGTCACGTTCGACGAACTGGGTGTTGACGCCATGTTCATCGACGAAATGCACGAGTTCAAGAACCTGACCTACAACACGACGATGGATCGGAACCCCGGTATGGGCAACCCTGCCGGTTCGGCCAAAGCCTTCGATCTGTTCGTCAAGACCCGCTGGCTGTTCGATACCTTCGGCGACAAGACCCCGTTCATCACCGCCACCGGCACGCCTGTTTCCAACTCGCTGGTGGAGATGTTCAACATGCAGCGGTACATGCAGTACCCGACCTTGAAGCGCCAGGGGCTGCATGTGTTCGACGCATGGGCCAAGCAGTTCGGCAGCGTGGAAAACGTCTATGAGGTTGCCCCGTCTGGCTCCGGCTACCGGCAATCGACCCGCTTTGCCAAGTTCACCAACCTGCCTGGGTTGATGAGCCTCTACAACACGTTCGCCGATACCATCACCCTGGACGACCTGAAAGCGCAGGAAGAAGCGCAAGGCAAGCGGTTCCCGGTGCCCAAGATGGTAAGCGGGCGCCCGGTGCTGGTGGTGGCCAAACGCTCGCCGTCCGTGGCTGCGCTGATGGGCGTGCCCAAGGCGCAGACCGACGAGGCCGGCAACATCCTGTTCGGCGCCGATCTGGCCGCTGATATTCAAATCACGCAGGACGAGAAATCCGGCAAATGGACGGCCAAGGTGGGCGATGCGCATCTGGGCCAGTTCGAGACGGCGGAAGATGCCCGCCTCAAGGTGGTGGAGCGTGCGCTGACGCCAGTAGTGTCGGTGGATCCGCAGTCCATCCTTGGGCGGTTTGCCAACCTGCGCCAACTGACCAAGGAAACAAAGGGCAAGGTCAATGCCCTGTCACTGACCGGCGAAGCCAACAAGGCAGGGCTGGATTACCGCCTGGTCAATCCGGCAGCGCCAGATTTCCCCGGCTCCAAGATCAATCTGGCCGTGGACAACATGATGCGCACCTACAAGCAGTGGGCCGCCGACAAGGGTACGCAACTGGTGTTCTGCGACCTGTCGATTCCGCTGTCTGCCCGTGCCAGCTACTCAAACAAGCCGCGCCGTCTGTACGTGCGCGACGAGGCTGGCGGCATTGAGATGAAGCGCGGCACCATGCACGCCATGCCTGGTCACGATGATCTGCCGTATTTCGTGGTGCAGCGCGGCGAGAAGGACGCCAAGCGATTCGACGTGTATGACGCAGCTTCCGGCCTGCGCCTGCAATCCGATTTCCGCAGCAAGCAGGATGCCATCGACGCCGCCAATGGATTCCTTGGCGACGAGGCCAAGCGCCAGAAGTGGATCAACGCCCGCGAAGCAACCGGCGAAATCGAGCAAGGCGAGATCGACGAGTACAACAACGACAACGACATCGAGGTTGAGGATCTGTCCATGTTCTTCACCCGCGATGATGTGGCCGGAATGTCTGGCTCTGCCAAGTTCTCGGTGTACGACGACATCAAGGCCAAGCTGATGGCCAAGGGCGTGCCTGAACGCGAGATCGCTTTCATCCACGACTACAGCACGCCCACGGCAAAGGATAAGCTGTTCCGCGCCGTGAATTCTGGCGAAGTGCGATTCCTGCTGGGTTCCACGCCAAAGATGGGCGCTGGCACCAACGTGCAAAAGCGCCTGGTGGGTCTGCATCACATTGACGCGCCGTGGCGCCCTTCTGATCTGGAACAGCGCGAGGGGCGCATCATCCGCCGTGGCAACGAACTGTATGCCCGTGACCCGGACAACTTCGAGGTTTTCATTGGGCGCTACGCCACCGAGCAGACCTACGACACCCGGCGCTGGCAGATCCTTGAGCACAAGGCACGCGGCATCGAGCAGTTGCGCAACTACGACGGCACGCTCAATGAGATCGACGACATCGAGGGCGAAGCCGCGAACGCTGCCGACATGAAGGCCGCCGCCTCCGGCGATCCGCTGATCCTTGAGGAAACCAAGCTGCGCAACGATGTGCGCCGCCTGGAGCAGTTGCAGGCTGGCCACGCTGATGAAGTGCTGGCCATGACCCGCAAGGCACGCGATGCACAGGAGTACGCCGACACCCATGGGCCGGCATCCGTGCGCGAGATCAAGGAGCTTCTGGGCACCACGGCCAAGCACCCGGTCGACAAGGATGGATTCGCACCGATCAGCGTGCAGGGTGGCAAGGCGCTGACCGACAAGGAGGCCGCCCACAAGGCGCTGGCTTCCGTGTTCGAGAGCGTGCGCAGCCACATAATCGACACGGCTTCAATCCAGTATCGCGGCCTGACCTTCAAGCTGGAGCACTTTGCCGGTAACGTCATCATGCGCACGCCTACCGGCAATGGCGGTGCGTGGAGCGCCACTGATCCGTTCTCACCGTCTGGCATGGTGCAGCGCCTCAAGAACTACATTGACCGGTTGCCAGCCGTGCAGGACGAGACGCAGGCCCGCATCGAGAAATCGAAAAAGGATGCTGCATCAATGCGCGAACTGGCCAAGCAGCCATTCCCGCAGGCCAAGGAACTTGAATCGGCACGCGAGGCCCACAAGCAGGTTCAGCGTGCGCTGATGGCCAAGGGGCCGGAAGTGCCGGAAAACCAGAAAGCCGCCGTGGCCACCGGCATTGAGAAGCAGAAGGCGAAGCTGCGCGAACTTGGGTTTGGCGATGCGCTGAACGAGTTTTTCAGCAATGAAGCGGGGCCGGCTGTGCTGGCCACCACGAACGAGGCAGCCCCGATTCCAGAATCTGAACGACTGTCAGAGGCTCAGTTTGCGCAGGTAATTGAAGAACGCATTGGACAGTTTCGCCATCAGCCGCCCGTTCTCATTCGGGACAGCGTAATCGACGTGCCCCACATGCGTCAGGCACGTGCAGGGAGTGCTGCTGGCGTCACCACTGGCGGGAAAATCTACCTGTTCCGTGATGCCAACGCGACCACTGCCGATGTTGTTCAAACCTTGTGGCATGAGCTTGTCCATTACGGCCTCCGTCGCTTCCTGACAAAAGAGCAGTATATCGCTCAGATGCAGAAGCTGTACGACCGTGATTTGTGGGTGAAGGCCAAGGCCGAGGCGTGGCTTGCCACCGATGGCGATGACGTGAAGCAGGCCCGCAAAGCGGGCGAAGCCTACGCCCGCGCCCGTGGCGTGGATGAGGCGCTGGCCGAACTGGCGGAAACCAACGAAGGCGAGTACCGCAACAACGCACTCAAGGCCAAGGCCATCCGTCAGGCCGCCCGCTGGATTGCCGCCGTGGCCGAGCGCTTCGGGTTCAACGAGTTCGCCGCCAAGTACCGGGCCGTCACCAATGACGATGCCCGCGCCCTGGTTCGCTCGATGTTCCAGAAGTTGCGCGAGGATGCGCCGGCCACCAGCAGTGACTGGGCATTCACGGCAGCCCCGGCTTTCATGGTGCGCCGCATCCAGAACAACCTGATCCAGTTCTTCGGCAACCGCAACGAGACGCTCAAGACCTTCGGCAAATACGACAAGACGCTTTCCACCCAGTACCACAAGGCACTCAAGGACAAGGACTACGGCAAGGTGTTTGCCTACGTGAATGCCATGCAGAACGAGGTTTCACTGACTTCGATCCGCCCCGCTGAACTGGCGCCGGGGGTGCTGCCGCGTGTCGATGATGTGAAGTCGGCACTGCGCGGACTGGTCAAAGGCAAGCACGCCGACAAGAATCTGACGCAGGCCGCTGACGCCATCTTCGCCGGCACCCTGAACGGCCCAAACGTAATGGCCGGCAAGGTGTGGAGCGACGACGAGTTGCGCGGCAAGTTCGGCCTGACGGACACCGGGATTGCACTGTACCGGCAGGCCCGCGCCGCCATTGACGCCAGCCTGGACGAAGTGGCGGCATCCGAAGCCTACGCCATGGCACAAGGCATCGTGCCCAAGACGATGCGCCGCAGCATCATCGACAACCCGCGTCTGGCCGAAAGCCTGCTGGTGAACGAACTGCAAAAGCAGATCAAGCTGCTGGACATGGCCATCAAGAACGCCAAGCGCCAAGGCAACGAGCAGCAGCAGAGCGAGTACGAGGCGATCCGCGCCCAGTACGCAGACACCAAGCGCAAGGTGGAAAAGATTTTCGTGACTGGCAAGAACCTCAAGCTGGCCGGATATGCCCCGCTGATGCGCTTCGGCAAGTGGACGGTGACGGTGCAGCAGATCGACCCAACCACCGGCAATGTGCTGCGCGACGATGAGGGCAAGCCGCTGACCGAATACTTCGGCAAGTTCGAGACGGAAGGCGAGGCTATCTCTGTGCGGCACCAGATGGAGGCCAAGTACAAGGATCGTGACGACATCAAGGTTAAGGCCGGGGTGGATAGTCAGGCCGCGCACGAGCTGTATGCCGGCATCTCGCCGGAAACCATCGCGCTGTTCGGTGAAGCGGTGGGCGCCGACGAAGTGACGCGCAAGTATTACCAGATGGCCCTGTCAGAACGCAGCGCCTTGAAGCGCCGCCTGGAGCGTAAAGGCACGGCAGGCTACAGCGAGGATCTGCCCCGTGTGCTGTCCAACTTCATCACCAGCAACGGCCGATTCGCCGCCCAGCGGTACTACCTGCGCGACCTGAACAACGCCATCAAGTACATCCCGCAAGAAAAGGGCGACGTGAAGGACGAGGCCATGCGCCTCAAGCAGTTCGTGATGAACCCCAACGATCCGGCTGCCCCGGTGTCATCGGTGATGTTCGCGTGGTTCCTTGGCGGTTCTGTGGCTGCGGCACTGGTGAACATGACCCAGCCAGTGATGATGACCGGCCCGTACCTGTCGCAGCATGGCGTAACCACGGCCAGCAAGGCGCTGGCCAAGGCCATCCCCTACGCCATGGGCAAAAAGGAAATCACGGATGCCGAACTCAAGGCCGCGCTGAAACGCGCCAGCCAGGAGGGTATCGTCGATGCACAGGAGATTTTCCACCTGTACAGCGTGGGGGCGCAGGGCGTGGCTTCCGGTCTGGTCAATACGCTGGCTAGGTTGCCGGGTGTTGGCAGCACGATCAAGGCCGGGAGCGAGGACGCACGGGCACGCATCAACGCCTTCCTGACGCTCTGGGGTTCCATGTTCTCACTGGCCGAGGGCTTCAACCGCAAGCTGACATTCGTGGCGGCATGGGAAGTGGCCAAGGCCAACAAGGAGGCCAACCCCTACGCCTTCGCTGTGCGGGCGGTCAATGAGACGCAGGGCATCTACAACAAAGTCAATCGACCGAACTGGGCACGCAATGCCGCTGGCCGTGTGATTCTGACCTTCAAGCAGTTCAGCCTGATGTACATCGAACTGCTGTTACGCATGTGGAAACGCGGCGGGCCAGAAGGCAAGCGGGCCGCCCTCATCATGCTGGCCATGCTGATGCTGGCTTCCGGCGAGGAAGGCTTGCCCTTCGCGCAGGATCTGGATGACCTGATCGACACCATCGGCCAGATGTTCGGCCTCGACACCAACATGCGCCGCAACAAGCGCCGTCTGGCCCATGAGATTCTGGGCAAGACGCTGGGCGATCTGTTCCTGTATGGCGTTTCTGCCCAGTTGCCGATTGACCTGTCCGGGCGCCTTGGCCTTGGCAACATGATTCCCGGCACTGGCGTGCTCAAGCCGTCAGACGAGCAGATGCGCGGGCGCAACGTGGCGGAAATCTTCGGCCCGACCGCTGGTATGGCTACCCAGATCGGCGATGCCTACGATGCTGCCACCGAGGGCAACCCCGGCAAGGCATTGCAGAACCTTGCGCCGAAGGCTATCAAGGATCTGATGGCTGCTGCCGAGATGGCGAAGAAGGGCTACGCCACAGATGCCAAGGGGCGCAAGGTGGTGGATGTTGGACTGGAGGACGTGGCCTCCAAGGCTGTCGGGTTCAACCCGACCAAGGTCGCGCAGCAGCATCGCAAGACCATGCCGATTCAGCAGGACATTGCCTTGCAGAAGCGCACCGAGACGGCCATTGTGGATCAATGGGCGCGTGGTGTTGCGGACGGCGACGAGGAAATGGTCGATGCAGCCATCAAGCGCCGCGACGACTGGAACAAGCTGAACCCGAGGACTCCTATCGTCATCAGGGGAACACAGATCCGTGATCGTGTTCGTCAGATGGCGACGGAGAAGGACGACCGACTACTCAGGCAGGCTCCCAAGGAGATGCGCGGAGCGATCGGACTCGACCTTGCCGATTAAAGACAGGACGCCGGCCAAGCTGGCGTCCGTCTGGCGCTTCACGGCTGCCAGGTGGGTGACAAGGTAGTGGTTCAATTCGCGCAGGCGGTTCAGTTCATCTATGGCCGCTTGCGTGATTGAGGTATCCTCTGCATTGTTCAGGACGTGCTCCAGATTGCTGGTCGATACAAGGTGCTGCATGCTGTTTCCCTTTCGTTGTGAATGGGAAACCAAGATATGCCGATGCACTTAACTGGTGCAATTTGCCCAAAACCCCGCAAATTGGAGCATGGTATTTTTCATGGTATCGAGAAAACGCATGACGGAAAACGCCAATAAAATCAACGCTCTTGCAGTCTCGGAAATAATCGAGTGGGAATGATTTAATGTCTCGTACTGTCTGGCACTGAACAGTAAGAAAACCACGTAAGCCCGCGTCACTGCGGGCTTTTTTGTTGTTTTCGTCTGGTAACACCATGCACGACGATGCACCGGCAAGGAGTTATTTTCAATGGTACTTCCAGTGGTATTATTTTCAGGCGCCCGGAATTTCTGGCCGATACCATTCATTGATGATGCAGGAATTCATGGTATCGGAATCGTGAAATGCTAGGCGTGGTGCGGGTTTTCGGCTGTTTTCATGGTTCGCAAGATCATGGTATCGCCAGCCCTTGCCGATGCCATGACCGAATGAACGACCGACCGAAGCAAAGGAGAGAGCCATGCTTTCCGATACCAAGCTGCGCAATTTGAAGGCGCAGGACAAGATGTACAAGGTGGCCGACCGCGACGGCCTCTATGTAGCAGTCACCAAGGCGGGCGGAATTTCGTTCCGCTACAACTACACTCTCAACGGCAGGCAGGAGACGGTGACGTTCGGCCAGTACGGCGTGGGCGGCATCACATTGGCCGAAGCCCGCAAACGGCTGGACGAGGCGAAGAAGATGATCGCCGCTGGCAAATCGCCGGCCAGGGAGAAGGCGCGGGCCAAGAACCGCGACAAGGATGCCAAGACGTTCGACGACTGGGCGCAGGCGTGGCTACGCGGCTACGAGATGGCAGACTCGACACGAGACATGCGCCGAGCCTGCTATGACCGGGAGTTGAAAGGCCCGTTCGGCAACAAGCTACTGGCCGAGATCAACCATGATGATCTGCGCGATCTGACCGACAAGATCGTGGCCAGGGGGGCGCCTGCTACGGCGGTGCATACCCGCGAAGTGGTGATGCAGATCTACCGCTGGGCGAACGAACGCGGCCAGCGCGTCGACAACCCGGCTGACTTAGTGCGCCCCACGGCCATTGCCAGATTCGCGCCGCGTGAGCGTGCCCTGTCGCCGGATGAAATCGGTCTGATGTACGAGTACCTGGAGAAAATATCGGCAGGCCCGCAGTTCAAGGTGGCGTGCAAGCTGCTGCTGCTGACGATGGTGCGCAAGGGCGAACTGACCGATGCGAAGTGGAGCGAGATCAGTTTCACGGATGCCCTATGGACGATCCCGAAGGAGAGGATGAAGCGCCGGAACCCGCATCTGGTGTTCCTGTCACGGCAGGCGCTGGAAATCTTCATGGCGCTCAAGACCTTTGCCGGGGGGTCTGAATGGGTGCTGCCGTCGCGCTATGACGCCGATGCACCGATGAGCAATGCCACGCTGAACCGCGTGCTGGAACTGGTCTACACGCTGGCGCAGAAGGACGGCAAGGCACTGGCCAAGTTCGGGCCGCACGACTTGCGCCGAACGGCCAGCACCTTGCTGCATGAGGCTGGGTACAACACGGATTGGATCGAGAAATGCCTTGCCCACGAACAGAAGGGCGTCAGGGCTGTGTACAACAAAGCCGAGTACCGGGAACAGCGCACGGCCATGTTGCAGGATTGGGCTGACATGATTGACGGCTGGACGATCAAGAAACGATGACCGTCTGGCCGGGGCGTGCCGCCTGGTCGCCGGATGCTTTGCGCCCTTCGATCCATGCCGTGACTTCGGCCAGATCCCATGCCACGTTGCGCGTGGTGAGGGCGATGCGCTTGGGAAAGTCGCCACGCTTTTCCATGTTGTAGATGGCCTTCTCCGACAGCGGGATCATGCCCAGCAGGGTTTTCTTGTTGATGAGTTGCATGATCGTCTCCATCAGAAGGGTATCTCGTCCCACTTCCATTCGGGGCACCCGGACAGCTTGACCTCGGGCGGCGGCTCGACGCCACCTGCCCGCTTGCAGCCACGACCGTCAAACGCATCGCAGGAACCGCATCCGGTATTGATGGACTCCAAGAACGTGATTTCCTGCTTGAGCGCCTTGACGCGGTGCGCGATTTCTTTCTTGGTTGTATAAAGGGCCTCGCTCATGCCGTGCTCCTGTCGATCTGGTTGAGTCGGGCGAATTGCCCATGTAGTTGGATGGCCGCATCGTTGTAGGCGCGTGCCGCTGCAACCTCGCTGTCGGAGTACAAGCGGCCAGCGTCGCAACGCAGCACTCGATGCAGGCGTTCGA
>Ga0210043_1001910_pt1 | contig 15292 bp, 15 predicted proteins | sample CryGeymet201501t_FD_183990 | JGI IMG/M metagenome (GOLD analysis project Ga0210043, IMG submission 183990) | Groundwater microbial communities from Crystal Geyser aquifers in Utah, USA - Crystal Geyser metaG 2015-01t (SPAdes) (version 2) | ecosystem: Environmental > Aquatic > Deep subsurface >... | reverse complement strand
TACCATGAAGAGCGTAGCAGTCCTCACAAATTTTCAGAACGTAGACAGTTCTTATTCCCTTAATCACGTTGTTCAGAACCAGATAAAGATGCTGACGACTGCTGGATATACCCCAAAGGTATGTGTTGCCGAAGGGTTCGTTCCCATAGAAGCGTACGCCCTTGACGGAGTTACACTATTCGAGATACCCAAAGTACGAGTAACAAATAACGCTAGTTCTGCTAAAGACGAAACATTCAAGGAAGATATAGAGGCGCTATATGACTCCTATCTTGCTGGGCTTGAGGGCGTAGATGTAGTTATCACCCACGATCTCGTATACACCCCCGACAATGTTAAGCACCAGATAGCGGCACGTAAGGTCGCCGAGAAAAGACCTGATATTAAATGGCTGCATTGGATACACTCAGCTACAACACCCCACATACTTATACAGGAGCGGAAGTACTACGAGGACGAATATATGGCCATGATAGGGGTGATGTTCCCTAACTCGTACTACGTGTTCTTTAACGACTGGTCAAAGCGGAGGATCGCGGCTAACTTTAGGGTTCCCGTTGATCGGGTCAAAACTGTATATCACCCTACCGACATACAGGAGTTCCTTGGGCTCGGCGATCTTACCCGAGAGATTATAACCAAGGGTAACCTACTTAGCGCAGACCTCATCGCCACGTACCCGATACGTATGGACAGGGGGAAGCAGCCGAGCATTGTACTTGAGATGATGATACGGCTTCGTAACGAAGGGTTTTCCACTAAGTGTGTAATAGTTGATTTTGCGTCTAGTTCTAAGGATCCTAACGACGACAAGTTTAAGTTGAGACAGGAGCTTAAGGATATGGCTAGTGACTGGGCGTATAGCGACGACCTTATATTCACCTCAGAGGTAAGTCCTGCAATGTCATACAGTGTTCCCCACTCCGTTATCAGGGATCTCATGCTACTAAGCGACATATTTATCATTGCGTCTCGTAGCGAGAGCTACTCACTCGTTACGCAGGAAGCTATCCTTACAAAGAATCTCGTTATCTTAAACGATGACTTCCCGCCGTTTAAGGAGATCTTTGGAAATAATCTGTCTATACGAATAGGTTCAGCCGTTAATAGGGATACTGGATTAGATGGGGAATCTACACCTAACTACATGCCTTCGCGCGAAGCGTACATGGAGGCTATAACTAAGGAGATTATAGAAAAGATTTATGCTAATGGGTTGATTATGACCCACTCCAAGATCCGTAAAGAGCGGAACCTCGATTACGTATGGAAGCACCAACTAGAACCCTTAATAGAAGATGATTAAGTACTCGGTAATAATACCAACAACATCGGATAGGAACGACAAGACACAGCGAGCGTTGCGTAGCTTAATGATCCAGACATTTCCTTCGTGGGAAGTTCTCTTAGTTTCTACTGATGGTATTGATCTGCAATTACCCGCAGAGATAGAATCACATCCACAAATACGGGTACTATCTACTGGATATAAGAGCGAGCGTGTGGTAGGTCGTAACCTAGGTATGCGTGAGGCTAAGGGCGAGTGGATCTGCTGGCTTGATTCTGACGACGAGTATCTATCTTGTTACTTTGAAAAGCTGGAGTACGCCATGATAGAGCACCCAAAGTCCGATTGTTTTAACTTTAGTAGTCTAGTATTCTGGAAGAATGGAACGAGCACGGTACGGAATACGTTCAAGCCTCAGGAGCTTGGCTCTCCAACTTTTGTGGGAAGCGAGTTTAAGTCGGGTCGTATATCCACAGGTTCTTTTGTTTTCCGTCGCTCTATACTTAGCGAAGTTGGTTTTCTCCCTGAGGCCACTTTCCCTTACGGTACGCCTGATAGCTTTAGTGCTCGTGCTAATAATCCCAACTATCCTGTTAATTCGGAAGGTAGCTTCCCGCCAATGGGAAATCCCTGGGGCGACGATTTTGAAATGTTCTACAGAATCACACGAAAATACGACAGCACACCGCTAGATATAGTGCTATATGTACAACATGTGAGGTGATTACATGGCTATAACTAAGATAGATTACATTAAGGAAAAGAAAAGACTATGGATTGAGGCAACCAAAGAGGATATGTCAATCGGATTGGTTGCTGGACCCGTAGGCGGTCCCGTGGATACCGTTTCTATAGTTCTTAGAGAAGACGATATCAAGAAACTAAAGGAGGTCTTAGACGATGCAGGAACCGATTGACCTTACAATGGTTGCTTATAGGCGCACCCTATTTACTGAGAGGGCGATATGGTATCTTGCTGAGCGTACAAGAACACCGTATCGCCTTACTGTCGTTGTTAATGGGTGGGATGAGCTAGATGAGAACGAGAAAGATATGTACCTTATGGCGCAAAACCACGGTACTATCGATCATTTGATTATATTGTCGGAGAACTATGGTATACACGCAGCTAAAAACAGTTATCTACCTCTTATTAGGAGTAAGTATTACGTTGACTTTGACAACGATATTCTTGTACCTGATCTTGATCCAGACTGGCTTACTCGGATGGTGGATCTCATGGATGGGAGACCTGAATACGCAGCAATAGCTATGCGTCCTCAGGTATTTGTTGGTACTGACGAATCAAAGATAGATTGGTCGAGTGGGGTAGCCGACTTCCCGTGGGTTGGGGCATCGGGGCGTATTATGAGAACAGATCTTGTTAAGGCTACTGGTGGTTGGAGACCCGTGTGGGATTCGAAGCGTAATAACGAGGAGCGTTGGATCTGTTCTAAGATTAAAGATCTGGCTGATTGCAAGTTTGGTTACGCGAGAGACATAAGGTGTTACCATTTATTTGGTGATGATAATTGGGGGTATGGGGATCAGCCCATCGAAGAGCATGGACACAATCCTATCTGGCCACCAACATCTCACTACGAACGAGCGGTTGATAGTAAGACATTTGAACCACTATGAGCGAAAGGTATAATGCCGATGAATCAAGAAAAACAGGCGCTGATGCACCGCATACTTTTAGGTATTACTGTGCTCGTGGTTTTGTTGAACCTAATGACGTTATTCTTGATTGCGCGTGCGGAACGGGTTATGGAACGGAACTGCTCTCACGATCTTTATGTGATCGGGTGTACGGGATCGATTACAGTACCGACGCTATTCGAACCGCAGCACTTACCCACTCCAACGAAAAAACCGTCTTTCACAGGACTGATCTTAACTCCGCTAACATCAGTTCCATCCCCCACTGCGACTACGCCGTAAGTATCGAAACCCTTGAACACCTCGAAGATCCACTACGGTTTTTGACCATGCTTTTTGACCGAACTAGGAGGGCGCTATTCCTTTCAACACCCGTCATACCAACCATGCACGGTAACGAGTTTCATAAGCACGACTGGGACGCTAACGGAGTGAAAAAGTTAATCTCGGAGGCAGGATGGGTAATGTTCCACGAGGCTAATCAGGGCGGTACGTATGGGTTATTTGTAGCACTAAAACCATGAACATACTATTTATAGGTAACTTTACGGGACACCCAATGCATGGTGCTGAATTGCCAGACGAGATCTCTGTAGCTGATGCGTTTGAGTTCTACGACCACGAGGTCACTCGGTTACAGCGAGACGAGATGCTTAGTTTGTTTAAGAAGAATCAATCTTTGGGCGGTACGACACATGACCTCATAATTGTTGCCAAATGGCACAACCTCAATTCTGCAATCATCGAGTGGTTAAAGAGCAGCGGGACACCCGTTATATATTGGCCATTTGATCTCATGGTTAGAAACGGTAAGTCACCTGAATGGCACCTGAGTACGGCTATGGCAGCAGATTGTATGCTTTCCAAGGATCTATTTTTCGAGAAGGGGTACAAAAAGATGGGAATCAACTTCCAGTACCTATCCCTTGATAGTGCCGCTGACTGGTTCCGGCCTGTGTGGGGGGTAGAACCAGAGTTCGACCTACTATTTACAGGCCAGCCCATAGAAGGCGAGCGGTTAGATATTATACAAAGACTACTAAGACACGGATATGATTTACGAATATATGGAAACAAAGAACAGTGGGCTGCTTATGGAATCAAGGCTTATGATGGCGTATACGACAAGGACTATGGTGGGTTAGTTGCCAAGGCGAAGGCTAGTATAGCGGTAGACTTTGAGCACGTTGAGGGTTACTGGAGTAATCGCATAGCTAAGGTTATGTGTTGTGGTGGGATAGTACTGACCAAGTACACCACTGGTATGAATAAGCGGTTTGGCGATTATGTTATGTATTGGAAAGACTACGAGGAGCTTACCGGCCTTATCAAGGTGATTCTTAATAGTCCGAATTTCGTAAAAAACGAGCGTGAGCGTGTATTTAACTTCGCTGATACCCATCTACGAACACGACACGTAGTCGGTGATCTGTTAGATATGTACGAGAAGGGTAAGTTAGGACTATGAAAATAACCGTATTCGATCCGTGGAAATATAAGTTTAGTCAGTCGATAATAGACCACTGGAAACAGCAAGGGCATGAGGTAATGGTTTCTATGTACGCCGATCCCGATCTTGTTGCGTGGTCTGATGTTACCTACTTCGAGGTGGTTGATAATAACCTTATACGGTGGTCGAAAGAATGGAGCGACAAGAAGCCAAGGCATAAGGTTATTACAAGGGGGATCGATATAGATCTGTGGATGAGGGGGCCACTTGGTGTCGACTGGTCGAAGGTGGACGATCTCATACTTATAAACGACTGGATGGAGGGCGCTATCCGTAACTATCTACCCAACACAGAGCTTCCACCGATAACAGTAATCCCTTGTGGAGTTGATCCTTCTAGGTGGGAGTATAAAGAACGTATCAATCCAGGGTTTCACCTAGCTTACGTTGGTAATATGTGGGAGATCAAGAACCCAGCACGAGCAATAGAGATACTCTATCTCTTGGTTAAGCGTCACCCAGAGCTCCCTTATAAGCTGACGCTTGTAGGCAGCCACGATTCACTAAAGAACCACGCCCCCTACTACCTCAATCACCTTAAGTGGCTTATTACCCGCTATAAGTTAGAGGAGCGGGTTGTATTCCACGAAGAGAGAATAGAGGACTTGTCAGCTTTTTATGGCACAGTAGATTACCTATTGGTTACGTCGTACAAGGAGGGGTTCTCATATGTAACGGGTGAAGCCATGTTGTGTGGGGTCAAGCCAGTGATCTATAACTTCTGGAACGCTGAGAAGGTATGGCCGAGTGAGCTTATTTACGTGACACACGATGAGGCGGTAGATATAATAAACGGTGAATACCATTCGAGACAGTATCGTGACTATGTGTTGGAGAACTACCACATAGATAAGCAGCTTGCAGCATATGACAAAATCATCAATTAAGAACGCCTTCATAGTACCCCTAATAGAGCCGTCGAACATAGACGACTTCCTTTTCTCTTTCATGGAGTATTGTGGGCAAGAACACGCCGTCGTATTTGTAAACCAGATCCCCGACTATAATCTCGGACTATCAGTTGACAGGGTGGTTGAGTATAAGGCTAATAAGAACTTGGGATTTTCACAGGCCATGAATACGGGTATGTCCGTTGCCATAAGTGAATTTGAAAACCTCGAATACGTAACTGCCTGCAACGACGACGTTGTATTCCTAGACTACAGTTGGTGGGCAGCGATAGAGAATGAGTTCGTGCGTGACGACAAGCTCCTTGGTGTCATACCGACTAGTCCCAAGGAGCCAGCATGGGGTTACGGTAATAACGTGCCTGTATGGGCCGAAAAAGATGGTGACTTTATTTATATAGCAGATACTGGTTGGCGCAGTCCCACCGAAGTCGATTACAAGTACCTACTCGACAACATAGCGCTTAAGCGTGGGTATGTATCAGGTGGTGCTAACTGGTGCCTCACGTTTAGCATCGATAGACTTAATCTATTCCTTGATAGAGAGGGTGACGAGAATCCCCACAGAATAGTCTACGACGAAAGGTTCTATCCTGGTGGTGGCGAGGACTATGACCTTGTACATAGGGCGTTTGGAAAAGACATGAGGATTATGGTTACTCCAAAAGCCTGGGTATGGCATAAGTGGTATCGAGCAACAGACTATGCTAAAAATAACCCAGATATAGTAGATAACAGTCGTAAGTGGAATCGGCTCAGCGACCTATATGAAACAAGCGACGATGGTTGGAAAAGCCCGATCTATCAAGATAAGAAGATGAGAACGAGTAAGATATATAAACATTACAATGGATGAATTTAAGCCTACAGTATACATAGCGGTATTAAATCAGGGTGAGATCTCGGTTGATCTTGCAAATAATCTGCTGGTTATGATGAGTCATGCTGATGTCCCATTCAAGATAACTTGGCCTAATAGTAAGCCAACATCTAATAATAGGAATAAGATAGTTAAAGCGTTTCTTGAAACAGACTACCACTATCTTCTTATGATAGACGACGACGTAGTTCCACCACCTAACTTACTTGAGCTTATTAAGCTTGGTAAAGATATAGTAGCTGCTCCGTGTCCACAATGGCATGAGACCGACGTGTATTGGGTTGTAATGGACTACATACCAGAGGAGGATGGGTTCAGGCAGATACCCCCCTATAGGCGTGATGGATTGCAGAAGGTTGATGCTGTCGGTACTGGATGTATACTGATTAAGAGGAAGGTGCTTGAGAATATTAAGGCACCGTTTGAGAGGAAATGGGACGAGGATGGATTACAGACGATGGGGCACGATTTCTATTTCTGTAATAAGGCAAGAGAAAAAGGTTTTGAGGTATACGCACACTTTGACTATCCGTGCCGTCACTATAAAAGACTAGACCTAATTGAAGTAATCAGGTTCGCATTACCCCAAGTTAGTACCCCCGAAGAATAAGTTTCCCCAATAGTTCTGTTTATATTTATTAAACATGGCTAACTTTGGTGATGGTAATTTAATCATACAAGACGCAGTAACCAATAAGACTTATCGTCTTTCTGGTTTTTCAAGTACTGTGCTCGACTCATTCGTCCAAAGTGGTACTGGCTCTGGTGTCGAGGTATCTGGGCATAGGATTATGAGCAGAGAAGGTACTAGGATGTATTTGTATTCGGGCTTTGGGGGTGCCGTATTAGATTCATTTATATCGCCAGCTGGACTTACCGATGTGACCCATGACACGTCTCGCATGGTTGGTAGTCGTTCAAATGGGGATAAGATACATAAGTATTCTGGGTTCACTGGTGTAGCCATTGATAGCTTTGCTGCACCGAGCACTAATCCAGTCGCCGTTTCTTGGGATGGGAGTAATATAATCTCGGCGAATTTTGCTGGAACTGCGCTTGGCGATAAGGTCTATCTACACAGTGGTTTTTCTTCCACGATAAAAAGTAATTTCGCCACACTTAATGTAAATGGTGTGACGTGGGACGGTACCAACTTGATTGTCTCTAAGAATACGGGTGTAATAATAAAATACTCGGGATTCAGCAGTACGGTACTGGACTCATTTGCGTGGGCTAATCAGGTTGTAAATGTCGCTTGGGATAATCGCACACTTGCAAGCTTCAATATTATTAGACAAAAAGGCGATATTTTTAAGGTCGCTGGGACTAAGGTCTATCAGTTATCTGGATATACTGCGACAGTTAAGGACTCTGTTACTTTAAGTTATACGCCTAGCTCGATGGCTATTACAAGCGCAGGTGAGATTATAACTGGAGAGACAACCAAGGTGAGAAAGCACGTGGGCTTATCTGCAGTTGTAGCCGACTCTTTTAGCTACGGTACTCAGAACATTAGGGGGATCACTTGGGACGGAACCGATGTAATCGTGGGTAACAATGTTAAAATCCTAAAGTTTGCTGGCTTCTCTTCTACCGTAACGGCTTCGTTTGCAACACCAACAGGTACTAACGCTTACCCCCAAGGACTTTCATGGTTCAATGGAAATCTCTGGGTAGGATCAACAAACAGGAATAAGATTTATAAGATGGTTGGTTTTAGTGCGACGATAAGTACTGAGTGGGTTGCCACTGGAGTTGAGTCACTAATGTTCGATGGTGCAAACTTTATATGGGCAAATTCGACTGATCCTGCAAAGTATCTTATGTACGTTGGTGAACGAGAAAATAACATTTTACATGACAGTCTAACTATTGGTACTGTACAAGACTTCGACTTCGGCTCATTGACGACTACTTCTACCTCTACATCGACGACTACAACAACCTCAACTAGCACTTCTACCACGACAACCACTTCGACAAGTACAAGCACCTCCACTTCTACGACAACCTCTACAAGTACTTCTACTTCTACTACCACAACAGTAGATGCGGGTGGCCCACCACAGCCAGCCGATTATCCATCTACAGGCGCTGACCCAGCAGATGCCCCAGCGTTGACAGATTCTCCAACTGCGGGGCCAGAGGGATTGAGTATCTTGTGATTACTTGTCAAATTATCGTTTATCAAGTAATCTGGAAATAGTAACCATTTTAGTACCCCGTTAAGTATCCCACTTACTACTAAGATGGTAATAATATTCAAAAACCCTAAAGTTAATGAGCATGAAAGGACGTCTCTAGCAGATGACGTGGCTTCTGGGACAACCCTATCCGTACAAGACACGTCGGGATTTGCGGTTAATGACCTCATCTTAATCGGCCAGCTTGGTAATGAAAAGACAGAGGTGCGCAAGATAGCTACCGTTGCGAGCAAGACAAGTTTCACGATCTCCGCTGCGATTAGTTTCTCCCATTCCCAGAACGCGCCTATCTATAAGTACTACTACGATAAGATAGATATCCAGTACCGTACGTCTTCAGCGGGCTCGTGGACGGCGATAGCGGGTATGCCAATAGACCTCCTCATTGACGAGACACATACTTCATATAATCACATATCTGGTGCTTCAACTTACCAGTATCAGGCACGGTACTACAACTCGGTAACAAACGTGTATTCAGACTGGTCGTCTGTATTACCAGCATCGGGATTTGCCCGTGATACCCTCCAATTCATGACAGATCAGGTATATTTATTGTTCAATGACATTGAGGAGGATTCTGCTACACGTAACCAGATCCGTAACTTTTTTAACGAAGCCCAGGAGCTCGTATCCTCGCGTTGGGATAAGTGGTTTTTCCTCTATAGGGAGGACTCAACCATAGACTCAGAGGATAGTGTGGCTATTTATGCGTTGCCTACTGACTTACAGCGCTTAGAAGCTATCTTATATGAATACACTGACGACTCTGATAATACATATAAGTATCGATTGGCGCGCAAACCCGAGGTTGAGTTCGACTCCCTTGTAGCAGACCAGTCCCTAGACGAGAATAACGAACTCCGCATATACACTCTTCGTGCTGGTGATAGTACCAATCCACAGGGATATTTTGAGACCTACCCAACCACAATAGATGGTGGCGGGACATTTTATGTTCGCTACTATATGAAGATGTCTGAATTAACGAATCCGTCTGACACCACGCCAGTCCCTATTCCACGCATCCTCGTAGATTATGCGATTGGAAACTTGTACGACCTTAAACATAAAGAGGAGAAGTCTGCCTACTACCTTGGTAGGGTAGAAAAGGGGGTTGAGGATGTGAAACAGTTAAGTAACCGAACGACGGGGCAAAAGGAGTTCATTAAGATCCGTGGTAGGCGTAAGCGGATGATGGATTTTTATGGATCTGCCTCTATACAGGATAGAGACACACTCCATGAGAACTATTTTTAATCATGGCAGATGTCGAAATACAGCACTATCTTGACCAAAGCGGTGGTCAGCAAAATCGTACGACTAAATATCTCCAAAGGGATAACGAGTGGGCTCTTATCTATAACGGGATACTTGATAACGTTGGTGGGATAAATAAGCGTAACGGATATACTATTCTTGGTGCAGCTATGGGTTCTGCTGGTAGCATACTTGAGCTTGCACCATTTAACTATGGCGGAAGTACACAACGCCTGATAGCGTACCGTGACGATTTTTATATATGGAACGGCTCTACATGGGCAGCACAAAGCAATATTTGGTCTGGGGTAACCGATGTTCATAGTGAAACATATCTAGATGAGTTTTTTGCAGTCAACCTTGAAAAGGCTACCACTAACTACGATCCCGATGGTGGAGGTTGGACAACAACACGAAACGTAACGGGTGCACCTAAAGCCAAATATATTCAGTCATTCCAGGCGCGTCTGTTTCTTGGTCACTGCAAGATTGGATCAACATATCACCGATCTCGCATATACTATTCAACCCTTCCCGTATCTGGCGCGATAACCTGGGACACCACAGAGGGTACGGGTAATTATATTGATGTAAGAACAGACGATGGAGATTACATAATGGGACTTAGCGAGAGTGGCAACCGAATGCTAGTCTTCAAGCTGAATAGTCTACATCGCCTAAGCATAGACTCTGCTGGTAATCAAACACTTGTACAGGTACCAGATGCCCCAGGTACAAGTGCTCAGCGCTCAATTATCAACATAGCTGGTCGTACCTACTATTTTAATCCAACCTACGGGATATTGGAGTACGACGGTGCGTCTGCACGCCCAATCAGTCTCGCAGTACATGACTACATACGTGGTATTCAAGCACCAGAGAGTGTTGTTGCGTGGAGTGATGGGTTTGTATATTGGCTTTATGTAGGTGCCGTTACCCATCCCAATGATTCGGATCTTAATTTAACTAAAGGTATTATTTGTTACGATACGACTACAAATACCTATACCGTTGGTGAGGTTGCCAACGTAGTGACAGCAGCCGATTCGTGGTACAACTCCAATGAGGTGGAGACTTTCATTGGCGATAACGCGGGGCGAGTGCTCGAGTGGGATAGGTCTACTAAGTCTGATAACGGAACAGACATATCGCTTCGCGCAAGAACGAAGATATATTGGGATGCATCCCCAGCACTAGTTAAGCTATATGAAAAGGCGCTCATTTATGCAGATCCACAAGGCTCTTTGAAGGTTACATACCGAGTTGTTAATCGCCAAGGGTACGGAGATTGGCAGGAAATGAAGGGGCTTGACAATCTTATTGAGGAAATCAACATATCGCCACGGTACGGTGAGGGTAGGGGAATCCAGTTCGAGTTTTCAGAATCAAGCTCTAATAAAACGCCTGTAATAGAAGGCATCTCCTTGTTCTACAGCATAGTTGATTCACAGTATGGTAAATAATATGGATTACAGAGACTCGGGATTTGACAGATACCTATACCGAGACAGAAGTGCCACTATCAGGAAATCATCTGACGATGTGGAAGCTGAGTTTGAGGATGGTTCGATTATCAAGATTAAGGAAGCTTCTAGTACGACAACTTCCACGTCTACGAGTACGTCTACAACGACAAGTACTAGCACTTCGACAAGCACGACTACATCTACAACAACTTCTACCTCTACTAGCACTTCTACATCCAGTTCTACAACAACGTCGACAAGCACCACCACAAGCACTTCAACCAGCACGTCGACTACAACGAGTAGTTCAACAACAACATCGACGACAACATCAACTTCAACAAGTACCTCTACGACAACGACATAGTTGGGTGTTGTTTATATCTGTATTTGAATGTGGTACTCTAAATATTATAGAGGGGGTGATAGCAAATGTCTTTATCGGAAATGTTAATTAAGTTGATGGGAATAGTGCTCGCCATAGTAGGATTTGCACTCATTCTTTCAACCGTTGGTCTTAATATATTGGGCCTAACCCTGGCCCCATGGTACCTTGCATTGATGATTGGTATTGTATTTATGGGCGTAGGAATATATTTAGTTCGTGGTGGTAATATTACGCTGTAGTTGCAGTTGTAATAGTTTTACGAAAAGTCCTAGTTATTATATGATGATCTAAGATGGCGAAATACCTAGGGGATGGAAAATTTCAAATAGAGGGTGGGGATAACCTTTGGAATATAGCACAATCTACCCTTGGCAGTGGTGGTCGCTGGGGTGAAATTACGGGATTCAGTGGTGACCCACGTTCACTCCCGATAGGAACAGTAGTTACTGTCCCAGGTTACCGGTCAGACCAAGAAAAGACATCTAACACCCCTAAGAAGGTTGAAACCCCCAAAGCCACAACAGCTAAAAGCGTCAACACGCCACAGGCCGTAGAGAAGGCTACGTCGACCTACGAAGGGGAAGATGTTGCAACATTGGCCAAGAAAAAGATAGCGGATGCGAAGGATCGCTGGAAGAAAGTCACACAGAAATGGCGAGACACAATGCCATCAGCCCCTGGGCCATTTGAGTTTGACGAGGCGGTTGTTAGGGAGCAGGTCATGGCGGAGTCGGGGATTCCCGAATACTACTCAGAAAAGATAGGTAACTATTTGACCGACATCAGGACAACCAAGCGACAGTTTGGTATGAATACTGTTGATGCGCTTGATGCTGTTAATAATGCGGAAAAGGTCAACAAGGAGAAGGCAGAGCGTGAGTTAAGGGAAGCTATACAAATGTCTAACGAAGGTAACGCTGCTCGTGGTGTATATTTCTCTGGACAGCGAGGACAACAAGAAGGGCAACTAACGGTTCCCGTACAGGAGTTTTTGACCCAGCTTGAACGAAGCTCACAAATAAGTCGATTACAGGAAAAACAGAGAGCGATAGAAGAGCTTGGCTATCAGGGTGCGGTTGAGGCTGGGATTATTACGGACGGAGAGGATCCAGTAACCGAGCTACTTAAAATACAGGGAGGAAACGCTGCTAAAATAGCAGGAAACGGTATGCCAGCAGGTCAAAAAAACTATAGTGCAGCAATAATGGGGCGAGTTCCAACGAACACGGAAAGGTATCAGACCAACGTTGAACGGAGCCAGGAAACTGATATACTTGGGGAGATACTACGTCGTAAGAACGAAGAAGCACTACCCAAGTACAACCTAATTGCAGACGAATATAAGAACCAATTATCTCAGCACCAAGCAGATAAGCCCTCCTTAGAATCATATATGTAACATGGCTACAAGCGGTGAACTGCAAAAACTGGTCGAAAGCTCCAAGAGTAATGTCGATACGACACGACTCGATTATTTAGCTAACCTCAAATCAGCACCAGAGCTAGAGTCCGCCCTTACAATGTCTATTCAGGACGTGTTTCGCCCCGACATAGAACAGATCTCACAACAGCGCGGTGCAGCAGCAGCAGACTTCTATAAGGCACCAGAGGAAGCTGCACAAAAGTATGCCGGAGTATTCGATCCACAACAACGTGCACGGTTACGTAGCGGGTCTGTTGCGTCGGCATTGGAGCCATATATTACTCAATCTTCTATGTTACAAGGACTCGGTGGTGGATTAAGCGACCTCATAGGACAAGCACTGAGGGCTGAGGGGACACGGATGGCTGGTTCTGGTCAAGCGTACGACGTGTCAAGACAGGGATATGGTGATGCGTTGAACGAGTATATGAATGCCGCTAACAGTGAGTTCCAACAGGAACAGTTTGACTGGGGTAAGCAGATGGACTTAAGTAACCTAAGCCTTGCAGAGCGAGAGTTGGCAGCACAGATAGCTGGCGGGTACTTTAGTAAGAGTGGTAGTACTGGTTCGTCTGGTATAAATCAGGCAACAGGACTGGAGCAGGACGACGATAGGTTTCTAGCAAGATTGTTTAATAGTCTTCAAAAACCAGGGCTAAACCCAGATGAGCTCATAAATCAAGCCGTAAATGCGAGGCCCGACCTGCTGTCGAAGATAAATACCGTACAAAGCGATACGATTGGTACTGACACGCAGAGAAGGAGCCAGACTACCAAGCTAAACGAGGCATTAAGCGATAAGGATTATGTAAAACATAAGGGTTGGGCGAATATGGAGAGGGAACAGGTGATACGAGAACTAGCTGATGATCCTGGATATGGGCTCTTGTCTGACCAGGAGATACGAAATGTTGTTTGGAGCTCCCTTGGGAATAGGAAGGTTGGCTTCTGGGATAAATATCTAAACTTCTTGGGCATAAAATCTGACAAAGATTTAGATATGTAGGTAGGCATTAAGTGGCAGAGTAGGCCTTAGACTATAATTACAAATGAATGGATCCAATAAGATCAGATTACGATAAATTTAAGAGCGAGAAATCCCAATCTACATTTAGTGGACTATCGTTTCAAAATCCAGACACAGGAGTCAAGCGCGGGTGGAACCTATTGGTCGCAATTGCCGGTGGATTTATACCCCATACTATTAGTGAAGGCTATCGTGAGCTACAACAGCCCAAACAGATCGAGCGCAAGAAGATAGGTGAGTTGACACGAGAAGACACTGACAGAGTATTGTCTGACATATCCCAACCAACAGTTAATACCCAACGCCTACTTAAAGAGATGCTCTATGATATCCCCAAACAGATGGGGTCAGGACTCGCAACGCCACTAGCTGAGTGGCAGGCTCACCAACAAGGCGTAGATCCAAAGACCACTGAATTTAGGAGCGACAAGTTCGACATCACCGTACCAACAGTCTCGAAGGCTATAGAAGACAACAAGAAGTTCATAGCTTCAGAGACGGGATTACCAGAAGACGATAAGGATGTAGCCATTGCTGCATGGACGTTGTGGGCGGGGCAGAGGTCGTTTGAGTTAGCGCTCTTAGCTGAGGGCGGTAGGGGTCAGGGCAAGGTAAAAATACCCGAGCCCATATTAGAAAGATTGCCACCACGCATAGCTGAAAGACTCCGACCCAGGTACTCACCTAAGGAAACACTCTTAGAAGGTTTGCGTGAATCGTCTAAGGAGTTTAAAGCAGAGCTTCGTGCACCAAACAAAGTACAGCCCGAGGCTATAGAAAACTTTCTTAGGACAACAAGGCAGGAAGCTAAGCCTGTTGAGCCAGTGCTCACCGAGGCACCCATGGCAACCGAAACAACAACGACAAGACCCTCTGTACTTGATAGGGCACAGCAGCTTAATGAGATGAGTGCTGAGCGACGAGCTACTGAGAATAGATTTTCTACGACGGGTCAAGAGAGGACACTACCAGGGCTAGAGCGCTATGGCCCAGCAGAGACAAGGGGGATTGATCTCGTCGAGTCAATGAAGCAGGGCAAGATCGTACGTAAACCGACACTTCAGGAGCGGGGAATGCTTAATGTAGGTATACCAGAAGATATTGGCGAGCGCACAATAACTTCGCTAGATAGGTTGCGTGAAGCGTGGAGGGTGTCTAAGAAGTTGGGGCTAGAGGTGCAGTTAGAGGTTCCAAATATGGAGCGTATCAAGAATACGCAAACTGCTACGAGGTTTGCACACAATCTTGTAGAGAGGATTAAAAAAGATCTTAAGGC
>Ga0210043_1001905_pt1 | contig 15311 bp, 20 predicted proteins | sample CryGeymet201501t_FD_183990 | JGI IMG/M metagenome (GOLD analysis project Ga0210043, IMG submission 183990) | Groundwater microbial communities from Crystal Geyser aquifers in Utah, USA - Crystal Geyser metaG 2015-01t (SPAdes) (version 2) | ecosystem: Environmental > Aquatic > Deep subsurface >... | reverse complement strand
ATAAAACCAGAATCACCACGAATATATAAGTTCGCATCAGTACCATCGTGAATATAATCCTTACTAATAGCACCTGTACCACTTATTGCTATTGCAACACTAGTACCAGAACCTCCAGGGGTTAATATCATACTTCCACTAGTATAATTGATTACATCAAAAGTTATTCTATATCTCTTATAACGCGTGATACTGATAGCTTGGTTAAGTCCTGGAAATTGATTTCCTACAGCGTAAGTTGCTTTACCATCCGCAATAGTTACGCCAGTTCCCTTACTCCAACTTGTATCTGTTGCAAAACTTCCATTAGTTATTAAGTCTGCACCAAGTTGAATTGCATGATTCAAACTAGGACTAATATACGCTTTATTCTCATACAAATTCTTTACATCATTAGCAGATAATGTGCCTTGATAAAGTTCTAACAAATCCATTGAAGCACTTAAATATGTAGATGTACCAAATGTATTACCAAGAATCAAACTTAAAATATTATTAACAGAAACTACACTAGCAAGACTATAAGCAGAACCACTAGCAACACCATTAACATACCATTGTCCATTACCTGAAAGATTCATAACACCAACAATGTCATACTCTGTATTAGCAGTTATAAATGCTGCTGTTAGAACAGTAGGACCAGAACCATTACCACCAAATGTAAGCTGTACATAATTAGCAAGTTTTTCTATTTTAAATCCAGGATTACTAATAGAATTGTACTTATATAAAATCATCTCATTAGAAGATACAGAAGTAAACTTTAATTTAAATCTAATAGTAAAACTTGAGAGTTTAGTATTAAACTTATAATTATTACCATAGTCTATCTTACTACTTGTTCCATTAAAACTTCCCACACCATTAGCGAAAGTAACAGCAGTAGGCGTACCATTTCTTGACCTAACTCCCGATTCTGAGTCGAATACCTCACGGAATATTAAATTTTTATCGCAACCATTAATTGATTCTTTCATATCTTAATAGTAATAATTGTTAGCGACTTGTTGAGTATCAGTAGCGACAACTGCTGGTTCATCCAATAAATAAATGTTAGTACAAGTGCTTCCCGTATCAGTTGAATTAGACCCGATGTACCAAGTGTCGGCAGGCGAACCTGTTATTTCCTGAATATCGATGTAGTCACAACCGGATATTACTCCACCACCTGCTTTAGTGAGAGTGGCGTGGGTAGTAAGAGAAGTATTAGAAATAGTTATATGCGACTCTGCTGTTCCTAGAGCAACAAAAGTTGTTACAGTAGTAGTAGTTGAATTTAAAAACGTTGTTATAGTTCCAGCGTCTAATTTAATTTCACTGTATGTTCCACTGGTATAAAATCTAAGATAATTATTAGCGTGATATTCAACTGGAGAATACCAGATTTTATTCAAAATTAGACCATTAGCATAAATAGTTTTTCCTCCATACAAACCAACTGTTCCTACAACTTTAATTGTTGATTGTCCAGCATCTAAGGTAAGATTTGTAACCGTGTTCATAATCCAAACATCACTCACCCCTGTAAGAGTAAAAGTCCCTGTCCCCATTTTTAATGTTCTTGTTCCAGTTCCATTACAAGAAAACGTCGCTAGTGTTGGACTATTATTATTTGCACTAAAGTCTAGCGTTCCTGTAAATGCTCCCATTGTTATAGAAACAACTGAAAGATTGTAATTGGGTGTAACTGTTCCTCCTCCAGATGCTGCGTCGAAAATAGCAGTATCAGAAGACCCTGGAACAGACTGTCCGCCCGCACCTCCTGAACTATCAGACCAATGAGTTGTAGTGGAAACATCCCAATCACCAGCCCCTCCTACCCAATATCTATTTGCCATATACTTTCAAAATAATTAATTAAGCTGTTACCACGGTTGAAGATGCGTCTAAAGGAATATAGTGTAGTGTCCATTTTGTTGCCCCTGTATTTGTTGCTGAAGTTTTTAAATCAATCGTACCAGCTGTTACAATGACTGCGTTAGCCTGAGATTTTACTGCACCAGAAGTAGTAGGAACAATAGCATCAGCAAGAGTTCCTGTGATGGTATAAAGAGTACCAACTGCATCGGCGTTAATATCAGCGACAGCACATAATGCTACGTCAGCTCCAACGGTAGGATTAGACCATAAATCAATATTACAAGCCTGTGCTTGGATTACGGTTGTTACTTCGCCAACGATATTCGTAACAAGAACTCTGCCAGTTACCGTAAAATAAGCGGTTTGAGCTGTGGCTGGAAGATTGGCTGCGGTACGAGATACGATAATTGGCTTAGTAGCAATTATCTGTTTGAGTAAAGCAACTAAAGAAGTGCCTGCTGTGGTATCACTCTTATTACCAACGACGTCTACAATATCAACGTCTGCTGCCGAATCGGCTGTTGATACCGCAATGTCTGCGGCTGTAAGTGAATATTTCATATTATTTTATCTCCTCAATTAATGGTTCCACTACCTCAACTACTGGCGGTGGATTCTTTTCTAAATCAACTACCTTAATAAGATCAATAATATCATCGATATTTATGTGTTGATTTTCTGCAAAAGTACCAAAGATATATCCGTCCATTATGAATTTTGCCATATCGTGGGCTGATTCAAACTCATCCCAGTTCTTATTAATCAAGGCGAGTATTTCTACTTTCTTATCTTCTGTTAGTATTTCTACTTTTTCTATTTGTTGTATTGTTTTCATATATTTATTAATTAGTAAGAACGACGGCACTTAATAATTACGGTATTTGTTGCAGCGGTAGCAGCAATCTTAAATCTTAGATGACGATAATTAAAATTATCAAAGTCCCAAGCATAAGTTGTTGTCTGGTTTGTAGCTGCTTGACTATTTACGACCGTATTATTTTTTGCATCATAACCATAAACTTGTATCCAAGAAGCGTTTGTAGTGTCCTCATCGTCAGTTACTTCTACTGTAAGGGTTGTAGTTTCAGCTGCTCCGTCAATTAATGAACCACTTAACGACAAATTCTTATAACCGCCATAGGGCATACCAGTTGAAGAAGGATAGTAAGTTCCATCAGCTACGTTAGTAGTATCAGCGATACTCTCTTCAACATACTGTTGATTAACTGGACTCTGGTCTACTGTCTTCTGAACATCTAAAGTCCTATCATAAGTCTTTGTCGAACCAACTAATAACACAGATACGGTGTCCCCTGTAACAAATCCTGCACTAGGCATATCTGTTACGGTAATAACACCACCTGATACTGTTATATTAGTATTAGGCATAGTGTATTTATTACCTGAAGAATCTACTTTAGTAATAGCTTGTACGTGTCCAGCTTCTAAAGTAAATGGAAGTCCTGTAACTGTGATTGTCTTTGCTCCGTTCGTAATAGTAGCTGTGAAGTCTCCCCGACGATTTGAATAAGTACCAAATCCATCTCCAAAATTATCAGCATCTACTTTTAATCTGCGGTCTAAGGTCATTGCTAAGGCGCCTTTGTCTGCTTGGTCAACATTGTCGTTTGTAACTGTGCCACCGATTACATCAACTTGAGAAGATGCAGGAGTATAAGCAGCATCATCAATTTCTACATTCTTTACAAGTCCTGCTGCGTCAACGTTCTGAGTTGCTACAACTACTGTTGCAGTAGTTCGTGCAGTGTTAGCTGCTTTTATATTAGCCCTAACATCACTATCTGCGTCTTTAAGTTCTACAGAACCGATTTCAATATCGCCTGTTTCAAGAGTAACTTGACTTGCATTACTCAAAATTTTATAAGAAATAGATACGGCAGCACCAGAAGCAGTAGTCTTTTTCTTTCCATAAATTACACCCTTAGTATAATCAACGCAATATTCTCCATTGGCAAATCCCGCTGTTATTGCCTGTACCTTTTGTAAAGTAGTTTTCTTTGTTCCTTCAAGCTGCTCAAGGACTGAATAATCAATAGCAACTTCAGTATCTAAAGCCGCAAAAGTAAAAGAAAGCGATGTATCATTTATATTCCCAACTACATCTCCAAATTTATTAGCAATAGATCCGTAAGTTAATGGACCTACAATTAAACTCGCTATTGCTTGTCCTGAATCTGTATCCCAGGATCCGGCATTATAATACTTAAAGGCTACAGTATCTGCATAAGATACTTTCTTCTGACTTTCGTCGGTTCTATCAACGGGTAATCCTCGTTGTATTGAAGCATAAGACTGTTCTCTCATTAAAGACATATTTTTATTATCTTTCTATGTTTAGAACTATCCTAGATAAAAAAGCTTGCTTATCCCCTTACCTAAAATAATTCTAAATATTAATTTGTGTATTCAACATTAAATTAGCTACGTCTTCATGAAATCTCTTATCTTCTTTTTTAAAACGATTATTCTTATTATATTGAGAAACTTCTCCAATAATATTATATTTTTGCGTATCCATTAATATAATATTTCTTAAAATCCAACTTCCTTCGCCGAGATATTGATTTTTTATTTCTAAAATTTCATATTCTCGGCGAGCGGAAAAAGGACTTTTCCTTAATACCTGAATTTTACCTTCTATAGTTTTTTTCAGATATAAATACTTATCGTAATGTTTTAATTTACTCTTTAATAACATTTTCTTCTTTTTTTAATTTCTTCATCTTTTCCTCTTTTTTAACTTCGTCTAAAACTTCTTCGATAACCTCTTCAACAACTACTTCTTTTTTAATCTTCTTAATCTTTGGTTTTAAAATATCTTCTTTAGTTGTAGAGATTTTAACTACACTCTTTCCCCACTTTTTTGATTTAAATAGAATAAATGCTCCAAGACTATCTTCTACTTCAAATTGACCTTCTGGAATAACAAAATTTCTACCATTCCAAAATAATTCAAAATCTGCTTGTTTATTTTCTAAAATCATACTTTTTTTAAATTAATTACTTAATGTATAAGCAAAAGAAATAACTACTGTTCCGGTTGAAACCTTACCACCAGCTGATTTAATTACAACTGGAGTATCTTTCGGAACTTTTGCAAGAGTTAAATCTCCTGAATTATATTCTTTTGAATAATAAGCATCTTTACTAACTTCAGATGTAGCTGAAAAATAAGCATCATCAGCAGCATGACTACCAATGCTAAGCTTTATTCCAGCATCTGCTGAACTAGCTTCGATATATTGAATCCATACTTTATGAATCAATATTTCTGAATTCTTATGATAAAGAACAATCTCTGTAGCAGCAGATCCTGATAAATCAAATACAGTTCTATTGCATACAGTTAAGAGTTCTTTATCTAAATTTTTTCCTTTTATCATTTTATTAATTTATATTAATTAACTTTATACTATTAATTTTAATTTAATTTATTATATACATTTTATAGTTTACCCTTCTCCGACCTTTAAGTAGAAAAGATACTTAACTACTTTTTCTTGTATATAAATCTAATATATCAAGTAAATTTAATGTTTTATAATGTGAACAAATATAATCCCAATGTGTCCATATTTTAAAACCTGCTTTCTTTGCTTTTTCGCAAAATAATATATCGCTACCTCTAATTCTAGTCCCGTATTTCTCATCCCATATACTTTCGAAAGGTCTTTTAATTTCTTCGAGAACCTTCCTTTTAATAAGCATACAACCAGTTCCTCCAGCATCTATCTGTTCTAATTTATCTTTACTATTATAATTTGCTGTAATGTAATTATTATTCTTATCTTTTTTAAACTGAGCAAAATATATTCCTCCTAATTCTTTTTTAAACATAGGAACTGGGCAAGAAATAATATCTTTATCTAAATCAATAAGCTCTAAAGGATTCTTTTCTGGAACAGTATCATCATCTATCATTAAAAGATAATCAAAATCATTTTCTAAAAATCTTTTTACAATAGTATTACGATTATTATCTACTATCATTATTTGAGAATGAACAAGAATAATCTCATGACCATGACTATCTAAAATTATCTGAGATAATGCTTTAGATAATTCAGAATGTATTGATCCTTGATTTAAAATAGCAATATTTACTTTCATACTTTTTTATTAATCATCTTATAGGAAAGGAGGAAATTCCTCCAATCCATATAAAAAGACTATTTAACAACGTCACGTAATGAACTATTCTTATTAGGAGCAGAAATAGCTAAATTTCCATAATAACTCAAAGTTGCGTTAAATGATGGACTAGTTGAACTTCTATAAAGAATATTGCCATCGTCATCGATAAATGACATATCACCTAAATCCTCAACTGACAAAGTGCTAGGATCGATGAAATATAATTCATCATAAGGACAATCAAAATCAGGTACAATTGGAATTCCGTTAAATAAAACTCCTTTAAACCCACCTTTTAATTCAGTATCAACATTTGTATATCGTCTATCCGGAGTCAATAGTTGACCATAAGCAGAAAATACATCAAATGAAGATAAGGCATATTTCACATTACCTTTCTTTAATGCTTCAAGATAAGTTGTATGCAATAAAGAATCGGTTAAAGAACGCTGTGATGTTGAATCATCAACATATGCTTTCCACCAAATATAACTAGAACGACTAATTCCTTGTAGGGTAGTTAAATTAGTACTATCATCGATTAATCCTTTAAGACCCATAACTTCAGCTGCACGATTAGCCACAGAAGGTGCGCCAGCTGCTTTATGAGCTAAGAAAACATAATCATTATCAGCTACGCCAGTGCCTGTTGTAACAACAAATGTATCATCATCTGTGATAGATGCGATATTGGTCCAAACTTCGGTAGTAGCCGTTACAACAGTTGAATCAAACATTACAGCATTACCAACTTCGAAATAATCAGTAGGATTTTTCCCAACCATTGGCGTATCAAGATCAAAAGTCGGAGAGGATCCAACTCCATTTACTTGACAAATAACGCCTGTGCCTGTTCCATAACCTTGACGAGATAACTGTCTTTGCATATCTTCACGAGCACCTTTATATTCAGACTCTAAAGCATTTACTAAAAACTCTTTAGATCTCTTAGATGCTTGCAAAGCAACATCAGTAAGACCAACTTGATGAAAATTAAATTTCATTGGAATTATTGATTGCAAATAGCCCTGATTACCAGCAGTAGGTAAGGTTAAAGTTTCGGAACCAGCAGCAGAGGCTACATTTCTTAAATAATGCACAGTCAAAACTTTAGCACCATTCGGTGTTGAGGTAGCATCTGTTTGTACTGCCCCAATTTCATGAGCTACATTTCTAAGAATATTTGACCATAACACATTCTTAGAAAATACTTGATCATGAATCGTTTTGTCATAAATTCGCATGGCTGCACCAGCGAGATTTGAAATCGATTGCATATAAAATATTGGTTAAATATCTGACTCGGCATTCGAAATAGCTTCTCTAATAGCCTGAGATAATTCTTGATCATTAAAGATCTTTTTTTCTTCTGGTTGTTTCATTTCTCCAGAACTCCCGGGTTTTTCTACGTTTTTAATATCTTTATTCTGAGATAATCGTTGTTTTACTTCCCAATCAATAATCTCATTTCTTTTCATTTCATTAAAAGCTTCTCGTGGAGTCAAATAAAGTTTATTATTTTCTTTCTGCCAATTAAGCACATCTTCATCTTTATATAAAGGCTTACCACTCTCCCCGTTAAATTCTTTTTGCAAAGAACTAACTTCGTTTAAAATTTGTTGAGAATATTCTTTTTCTACAGATTCTTTCTTTTGTTGCTCTTGTTTCTCTTTCCACCATTGATCTAATCCACTTGGAGTAAGATATTCAGGAGGTAATTGCTCTTTAATTTCTTCCTTTGGAACGAAAACATCTTTCATCTTTCCAACGGTTTCTTTTAAAGGCAAAAGATCATTAATCTGTTCCTTTATTTTTCTCTTTTCTTCTCTTTCAATTTGTAAAGCTTTATTAAGATTTTCAATTTGCTCATTAGCTTTATTACTTTTTTCTTCCACTTCTTGTTTAATTTCAGGTTGTGGAATAGGTTTTACTTCCTTCGAAGATTCATCTTTTGATTCATTTGTGGAAGAAGTTTCACTAGCTGAATCAACGGCATTTTTTACTTCTTCTTGAATAGATTTATCATCTATATCCATACAATTTTAAAATTAATAATTAACAAGTCCTTGTTAACGCTGTGACACGACCAGCGATATACTAATCATTGTGCATTTTATGTATATTTTTAAATAAAGAATCAAATCTTTTCTTTTCTGTTCTCTTTTCTGCTTCTGTTATTTCCGGTAATGATTTTTCTTTTAAATACTTTAATTTAGAGAAATTCGAATTAGTTCCTTGCACTTCTATTCTTTTCTGTTTCTTAGAATTTTTTACAGATAAATTTTTCTTTGGAATAGTTTTCATTCCAGATGCTTGAGTACCTTGTAAAGCTTTCGTTTTTATTCCGCCTTGTAATATTATACCAACATTTGGTTCTACTCTAATTTTCTTCAGAGTCGGTTTAAATTCTACTTTTACACCTTTTTCTATCTTATTTAAAAATTGTTTTTTATTAATCATATAATTTTTATTATTTATTGATATTGTTGTTCGTTTTGTATATGCTCATCAAATACTTGTTGCTGTTGTTGATAAGCATCTTTATTCTCTTGAATAAAAGCCATATGTAATTCTGTATGATCTGGTGTCCATAATGCCTGAGGCGTCATTGGAACGCTTTGTCCTGCCGCCATTTGCATATTTTCTTGATTAGCCAAATCAGCAGTATCCTCCGGAGCTTCTCCAGAGCTTCTATGAGATTCTTTCTGTTTAACCATCTCTTGTTTAAATTGTTCACTCTTATTCTTTTTCATTCTTTCAATAATTTCTCCCACATTAGAAATTGAAAGCTTTTCTAATACTGTTTGTGGATCAATTAATTGATTACTAGCTAATTGCATTAATACATCTCTTTTCTCCATTTCTGAATAAGCAATCTCTGGAACAATAACAACTTTTACAGTTCTTGGTTCAATTCTAATCGTATCTTCCGGAGTGTTTTCCTTAGGAATAATAGAACCAATATATTTAATCTTTTCATTTTTTTGTACAATAGAATGAGAAGCTATTTGAGTATTAGAAATAACTTCTAATATAAACTCAGCGATTTCCTTTAAAAAGATTTGCAAATTCTCTACCGGTTCTGATACAACTCCGGCGTCAGCAGATTGCAAAGCTTCAATAGCTTTTCCTGATTGGATAGATCCTGGAGCTCGTCCCAATGAAGCTTCTCTTACTCCTCCAAATTCTTCTATCCATCTTTCAAGAGTTGAAAGATAATTAAAAGGAGTTGATGGTAATGGTTGTAAATTCATTTGTTCTGGCTTTGTATTTCCATCATATTCTAATTTTTCTGCTTGACGGTCTGAAGTTACAGATAAATCAGTTCCTTTTTTTATTAAATATTTACCAGTTAACATTCTAGTAATATATGTTTCTATCTGAGAAGCCATCTTATCTAAAGACTTATTTGGAGAAATTAAATCCATTATCCAAGCATCACTATAAATAGAATTACTAGTCTTCTCAGGATTATATATAAATAAAGGATATCTCTTATATGGAGTTATATATTCTCTTAAAAACTTTTTATCACAACTCGCAATCACTTTAATAACATTCTTTTCTCCATCAAACCATTTAATCCATAACTCTCTTACAATAGCTGTATCTAAATCAGTTAAATTATTATTTTGAGAATTATTTAACTTCTCTTTTAATAAAAGATCTTTATAATCAGAATCTGCTTGTTTATTATCTGCTATAACTTTAACTTTATATTTTTCTTCAATATCAGAAACTGATTTCTTAAAAGATTTTATAATAAAACGACAATCTTGTAAACAAGTAGCAGATGGATCAAATGTTATATCAAAAGTATCATTAATCCAAGCATCAAAATAATTTTCTCCTTCTTTTTTAACAATACCAAGTTCTAATATTCCTACAGAATAAAGCAAAGAATTAACTAAAACATCTGTTAAATGTCCGGGGAAATTTCTCGTTTCATAGAAATTCTGAAGTAATTTATTATACTTTAAAGCTTCTTGCTGTGCTTCATCTGTAATATCATTTGGCTGCACTTCCCATCGAGGCTGATTTCTTTTAACAAAATTCTTTACACCTCTGACTTGAGATTTTATTTTATTTACTGTTCTACGAATTTCTCCTTTTTCGGCTGGTAATACTTGAATTTTATTAACTGTCTTATTATAAACAATCCAATGATCTCCTTTATAAAATCTTTGATTAATATACCACTGTCTCTGATATTTTAAAAACTTATCTGCAGAACTTCTGTACAAATCATTTATAAAAGTAGCTACTTCAGATTCCTCTTTCTTAACTATTTTCTGTCTTAAATTTTCTAATTTCATTTATTAAATTCTTCGTTAATAATCTTTTCTATTTCAAAATAAGTTTCTTTATTAATAGGATAACAAATTGGAATCTTCTTATCATTTACTTTCTTTTCCGGAAAAACTAAGCGACATCCCTCTTTATGTAATCTTTGGAAAATAGCTATATTACCTACAAAAAATTCGTTTTCAATTAAAAAAGAAACAAAACCTACAAGACCTTTAGAGGGAACTATTTTATTAATTTTAATATTAGATATCTTCATCTCTTTAAAAGAATAGAATGATCAACTTCACTTAATTCTACGTATTCATCTCTTGCCTCTTCAATAATTTCTTTATCTGGTACGGGAATAGAATCTTTATATTCTACAATATTATTAGATTTTGTAGCAATTACAAACTCTCGAAATCTATCTTGCTCTGCCCTATCGCGTCTCTCTTGCCAAAAATATAAAAAAACTAATAAACCAATAAATAAAAAAGATATAATTATATTATTTAACATTTTTAACTTCCTCCTGTGCCCGAGCTATTGCTACGCCCGAAGTAATTAATATTGAAGCAGTTGATACAGCATTTTGTATTTCTTGCTTTACTACTCTATAAGGATCAATAACGCCAGATTTAATTAAATCTTCATATTCATTCGTTAAAGCATTATATCCTTTTTTAGTAGCAAGAACTTGTCCAACAATAGCATCACCATTTTCTCCGGAATTATTAACAATAGTTCTTAATGGAGCAAGTAAAGATTTTCTAACAATTTCATATCCGGCCTTAAACTCTTCGTTTTTACTATCAATAGATTTCATACTATTGTAACATCTCAACAATGCCAATCCAGCACCCTCTACAATTCCTTCTTTAATAGCATATTTTGTAGCATTTAAAGCATCTTCAATACGATATCTGATCTCTGCTTGTTCTGTATCTGATGCTGAACCAACTTTTATATTAGCAATAGATCCGGTCAATTTTCCTAATCTTTCCTTTAATTTCTCAATTCTAAATGTATCTTTTTCATCTTTTAATAATGCTTTTACTTCTTCAATCTTCTGAGAAATATCTCCTTTAGCCCCAGAAATAATTGTATCTTCTCGGCTAATAATAATACTCTCACATCTACCTAAGTGTGAAACTTCGGCATTCTCTATCTTGATAAATCCTTCAACTCCTAAAACTTGAGCCTCAGTTAAAGCTGCTAAATCATAAATTAAATCTTTTTGATAATCTCCAAAGGAAGACATCTTAACAGGCACACAAGTAAACTTACCCATAACATGATTCTTAGCTAGAAAAGCTAAGGCCTCTCCTTCTATCTCAGCAGCAATAAGAATCATTTGTCTATCTCCGCTGGTTATAATCTTCTGAATTAGTGGAATGATTTGACTTTGAACGGATATTCTATCAAAACAAAGTATAACAACTGGATTCTCTAAAATACAAGATAATCTTTTAGCATCATTAATAAAAATATGAGAATTATATCCGCGATCTATTTTTGTTCCTTTAACGTACTCAACTTCGGTTTTTAAAGAATTAGAATTAGATACTGTTACTACTCCATCTATTCCTACTTCTTTAATAACTTTAGCAATTAACTTGCCTAGCTCTACGTCGTTATTAGCCGAAATCGTGGCAATATTTAATTTCTCTTCCTCGCTCTTAATCTCTTTAACTTGAAATTTTAATTGATCTTGTATTAAATCATGAGCTTGATCCATTCCTCTTTTAATAAGAATTGGATTCATTCCAGCAGCAATATACTTATTAGCTTCATTAACCATTTGCTGTAATAATACAACTGTTGTTGTAGTCCCATCTCCTGCTTCGCGATTTGTATTCTCTGCTGACTCACGAGTTATCATAACACCCATATTCTCAAACTTATCTTTTAAGAATATTTGTTGCGCAACAGTAACTCCATCTTTTGTAATCGTTGGATAAGACGTATCCTCAAATATACAATTTCTTCCTCGCGGACCAAGAGTTATCTTAACAGCATCTGCTGCTATGTTCATTCCCTTTATAATTTTTGAACGAGCTTCGTCTCCAAAAAGCAAATCTTTATACATCTTCTTTATAATTAGTTGTTCCTAATACATTTTCTTCCTCTAGAAAATAATACTTTTCTCCTTGTAATAAAAGAGTAAATAAACTATATTTTCCAAATATAACAGACGTTCCTTGCGGATAAAATTCAGATTCTCCTGCTAAAACTTCACCAGTAATAAGATTTTTATCTTCCTCATTCTCTTCTATAACAATATCAGCAGAAAGTTGTGTATTAGAATGTTTTTTGATTAATAAAATACCTTTTTTAGGAACTATCATACAATTTCTTTTGTTTCTCCTTCAGATTTTGGATCTTCAACTTTTGATTCTTTTTCTGTTATTCTAAAATCTGGACCTTTTTCTGTAATAATAGGAGTAATAATTAATCCATGTTTGTTTTGCAAAAGAAGTAAATCCTCTACAAATTGTTTCGCTTTTTTGTTAAATTCTTCTTTTTCCATAAAAACTTTTTTAATTATTAGAATCGTCATCCCATCCTGAGATGATACGAGGTTTTAATAAATTTTGAATATCCTTCTGCACTCTAGTTAACTGTTTTTCTTGTTTAATAGGATTATTTGGTCTTGTCATAATCATATATCTTAAAGCATCACAAGTATCATCATTTTTCTCTACTGGTTTTTCTGAAACCGATCTTGTCTTTAATTGAACTTCTGTATATTCTTGATAACGATAATTCTCTAATTCTCGACAAAGATTGGGACATTTATTTTTTAATATATAAAGATGAGAATTTCCTCTATTATCAATTTGAAAATATTCTCTAACTCTAGTAATTCCTGAATCAACATTATTAATAGCTAAATCAAAATCCCAGCCGTTATCATAAAATTCTTCTTTAACAGAATAAACAATTTCTTCACCTTGCTTAATCGTTGTACGATTTTTAGAAGTAGTCTTAGGATCTATCACTCTTATAGAAAAAACATTATTAACTAAAACTCTTTTTTGTCTGATTGTTAATCCTTCAAGATTTCCAATATAAGATTCAAACTTATCAAACATCTCACGACTAGAAACAGATGGTATTGCTGGCTTCCAATATTCATCAACTATATAAAGTACATTGCTTGAAGTCCATACTCCTATTAAAGCAGCTGTTGGATGTCTTTGTCCAAAATCAAGACTAATAAGTTGCTGACAATTACTATCCCAACTGAAAGAATCTATAAAATGAACTTTAGGATCAAAATCACAATACTTAGGTCCATAAATAAGTTCTCCAGACTTAGTAGCAAAGTCTATCTCATACTCTTTATTCCACTGGGCTCTTGGTACTCCCTCTTGTTCTTTTGTATACCATTCTTTTCCATAACGAAGCGGATCTTTCTCGGGATCTGCCGTATAATGCAACATTATAACATTAAATTTATTTTTTTCGTTCTTCCAGTATTTAATACCAATTTCAGTTTCTTTTTTTTGTACGTCTGTATACTTCATATCATTTCTTCTAAATCAAATACCATTCTCTCGAAAAACGTAGAATCTTCTGCCGTAGAAACTCCTGTAAAACGCCCGGAGTGAGATAAAGTCGGCTTTGATGCTGTATAAGAAGCTTGAGCTTCACTTTGAAAAGCCATTTCATCAGATAATATTCCAGAGGCTGTGTGCATTCTTAAAATATCAGCTCCTTGCGGAATACCTCGAATCCAACTATGAATAGCTGGGAATAACATTTTACAATATACATCATTCCCGTTTGCCTGCGGATTACATACTAACGAAGAAAAACTATCCCCTATTCTATATCTTTTAAGAAATTTAGGTTCATTATCCCAAATAAATTTAGCCCTCTTTATTAAGTCATCTGCATCTTCTTCTCGTTTGGACTGAAAAAAAACATTACGTCCTATATGAAATTGTACATCCCAAAGATATAAAGCTACGAAAAGCCAAGACAACATCATTTGCCTAGACTTTGGCACTAAGAGTAAATTCTCTTTTAACCAAATATTTACTATAAATTTAAGGTACATTTTATCAGGAAATAACTTTATTGGATTTTCTTTATCATGAGCATCTAATGTTAGAGCCCAATGTGTTAACCAATAATAAGCATCTTCTTTACATAAGGCCCATTCAATATCTTGTAATTCTGGGCTTTGCTGCAATTTTTGTAGATAATTTATATCCATAACTTTTTTAAGGCGCAAGGTTAAATTGAATTCTTAGCAAGACCGTTGATTATTCTTGCGCCTCACGTTCCTTCTAAGAGGAAGTCTAATATGTAATTCTAACCTTGCCACTAAAAAAAATTACAACTCCTTTAAAAGCTGCAATTTTAAACTTTCTAATTCTTCAGAACTTAATCCCTTTGTATCAATTGATGAACTATCTAACTTAACTTCTCTTTTTTCTGGTTCAAACCAACCGCATAATCGAGCTAATGTAATAATTGCCGCATTAGCTGACTTAGCATCTGCATCTATCTCTTTTAAATCTCCAACCTTATTTAAAACAAGCTGTTTTTCAAAAATAATATCCCGTAATTTTTTAATAATTTGCTTCTTGTCTAAATTAACTTCACGGGCTACCTGTCTAAATACCCCCTCCTGCTTATCAAGTTCTGCTAAAATCTTCTCATTCCTTAGCATCTTATAACTTTCTACGGATGCCATATTCTTATTATCCGTATTATAAGCTACTAAATAAGCCTCTCGTCCTTTAAAACCATTAGAAAGATATTCCTCTATAAATTTAGTCTCTTTCTCTGTTAATATTTTCATGAATTAATTATAGCATATCTAAAAAATAATTTCAACGGCAGATTATCCCACAATTATGAATACCCTAGAAGTATTGGTATAATATGAACTTAGTCAAGTTAATTGAGTTAGTTGGGAGCAAGTTAGTCGGGAGCAAGTTAGTCGGGCAAAGTTAGTCGGATTAGTCGGGCTAGTCGGATTAGTCGGATTA
>Ga0210043_1001898_pt1 | contig 15354 bp, 13 predicted proteins | sample CryGeymet201501t_FD_183990 | JGI IMG/M metagenome (GOLD analysis project Ga0210043, IMG submission 183990) | Groundwater microbial communities from Crystal Geyser aquifers in Utah, USA - Crystal Geyser metaG 2015-01t (SPAdes) (version 2) | ecosystem: Environmental > Aquatic > Deep subsurface >... | reverse complement strand
TCTTTGATTGCCCAAAAACTAATTTCAAAACAATATGGACAACATAAATTTACAAACCAAAAAGATTTTTCTCTATGCTCGTAAATCCACGGACGAACCAGAGCGACAAGTGCTTTCCATAGAGGCGCAAATGTTTGAGTTGCGAGAATTTGCGAAAAAAGAAGGGCTAAATATCGTCCGTGAATTTGTGGAAAGCAAAACCGCCAAAGAGCCGGGCAGAGAAATTTTCAATGACATGATAGCGAGCATAGAGAAAAATGAAGCCGAGGGAATTTTAGCGTGGCACCCTGACCGCTTGGCTCGTAATTCCATAGACGGCGGAAGGATAATTTACTTAGTTGATACTGGAAAAATTACCACGCTAAAATTTCCTACTTTTTGGTTTGATCCGACACCGCAAGGAAAATTTATGTTGTCCATAGCTTTTGGGCAATCAAAATATTATGTGGATAATCTTTCGGAAAATATAAAGAGGGGTATTCGCCAGAAACTCCGAAATGGGATATGGCCCGCTTGGGCGCCACTGGGCTATGTGAACGACAAAAACGCCCGTTGTATCGCCGTGGACAGGGAAAAGGCAAAGTATATCAAGCGGGCTTTTGAAATGTACGCAACTGGCGAATATCCCCTCGCTCAAATCCGAAAGATTATCAATTCCATTGGCTTGGTTGGTAAGAAAGGCAAAATGCTTTCCGTCTCGAATTATCAATATATGCTCAAAAATAAAATCTATTACGGCATGATTGAATATAACGGCGAATTATATGACGGAAAGCATGAACCGATTATCACAAAGAAACTTTTTGATTCCGTTCAAGAAGTGATGGCGAATAAGAGCAAACCGAAATCGCCAAAACTCAAACCTTATGTTTTTAGAGGATTTTTCCGTTGTGGAGAGTGCGGTTGCTTTATCACCACCGAAACACAGAAAGGTCATAACTATTTGCGATGTACCAAACGGAAAAATCCTTGCTCGCAAAGATACGCGAGAGAGGACGCCATCACTTCTCAAATAAAAGAGGAAATCAAAAAAGTTTCTTTGTCTTCCGCTTGGGCAAATGCCTCAATCAATTATTTTGAAAACGAAAAAATGAAACTTGCCCAAGCGGAAAGCTCTTTTGCCCAAAAAGCGAGAAATGAGTTTGTGGAGATAGAAACAAAACTTGATCGGTTGCTTGATTTACAGCTGGACGGCAATTTATCACAAGCGGAATATACCGCTAAAAAGCACAAGCTCATTCTCGCTAAAAAAGATTTGGAAGAAAAAATATCCGCTTTTGGGCGAAAGAGCAATAATCGGTTCGAACTTGCCATTGCCTTTCTAAAAGACGCCAACCAAGCCGAAAAATACGCTCAACAAGAAAATCCCGAAAGGATTCGGGATTTTCTCAAAAAGATTGGTTCGAACTTCCGCATTGCCGACCGCACTTTGGTTTTGGATTTCAAAAATGCCTTCAAAATTGCGGAAAAATACCATGCCGAGGCGCTTTGCGCCGAGGCTGTTTCTTACGATTTCACAAAAAGTGAAAATTGGCGGAGAGAGAGGGATTCGAACCCTCGAAGAGCTTTCACCCTTAACGGTTTTCAAGACCGCCGCCTTCAACCACTCAGCCATCTCTCCAGGGTATGCAATTGTCTATGGTCGGTGGTTGAAGATTTCATCCACCTCGTGCCTCATAAATATCGACATGTCCGCGCTCTAAAGATCGCGGAATGGAAGAAGAATGAAGCCGGTCATTTTTCTTCCACTTCGCCATCTCTTTAATCTTGTGTGTGGTACAAAACACCAAGTGCGAACGATAATAACAGAAGAGACGAAAATTGTACACCTGTGGTGAAGTCTATATGATACAATCTTTGCAATGGAACCAACACCACGAAGCGTCACTTGGGAGGCGCCTGAACACCACCATGTCGAGAAAGGGAACGACTGGTTTTTTGCCCTTGCTATTATCATTGTCGCGCTCATTATTGTCGCGATACTATTTAATAATGTACTTTTTGCTTTACTCATTGGATTATCTGGTGGAGCCTTGGCGGTATCAGCTGCTAAACGACCATCAGTCATTCCGTTCTCAGTAAGTATCCGAGGAATAAAGATTGAAGACCAATTGTATTCTTTTTCTACGCTTGAAAGTTATAAAATCGATGAGGATGACCCACGTGGACCACAACTACTTATTATGTCTAATCGAAAGATTATGCCACTCATGGTGCTCCCGATTCCAGCTGATCATATTGATGAAATCGAATCAATTTTGAAAGAGAAATTAGAAGAAGCAGAGCTCGAAGAATCACTCTTTATGAAGATACTGGAATTATTTGGATTTTAGGGTATTATGTGGCGCACTTACAAAGGTAAGTGCGTGTTGCTCTCTGTACGCTACGGCTAATGTCCTCGCGCAACGGGAGCTCCACAAACATAGCAAGGAACACCTGCTCCACTGAAACAAATCTTTGTAGGCTTAGATTTGTTGGTGGGAGCTGCGTTCGGAAGTTAGATGAAAGTAAACTCTCACCTAACTCTTCACTTGCTCCCGTAGTTTAATGGATAAAATGTTGGTTTGCGGTACCAGCGCTCCAGGTTCGATTCCTGGCGGGAGCACAGTTAAAAAGCACCAGATTTATAAATCTGGTGCTTTTTTATAACTAAACCGTCTAACGGGTATAGCAACACTTTTACCTAGTGCTTCACGGTACAATACTCTCATGTTCCAAGGTCTTTCATATACGGAAGTAGCAGCCCGCCAAGCGCAGTACGGTAAAAATGAATTACCGCAGCCAAAGTATCGTTTTTTGCGACTTTTTGCTCGGCAGTTTAAAAGTATTTTTATCTTGTTACTACTGCTCGCGGCCCTCGTCACCTTTTTATTGGGTGAACCATTTGATGCTAGTTTTATTTTGGTGTTTGTCTTTTTAGGAGTGTCGCTAAGTCTGTTTCAAGAATATAAATCAAATACCACCGCAGACAAACTACAGTCATATCTCGTTAAAACCATTACGGTGCGTCGAGGAGGGAAGGACGTTGAAGTGCAGGTTACTGAATTAGTGCCGGGAGACATTTTGAAATTAGAGTCCGGAGAAATTATCCCCGCTGATGCAGTGGTGCGATTTGCACAAGGATTTGAAGTTGATGAAACAACATTTACTGGAGAGAGCGTCCCTGTCATCAAGATGGCCGCATCAGAAGGGGAAGGTACTTCCGAATCAAAAGTGTTACAGGGAACCATCATTGTTCGGGGGTTAGCGTACGCAGAAGTATTGTCGACCGGAGTGAATACCGACCTCGCTAAAATTGCTGAAGCAACCTCAACGATTGAAAATATAAGTGAAGTCACAAAAGGTGTCGATCGTATTAGTGCATTTATATTACGCACAACGCTCATCACACTCCTTTTTATCATTCTTGCTAATATGTTCATTGATGGGCAGGATGCGGATATTCCTAGCCTGCTCATTTTTGCGATTGCTCTTGCTATCTCGGTTATTCCAGAGGCGCTACCGCTCGTGATGACTTTTTCGCTTTCACACGGAGCACTTCGTCTCGCTAAACACGGAGTGATAGTAAAGCGCTTGGCTTCAGTACAAGATCTTGGTTCAATTGAACTTTTGTGTACTGACAAAACTGGCACTATTACTGAGAATAAATTAGTGTATCAAAATGACTATCTTATCCCAGATTGCCCATGGCACCCTCTGGTACTCTCACGATTGGCAGCACATGACCTTAATGAAAAACATCCAGAACCGTTTGACCAAGCGACCGACCAAGCATTAAGTGTAGAACAGTGTGAGATGGTCAGTGAATATACACTTACCGAAGAAGAGCCATTTGATCCTGTGTTGCGAAGCAATGGTGCGTGTGTTCGTCATACCAGTGGTACCATGCTTCATATTCGACGTGGTAGTCCTGAATATTTCATTGAACAAAGTCTTGTAGCACGTGACTTGGTGGCGGGTTGGCTGGAGGAAGAAGAGTCACAAGGACGACGAGTACTGGGCGTCAGTTATGATTGTGGGGAAGGAATGCGCTTCGGAGGGTTTATTTCGTTTGCTGACGTGCTAAAAAAGACTACTGCAAGGACGTTGCAACAAGCACGTGAACTTAATGTGGCCGTGACTATTATCACTGGTGATTCACTACGGGTGGCGGAAGCAATTGGACGGCAGGTAGGGTTAGTCACTAAAGTTGAATCAGTGATTGAAGCAGATGCATTTTTTGCGTTATCTTCACAAGAACAACATAAACGAATTGGTGAAATTCGTGTTTTCGCGCGCACTACTCCGGAGCAAAAACTTTCGTTGGTCCAGCTCCTTAAAGAAAAATTCACTATTGGATTTTTGGGAGAGGGGATTAATGATGCGGCTGCCTTGAAGGCTGCTAATGTCTCACTGGTGGTGCAATCGGCTTCTGATGTGGCACGAGAGACAGCAGATATTATCTTACTCAAATCAGACCTTCGAGTAATTATTGAAGGTATTCGACTGGGACGTGAGACACACGCTAATACACTCAAATATATTAGAGCAACACTGGTTTCGAACTTTGGTAATTTTTATTCCGTCGCTATCGCGTCACTATTCATCACTTTTTTACCAATGCTCCCTAAACAGCTTCTTTTACTTAACCTACTTTCCGATTTTCCAATGATGGCGATTGCCTTTGATCGGGTAAGTAAGAGAGAGATTACACGACCACAAAAATTTGATTTCCGTTCTCTGTATATAGTATTTATCACGCTTGGTTTAATCAGTACAATTTTTGATTTTATGTGGTTTGGCCTTTTTTACCAAGAAGGTCCAGCGATTCTCCAGACCAATTGGTTTGTCGCCAGTGTGTTGACTGAGATTTTAATACTGTTCTCAATTCGTTCCATGCTCCCCATCGAAAAAGCTGGTCTGCCAGCACCGATTATTCTTTGGTTATCTGGTTTTGCAGTACTTAGCACTATCCTTATTCCAATCATTCCATTCACAGCACACTACTTCGAGTTTGTCACCCCGACTTGGGCTGACTTTGGGTTAATTCTATTCCTCACTGGCGTGTACCTCGTGGTGACCGAAATAGTAAAACGACCATTGGGACGTTTTCTAAAAAACAGAGCTATTGAATAATATTGACAGTAGCGCTATTCGAGACGATACGGTTGTTGTCTGCCTTTTCCGACAGATCCCGACTGATCACCAGCGCGGAATCCGGCGCCATCATGTAGTCTTGGTCCCATAAGTTCATGGAAAGGCCCTTTTTGTGAGAGTGTTTCGGTTAGTCCAGTTTGGTCAAGTACATACCCAGTGACTAGTACAGCGAGTATAAAGCTGAAAATAACGAGACTAAAATTTTTTTTGTATGAAAACTCGTACCGGCGAAGTAAGAGCACTCCGACCGTCAATCCGACAATTGCAATGAGTGGTATCCACCAATTAAAAAGAGCGTAGAGTGTTTCTAGTTTGTACTCCAGCATTCTACCGCCGGTACGTAATGAAAAGTAAATAATACTAATACAGAACGCCGAGGTCACCATGGCGAGCACTAATCCAAAGAAAGCGGCAAGAGAACCAAGAAAAAAATATATTTTTGGTTTCATCTGAATGTGCTCAGTGTGAATCTGTGTCATCACTTTACTGGTGATATCGATATCATTTATTTCTTTTGACATAACTGTTTCATTAAACGTTTTGCTCGGTTCATACGTGTGCCGACTGTTCCAATTGGAATCTGTAAAATGTCACTGATTTCATCGTATGATTTTTCTTCTGCATAATAAAGCGTGAGCGGAGCAGCGTACAATGCGGGAAGTGCTTTAAGACAAGTGGTTACTGTAGTAGAAAGTTCCTTTTGTATGAAATTATCTTCAATGTTTTCTTCACTTGGGAAATCTGCCGTTTCAAGCAAGGGTATTTCTTGGCGGTATTTTTTAATACTATTCATAGCCTCATTATGCACAATACGATAGAGCCAACTAGAAAACTTTTTTTTAGTATCAAATCCACGTAAGTTGATGAACGCTTTAATAAACGCTTCCTGCACCACATCCTCGGCCTTTTGTTCATCTCGCAAAATACCCCGCGCATAGCGAAGGAGTTTACTCTGGTACCGTCCGACAAGGAGTGCATACAACTCTTGATCTTGTGTGCATACCATTTCGACAAGTGTTTCATCAGTTTGTGTGTCACCGGTACTCATGGTATGAAATAATATACTGAAATGCTCCATACGCAACGAATCCCCCAATCGTAGTTGAGGGAGTGTTGCAGAAGGGAGGTAAATTATTAGTTGGTAGTGCCCACACAATCATGTCGGGTAGTTGATCGGTTCATGTTGTCAGCTCCTCTGCCGCCACCTTGGCGAGAACCATTAGCGAGACCGAGACCAAGTGACTCACGGATTTGCTGTGCTTCGGCAATCTTTCCATCTTCCGCTAGTTCATGTGCTTCACTAAATTTTGCAAAATTTGCAGCGGTCACTACTGTAGTGACTCGACCACGGTCGCCCATGAGTGCTTTCCAGGCATCATAGTCATTCTTTTCCATGGTTGCTTCCATAGCCTCGTGGCGATCTACTGTGTAATTTGGACCGAGTACGGTTGGGTCTCCGCGGTATGCTTCGGTGGTACTTACTCCAAGGGCAAGTACTCCAAACGTGAGCGCTAGAGTACCGAGACCAATAGTGGTGAATTTTATAGTTTGTGTCATAAAGATATGTATCAGTGTGTAAAGAGAGACAACGCTCTCCCTGTTTATACAACGGAGCTGGCATTTTTCTTTCTTTTCTTAGTACCAACGGTAAAACGGCAGTGGAACCAAGAAGGTGACTATTATGCTATGCTTACGGACGTGAAACGATTAGGGATTGATTTTGGCTCAAAAAAGATTGGTATTGCTATCTCTGACGATGGTGGCATGATGGCGTTTCCATTAACCGTCGTCCCTAATGACGCTAAATTTTTTTCATATTTAGAAACACTGATACACGAGCGTAGCGTGCAAGAGGTCGTTATCGGTCACTCGCTCAATAATCAAGGAGCACCAAATAAGCTTCACCAAGCAGTTGAAGCATTGATGCTTGAACTGACGCTTCAAATTGGAATACCGGTGCATTTGGAACCAGAGCAATATTCGAGTAAGCAAGCAGCGCAGATACAAGGGAAAAGTAGCTTGCTTGATGCCTCGGCGGCAGCACTGATTCTTGATAGTTACATTACAAAATTAAAAAACAAATAACATATGACAATTTCTTACGATGATTTTGCAAAACTAGAAATTAAAATGGGCACTATCGAAAGTGTCGAAATTGTCGAGGGAGCTGACCGGCTTTTAAAACTGACCGTTGCTATCGGCGAGGAAGTACCGCGGCAAATTGTTTCTGGCATCCGAGAATTTTTTGCTGACCCACAAGTGCTAGTAGGGAAGCAATGTCCATTTTTAGTCAATCTTGAAACCCGCACTATTCGTGGGATCGAGAGTCAGGGGATGATTCTAGCGGGAGGAGAAGGCGAAACATTCACCTTGCTTCATCCAATGACTACGGTGCCACCGGGTACAGTCATACATTAATGCTGTGATATGTCAGTAACAGATGATATTGAAGTGGGGGTCGAAGAAGTACTCCATACCAGTACGGTGGAAAAAGCGAGGGAAATAGTTCAGTCGCGTTCAGGAATGACCATTTTGGCACTGGTTTCTTTCTTTGAATCAGCATTACCAATACCGATTTTGACTGACCCATTTCTCATTGCTGCCATCTTGCTTGACCGAACAAAAGTGAAAGCGTACATACTGGTAACCACAATTACCTCTGCCCTAGGCGGTGCTGTTGCCTACTACATGGCATACTTTTTTATTGATACGCTCCTTGGCTTTATGCCGCTAAGTATCGTCACTGAGTTCAATACTATCGTGAACGGGGCTGCAGTGAGTACTATGGTACTGACAATCCTTGGTGCCATCACTCCGGTCCCATATACTGCGGTAGCATGGGCCATTGCGGTGCTGCATGGAAGTATTCTAGTTTTGATTATCGGTTCGCTCCTTGGACGGGGATTCCGGTACGCGGTTGTTGGCTACTGTGCATATCGTTTTGGTCCACAAGCGGTTGCCTATGCCAAGCGTTATATCGGTATCGCATCAATTTTTGTTGTACTTGCAGTCGTCGTCTATTTTTTGCTAAAGATGTGAGTTTCTTCCTCGAAAGGAATCCAACAACAGCGTATACTATGGATACCTATGTTGTCCTTTTCACATATCATTCCAACTCCGTCTTTTCTCACCATGCCGGCCACCGGACTTGATATTTCTGATACTTCTCTGAAATATATTTCGTTTACTTCCTCGTGGTCAAAGAAAGAACGGAAGATAAAACAGTGGGGTGACATCACTATCCCTAACGGGGTACTAGAACGAGGGCAACTGAACGACCTGGCACAATTAGTCGCTGTGTTGAAAGAATTCAAATCGAAGACGAATGCTGAGTTTGTGCGCGTGTCGCTCCCCGAAGAGCGGGCCTATCTATTTGAAACAGAGATTAAAAAAAGTACTCCATCTAAAGAAGTGCGAGGATTGCTAGAGTTCAAACTGGAAGAGAACGTTCCGATACCGTCGCGTGATGTGCATTTTGACTACACTATTCTCCCGCAAAAAAATACCAATCGTTCGGTATCGGTCGCTGTCGCAGCGTACGCCAAAGAAACAATTCAGAAATATTATGAAGCCTGTATTGAAGCAGGATTGTATCCAATTTCTTTTGAAATTGAAGCCCAAGCCATGGCAAGGGCAGTTATCCCTGGAGATTTCACGGGGGCAGTAATGTTGGTTGATTTTGGCAGGACGCGCACTGGAGTCGGTATCGCATATAAAGGAGTACTCCTCTACACGTCTACCATCGATGGTGGTGGTGACTACTTATCGCAAGCTCTGCGAAAAGTGGTTGGGCAAGACGTCTCTGAACACGATATTACGATCATCAAAAATACACAGGGTTTAATTCGAGGAGTTAATTCATCAGTGGTACATGAAGCCTTACTTGAAGCGGTTACGTCTATCAAAGATGAACTCGCGACACGAATGCAATATTGGCATTTACGAAATGGTAACAGCGCCGAGCGACGAATCAGCTCGATTGTACTCAGTGGAGGAAGTGCGAACCTAAAGGGACTGCCGTCGTATTTGACCGAACAACTGATGGTGCCGGCGGTGCGTGGAAACGTGTGGGAAAATGCACTGTCTCTTACAGAAACAATTCCACCAATCGATAGACAGCACTCGTTCGGCTACGCGACAGCAATCGGTCTCGCCTTAAGAAATGTGTCATAGCGTATGATAAATTTAATCCCCCCAGCAGCAAGAAGAGGAGTACTTGTCGAATACTGGATTCGGGTAGTTTCAGTTTGGTGTATCCTGATTTCAATTTCTCTATTTACGACAGCTAGTTTACTGCTACCAGCGTATGTGTTTGTAAACTCCCAAGTCAAAGTCCATCAGCAATCCGCAGAGATTGCATTACAAAAAGTCGCTGATTATGATGCGGTTTCCGTTTCGCTTATACAAGCCAGTCAACGAGCGAGAAAAATCATGGATGAAGAAAACCTATTTCAGATTTCTGAGTACGTTGATTTATTTGAGCAACTCCAGAGTGATGATATTTTGGTTAGCAACATAAAAATCGGTCGAGTAAAGGAAGGGGTCTCATCAATTGTTGTTGGGGGAATAGCGAACAATCGTCAGACATTAGCATCGTTTCGAGATCGCCTGCTCGCAGATACTCGCATCGAAAAAGTTGATTTACCGATTTCTAATTTGGCTCGTGATAAAGACATTTCGTTCACCATCACTGTCACATTGTCTAATCAGAAAAATTCATTATGAACCAGAGTACCAAAAGAACCGCAGCTCTCGCTATTTTCCTCAGCACACTGTCTGCGGTCGTGTTTGGGATAATGGTCTATCAAGTGATGGCGCAAGGTGACCGGCTCGTCGCGCAAATAGAAATGTTGCAAGAGCAGAATGCTCAGGAAGCATCCTACTATCGATTGCAGCGAATTGCGGAGGAAAGTAGTGCTGATCGTGAAAAAATACAATCATTCTTTCTTCAAAAAGAAGGGGACAGTATTGATTTTCTCAATAGTGTCGAAGCGTTAGCGCCAGCAGCCGGGGTAGCGTTAGAGACTGACACCCTCAAATCGGTGACCGAAGAAAGAGGCACCACTTGGATTGAAGCGACTTTTTCTTTTTCAGGAAACCGACACAACGTACAAAATTTTGTGCATATACTTGAGACACTCCCGTATCTGGTGCGACTTACCAAACTTGATATGGAAGCGCAGTCCCCGGCACTCTGGCGTGCAACCGTTGTTATGCAAGTACAAGTAGTATCATATGATAAATAAGAATACATTTTCACAGGTAGTAAGAAGTATCACAAAAGCTGATCATGGACTTCGTGACCCACAACTTATTCATCCGTCACGAGAGTGGGGTATTGGTCTTACTGTGGCATTGTTACTCTTTATTGCTGGTACGGTATGGAGTGTACAGATATACCAAACGTTTAAATCTGCGACAGTACAAGATATTAGTCTCACTGAAGGAGAAACAGTTGTCTATCGTGCGTCATTAGTAGAAGCGGCCCTAACTGCGTATGATGAGCGTGTTGCAACACATACACAATTTCTTAAAAATATTGAGTTGGATTCTGCCCTGATGGTTCCTACCGAAGGTGACACTACCGCAGATGTGTTGCAAACAGAAGTAGAGCAATCAATCTTTGATGAGGCTATCTTAGCACCAGAGGAACTAGCGTCGACTACAGAGGAGATGGTTACTGGAGAGTAAAACAGGATATCTTTACTACATTCTGTGCGAATAGAAATTTACAGTTAGTTTTACCAAACGGTAGTTTAGTAAAATCAATTATTTAGTATCACTAAATATACTCTGCAAATTTGTAACAACAGTGCAAAAGGTACAAAAACTCCTAATCCACCACCCTTCTTAAATCTAAAAGAGCCGGAAGTTAGCCATGCTATAGTTATACACGGAGTACTATACCTACTTGGTATGGTACTCCAAGCAGTAACCAAGAAACAACCTATAAGATACAACGTGGCATTTAGAACACATTCAAAACAATGCGATTTTACCCCACAGTGCCTGCAAACTAACAAAGGGCCTTATAAAACCTGGGTATATGGAGTTACCTTGCTTTTTGTCGTTGCCCTAGTTGCTTTTATTTTCATACAACAGACCTACGCCGCCATCTTTAGCTTTGTCCAGACTTCTTGGGAAGGAGGGAGTACTGCCAACATAGCCCTCCATGACAGCAACCGTACTGGTTGGACAGAGTATGCCAGTCAGAGTGGGCTGACTGTGGGAGCTGATATCCGTCTTGGCACTCCGACACCATACACCTTCACCGATGACGGGACGACGATACCACAGGGGCTGGCTTCTGGTGGGGGGTTTAGTGACGCTGGAGTGACCCACTCACAGACACAAGTGACAGGAAGTGGAAGCGGAGCAAGTATCATTCTTCCTTCTTCAATCGTTGATGTGTCGGCTTTGGTGGTGGGAGGGGGAGGGGGGCTTCTCTATGGTGGAGGTGGTGGAGCAGGAGAGTTTTGGGAGGTGTCTAATCTTTTGGTGTCTGCACAATCATATCCAGTAACCATTGGAGCTGGTGGCGGAGCAAGTGTTAATGGTGGAAATTCCCTTTTTTCTACTATTACCGCTATCGGCGGCGGAGCAGGTGGTTTAAACGGTGGTTCAGGCGGTGGTGCGGGCTGGCAAATTGGACTAGCTGTTGGCACTCATGGTCATAACGGAGGATTAGATAATAATGGTGATGGTAGTGCAGGTGGTGGAGGTGGCGGAGCAGGGGGTAACGGTGGAAACGCTCCTTACTACAGTCAAGGAGGTAGTGGTGGTGCTGGTTTGCAGAGTGCTATTTCAGGTACACTGAAATACTATGCCGCAGGTGGTGGTGGTACCGCTGACCGTGTTTATGGCTCTGAGACAGACGGGGTTGGCGGTAGCGGAATTGGTGGAGGAAGTAATGGTCCTGCTGTGGCAAATACTGGTAGTGGTGGTGGAGCTTCACCTGTTGGTGCTGCTGGCATCGTCATCATCTCCGCACCCATTGGCACTATCGACAGTGCCACCGGAGGTACTCATACAACCGCAAATGGTAATGACATTTGGACTTTCCTTACTAGCGGTACTTGGACACCAGCTATAACAGCTTCACTTACCGGCACCTTCACCTCCGCTGTCATCGACCTCGGCGCACCGGCTATTCTTAATACCTTCTCGTATAACGCCAGTACAACCGCCAGCTCTTCAGTCACGATGGACGTCCGCGCTGGCAACACCGCCACACCAGATGGTACGTGGACAGGGTGGCAAACAGCTATTGCTAGTGGTGGAGATATTTCAGTATTATCAGGGAATCAATATGTGCAATACCGTGCGAATTTCTCAAGAACAGATTCATTATCTGTGCCCTCTCTCAACGACGTCACCATCGGCTACTCCCAATACACCACCGGCGAACTCACCTCCTCCGTATACAACGCCAATTCCTTTGCCAACCTCATCGCCCGTATCTCCTGGACAGCCCTCGGCGAATCCGCCACCGACCACGTCACCTTCCAGATCCGCTCGTCACCGGACGGTGTCACCTGGAGTAACTGGTGTGGTTATACTAATTGTTCTGGTAGTACGTATTTTGATGTGTCCAGAAACGGAGTAGTCCTCAACACCGGTCACCCTCTTCTCTCCGGAGGTGACGACCAATACTTTCAATATAAAGCAACGCTCACCTCAGGGGGAGCAGAGACGCCTATCCTCACCGGTGTCACCGTGCAGTACGTCGTGAACGCCACCCCAACCTTCGATCCCGACTACCCACTACCAGGAGACGGGGGAGTCTCCGCTATCCAAAATGCTGACGGCACCGTCACCATCAACTACGCTATCCTTGATAGTGACACCACCGAAGGTTCCGCCACTGCCAACTTAGTCACTCCCACCTTCCAGTACTCACTAGACAATGGTGATACTTGGGCTGGTATTGATAGTGCTCATCTGGCAGCTGGAGATACCGCCAACAAAGCCGTCCTTGAAGGTACCTATTCCCCATACACCGCTACCTGGTACGCCACCACTACGCTCGCTGGTGTATACAGCAACACGGTCAAGGTCCGAGTCACAGTGAACGATAATGAAATCGCGAACAGTACCGCCTATGGTCTCTCCTCTACCATCACCCTGGATACCAAGGTACCAGTACTGGGAACCTACCCACTCCTCATTGACGCGTCACAATCACCAGCCCGCATCACCTTATCAGTGACTGATAATAGTACCTTCGAGATGAAGGTCGGTCGTGTCTCTGACTTATCTGATGCTAGCTTCGAACCATACAGCAGTACCAAAGATCTCGCGCTCACCCTAGGAGACACTGTCTACGCGCAGTTTAGGGACGCTGTTGGCAACACCACCAGTATCATCTCACTGCCAACCCTACCAAGCCCGAACAACATCTTCTACCAAGACACGTCCGATGTCACCTTGTCTGAGTGGCGCTTGTTCGTGGCGTGGGGTGTGGTCGCTATTCCACCCTCAGGCTTTAAGCGATACAACGTCATGCGTTCTGTCGATGGGGGAGAGTTCACCCTCCTCACCACCATTACCAACCGCTCTCTCAACTACTACGTCGATTCAAGTCTCAATAATGCTTCCTCCTATTCATACAAAATCTCCAGTGAAGACAACGATGGCAACATCTCCTTCTTCTCACTTCCAACTGAGACACATACCCCTGTTGGTTTTGGTGGTAGTGAAGTAGCGCCACCAACACTATCTGATGTCACCGTCACTAACGTCTCCGCGGTGGAAGCCACCATCACCTGGACAACCAACAAGATCTCCAATTCCTCTGTGTATTTTAGTGCTACCTCTAGTTACCCTGGCGCCGAGATTATCAACTACGAAAATTCAACTGGTGTGCCATCAATGGTGACCACTAACTCGGTGGTCCTCTCTGGCCTCACTCCAGACACCCAGTACTTCTTTATGGCTGCTTCGGCTGATCCCTTAAACAACATTGGTCTGACTTCACTCCCGTCCTATACCTTCACCACTCTACCAGGCCCGGTTATTTCCAATGTCACCACCGCTGAAATCTATGATAATGAAGCCGTTATCGTTTGGAACACTGACATCCCAGCCGACTCCATCATCATCTACTCTGTCTCGCCAGATATCTCAAACCCGATCCAGGTCACTGGTATGGGAGATTTCAAGCGAAACCACCGTGTCACTGTTTCTGGCCTCACCGCCGGCACCAACTACTACTACTACGTCAAATCCACCGACGCCGATGGCAACACCACCACCAACAAGAACGTGATTGATGGAGTAATTGAACACTACATGCTGCATACCTCCTTTGACACAGAACCACCAGTCGTTACTAGTGTGAAGACGGCACTTATTGGGGAGACAGGGGCTACTATCACCTGGACCACTGACAAACCAGCCACTGCGTGGGTAGACTGGGGGACTGATGTCTCCCTTGGTACCTCGACTCCAGAAGATACGGTGTATTCGACCAGACACACGATAACTCTCAATGACCTCATCTCTGATTATCCATACTTCTACCGGGTGAACTCCAACAGTCGCTCTGGTTTCTTGGTGACAGATGATAATAGTGGTAACCAGTATACGTTTACCACCTTGGCGCCAACTACTGCCACCGTGACCGTGGCTATCGGTGGTGGTACGATTGATAATCGTGACCTATCTACGCCAGAAATCACCGACATTGCCGTCACAAATATCACTGATACTGGAGCGACGGTTACCTTCACTACTTCGAAGGTAGCTAGTGGCCTCGTGCGCTATGGGCTCACAAGCAAATACACTGATGAAGTGGGTGACGCGGAGGACTTCCGGAAGAAGCACGCTGTGCCGATAAGTGGGCTGACACCCGGGACAACGTATAACTTCCGGGTGACGGCACTTGATATTTATGAGAATGAGGGGACGTCTGGAAATAGTACGTTCACGACGACGATGAATGGGGAGGTGGTGGCGGAGCCGGTGATTGATGACGGGACGGGGGAGGAGGTGAGTACGAGTACGACGGAAATGACGTTGTTTGACAAGGTGAAGAGTGCTTCAAGCGCGATGCTCGAAGATTTGCTGAAGGCCTTTTCTGAAAACCCAAACCTGTCAGAAATTTCCGAAGAAATGCTTGCCCTCTCCTTCAAAGAGATTTCTTCAAAAGTCACCGAACCCCCCACCATCTCCGGCACCACCATCTCCGTCTCTGTCAACTCCACCTCCGCCGTCATT
>Ga0210043_1001895_pt1 | contig 15370 bp, 13 predicted proteins | sample CryGeymet201501t_FD_183990 | JGI IMG/M metagenome (GOLD analysis project Ga0210043, IMG submission 183990) | Groundwater microbial communities from Crystal Geyser aquifers in Utah, USA - Crystal Geyser metaG 2015-01t (SPAdes) (version 2) | ecosystem: Environmental > Aquatic > Deep subsurface >... | reverse complement strand
CTTTTCGTCCTCTTTGAGGATAAGTTTTCTCACCCCCCTGACCGCTGCTATTCCGCCTTCACCCATAACAAACCCGGCGGCAAGGTAAGAGAATGTGCCGCCGCTTGTTATTTCATTCAAAACATGGCCCAGCAATCCGCCCAAGAATATTGCAGATAAAGCACCTGCAAATCCCTCAGCCAAACGGCGTTTCCAGCTTGCTTGCGGCGCAAACACAGCCCTGACATATGCCCCGGCAGCACCTGATAGGCATAGAGCACTTAGCTGCTCTGGCGCGGTTCCAATGAAGGACCGAAAGGTTTCAACGATCCCGCTCATTATGGCGCGGCCCGGCTTTCATTGGTCAGTGTCATTGTCTGTCCTTCCAGTAATTGGTTTTGTTTGAAGTGGCGAGATTATCATCCGCCTTGTCAATTTGCGCGTCGATCAGAATCGGCTCTGACCCACCGCATAGTCATCGGCGATGAACTGCACCGCTGAATACGAGGTAAGCGCGTTCGCATTGCAGCGCAGTAATTTAAGGTTTTCTGACGAAGCGCCGAAAATGTCGCCGAAGCCGATCCTCGCTGCGGTTTTGGTCAGAGCGCTAACCATGGGGCCAGAGACCGTCTTGCTATCGACCGCCACGCCGTCCACCCACAGGGTGCCGATATAGTCTAGTCCTGACTTCACGATAGTGATTCCGATCTGGTATGCCCGACCGATAGAAAGCACGAAAGGCGATGTGAAGCTCTGGCCAGAAATAGCCCAAAGCAATGAAGTGCCTGAGGAGTAGATAATATACTGCGTATTATCAAAGCCGGAACCGCTCTTTCCGTGCGTCAGGATGCTGTCAAAAGTGCCGGATAAGTTTGCGAATTTTACCCATACCGATATTCCGAAACTAAGCACATCGGACGCCAGATTAGACGATACAGGGAGTAATATACTGGAACTGGGTCCGAAAACCAGCCCGTTGTTCCATGTAAGCGCGGCTGTTGACACAGTTGCGTTGTCGTTCTCGGCAAGATCAATCAGGCTTGCGCCGATTGCTGCCCCGGCCTGTGACGGCCATGTATATGGGTCGAGCACGTCAAAGCAAAACTTGGTGTAGGCATCAATCGCCGGGTCTCGGGCAACGATGGGCAGGCTAGCATCCGTGAAGATGGTATCGGTCACAGCAAAAACAGCCATGGTATTACTCCATATTTTGAGAGGGAATTTGTAGCTGTTACCAGCCGTTCTGGGTGATCCGCGCCGCGATCTGCGCCGCGACGATGGCATATCCGTTATTGTTCAGGTGGAGTCGGTCAGCAGCGGTCAGCGAAGTTGGCAGAACACCGTTTGCCACGTCAACGTTGTCTGTCGCGCTGCCGTCGCCCGAGGCGCGAAGGATGGCGTCAATGTCAATGAACGATTTCGGGTAATCCCGCGCCAGATCGGCGGCCAAGTCGCGCTTGGCGTTGAAATTCTCGGTCCCGATATATTCTGCTGTACTGTCGCCCCGGCTTGTTACTCCTAGGATAAGAGCGCGTTTATCCACGACAGCCATCTGACTGATGATGCTTTCGATGGCGGCGCGGATGTTGGCGTTGACCGCAACCAGCGCGCCCGCATCGGTGACGCCGGAATAATCGTTGCGACCTGTCCATATGATGTGGATGCGTGACGGAAAAACCACTGACGGAACGAATGGTGTTCCCGGCACGCACAGCGTGGCAGCGCCTGTCGTCGCGCGTGTAAACGTGTAAACTCCACCTCCGTCCTCTGACAGCGTTCCCGGCACGCCCGCCAGCGACCCGGCCAAGGTCCAAGCGCCCCCGGCATAGGACATAAGATCGACAGACAATGCCGTGACGGTAACCGCACCAGATGCCGGGATTTCATTACCCGTGACAGTCAGTAGCGCGGCACGTCCTCCCGCCCGCGCCGCGATCTGCGCCGAATTCTGCCCACCGCGACCAAGTTGCGTCACGGTGCGACCGGTGATGGCGGCAAGCTGCGTAGGGTAGGTCTGACCGCCGGTTGATCCGGCACCTTCCGTCAGGCTGTCGCCGAAACAAACGATAGCTTCGGTGGATGCAAGTGTCGTGGATACCGCCGATATATCCCGGCCCTGATACCACAGCGACAGATCGTCCTTGATACCCAAGGCAATCTGACCAATCGGATCGGATACACCCCAAGCCCAGCCGGAACGACCCAGAACCACCTTTGCGGCACGCACGCCGCCCAGAACCAGATCTCCCGCATCGCTGATCCCCGCCGCGACCCGTCCCGCAGCGTCCTTCACGCCCCAGGCATAGCCCGACCGGCTATCATCGGTTTCCGATCCTGCGACTGCGGCCACTCCACGGGCGGAAAGCACAGTGGACACGTCATGACCTTTATACCAGATTGAGGCGTCGGATTTGATCCCCAACGCCAAGCGCCCGATCACATCCTTGACACCCCAAGCCCATCCTGTTCTTCCTGGGACTACGTTGGCGATCCTCGCGCCGCCCAAAATGAACTCTGCCGCATGTCCGAACCCGCCAACCACCCGTCCCGCAGCGTCCTTCACACCCCATGAATACCCCGTCCGGCTATCATCAACGTCCACTAGTGCCTGAAGGGCATCAATATCTGCAATCATGGCTGTGTCGGCATCGGCCAGAACGCCGTCTGCGGATTCTAACTTCACCACTTCGGCCATCACGCCGGTGATGTCGTGGAACTCAAAGACCACAACGCCCGTGACTGGCGTGTTGCCGAATGTCCGCACCAGCGGCAGGCCATATCGCGCCGTCGCCGGAACCTGATAGTCGGCCCCGCTGGCCCGGCCTATTGTGCAGGTGTATTCCAATGGACCGTCTGCAACTTTCGGATCAGGGTTAGCCCATGACTGGCGAACGACCTGAGAAACACCGGCCTTGCTCTTGGAAAGGTTCTGCCAACTGACCTCCACGGCATCCCCAGCGGGGTCGGTGCTGTCTGTGATCCGTTCGATCACGACGCGCAAGCGATAGGTGCGGCCTTCCTCAATCGCATAAGCACGGCGGGGGGAAATGTCGCCAGCCACGTCCATGGCCCAGACTGCGCCGCTGGCATCCGTCACCGAAGCCGATCCGATGGTGATGACCGGGCGATCTTCAGGATCGCCAGTCAGCGCGCTAGAGAATTGGGAGACGTCTTCCCCGGGTCGTGTGATGTCCGCCAGCGCCACTCGGTCGATCAGGGTGCCGAGGGATTCCTCTGCCGCCGTCGCGCGGTTTGTCTCGACCAGTACGGCATCGGCCAGCGCGGCGGGTTGCGTGGCGGTATCGGCCTTAACCCCCTGCGCGGCGGTGGCAAATGCCCCGACAGCCTCAGCCGCAGCGGTGCCGAGGGTAGGCGTCCCCGTCAGGCTTGCATAAGCACCCGATGTTGCCACATCGGCAAGCGATGATTCCAGAACCGCAAGGTCAGCCAGTGCCGAGACAGCATCAGAAAACGCCGCAGGCAGGTCCGAGGTTCTTGACCACACCGACGCGCCCCGGCGATAGACGCCGTTGTTGGACGGCGTGATGTCGTCAAGGACAAAGGCAGTGTCGCCTTCCACAGGCGCGGCAATGCTGCCCAAGCCTGCGAGAGTGTTCGAGAAGTAGAGGCCGCCGTTAAGCGCCGCCTGTGCCTCTATCTCGGCCAGTTTGCAGTATGCATCAAGCGCATTGACTTGATGCGCCGGGTCAACAGGATCGCCTAGAAAAACGGCGCGCAGGGTTTTGGCTACAGCCATAGGTGTTTCTCCATGGGGTCAGGCCCCGCGTGCGGGGTGTCTAGGTCTGTGGTGCGTCAGGTTCTTCCGACGATCCGGCGTATTCGCGTCTGCGCAAGCGTCGGCCAGTATGACGGGCTAACAGCCTGCGCTGTGATAGTTGCGTCGGTCCCGTCGCCATAGGTCAGTGACAGGTCAAGTGTGGCAGTGATGCCGTTCATCTGCGCCACATCGGCAGCGCGGGTGACGGCGCTCGCGGATGTCGGAACATATGACGTTTCCATCGGCCCTACTTCCATTTGGGCACCAAATATCAGCGCCCCAGATGTGTTGTCTCCGGCATAGGACGACTGCCCCCCTGCCACGAAGATCGTCGCGCTATTGGAAAGCATTGCGCGAACGGTTGCGGAGCTATCAGGGGTTTCAGTCGTCACGATTCCGCGATACCAGCCATTCGCAAGCGGGACTGCATATGCGTCGATGACTGCAAAACCAGACCCCACCACAGATGTCGCGGTGACATCGCCCGTTTCCAGATCAAACCTAGCCGCAGCATAGTTGGCGGTGTTGGTCGCGCCGCGAATGCCAACGGTCAACCATCGCTTCGCCCCGGCACCGAGTGGCGCGAAAAATATCGACGAGGTGTTGATGTCCTGCGACAGCGCCACAGCCTGATGCAGACTGCGCGCCCCGGTCGCTCCTGATTCGATCAGGCCGGTGGCATCTGTCGATCCGTCCGGCCCCACAAACCCCGTTGCGCGGCTGGCATGATTAAATGAGGTCCACACGGTGTTGGAAAAATCAGCCGAGTGGATTACACGATTAGTTGCAGCAGGCTCGATCAAAAGCGCTGGCGCACTCATTGCGTGATCGATGCGCGGCACGTTCGGCGCAGCAGTCTGCAACAACCCTGCCCCGTCGATGTAGGTTGCGCTGTCTGCGCGGGTCAGGCTCAGCACCCCGGAAAGGCCCCGCGCTGCCTGATCAATTTGGTATTCCGCGCTGTCGAAAAGTGCCAGGAAGCGTGCAGCCGTGACAATCTCGCCTGACACCTCCTCACGCCACCACTCGCCATCTCCTAGCGCCGTCACAGGCGCCCCGCCGCGCCAGCCGGTGACGATGGCAAACCGGCCAAGACGGCCTGGATCGGCGAGCGTCTCGATTGCAACAGGCGCCACCGATGCTGTCACCGTGACGGGGGGCGACCAGTCCGTTGCCCTGCCCCCGGCAGTGACAGTCTGCCACGAAACATCATAGTCCTGCCCATCGTTCACCAGAGCCGATTTCGCCAGCAGTTCATCCATGTCGGTCGTCATGTATTCGTACAGGCCTGTGTCGGTGCGCGTGTGTCGGAAAATGAAAATCCGATCCACTCTTTGCGGCGGATCGAACTTCGCTTCAAGCCGCAATGCAGCACTGCCCCAAGTGGCAATCGGCACCGCCGATATGACAACGTTTTGCGGCAACTCCAAGCTGTTGTCTATGTTGAGGGCTGGAGGCTGTACCGGGGGCACGCCTTCTTCGCCTGCGTTCAGCGTCCAGCGGTCCGATCCCAGGGGCACCACCGCGAAGGCGAACCGCGTCAGGTCTGGCGATTCCTCGACATTCGTGGCGATCTCGAACACACCGGTCAACTCGGCGTCCACGTCCAGCGTGATCGCCCGTTCATGGCGCATCAGGATGCCGCGTGGCGTCGTCTCGAAGGCCGCCTTGATCGCCGCGCCGATCCTCTGACCGTGCGCCTTGGCAAGCCTCACCGCCTGATTATGATCCTGGCACCCCAGCACCGAAATGACCTGATAATTTGGCTCACGCCCATCCTCCCAGAACAGCGGGTTGCGCCACGGTGCAGATGGTTGCTTTGTCCAGCTGTGCAGCGGACTGATGTATTCGCAGATCACGCCATCTAGCGGCGTCTCGCCGTCATTGATCGAACGGGTTTGACTGGTGATCACATCCCGGTCACCGTCCAGCGTGATCGTCGGTGCTTGGTAGAACCCGCCAACAATATAAGCATTGCCGTCGTCGTCATATGCCACATAACCGTCGCAGGCGGCCAAAATATCCTGCTCACATTCGGCGCGGCGCTTGTTGTCAGGAAAGGCCACTCCGACCCGGTAGAGCGGCACCGGTTCACCTGATCTGTCCAGCACTGTGGTGTCGAAGATGTCGGCCCACTCGGCCACCTTGGTCCAGTTGATCGACGCCATGGCCTTGCCCCGGCCACGGCCATATGTCCGCCACCATGCCCAGACGATGGCCGGGTTGCCGTCGCTGGCCGTCCATGTTGATGGGTTATTGATGTTGTGCGCCACGTTGCGCGGATCATACATGCGGTTGAAATTTCCAACTAGCGATACTGACGGCTCTCCGATCCCGATGATGCCGCGCCACTTGTATGCAGCCTGACGGGTTTCGAGTTTGACCGGCCTGCCCCGGATGATGCTGAACGTCACGCCCGCCCCGATGAAATCCGCAGGCAGCGCCGGGAATGCGTCGGTGAAGTCCGCAGGTAGCGCGCCAGCGACATTCGCCGCGTTGGGGGTGACGGTGTATATGCGCCAGATCGGCACCTTTGCCCCCGTCCCCTCGTACTGGGTGCCGTCTGGCCTGACGCAAAATGCGTCGGTCAGCACATCGCCAACCCGGCGTTCGTTGCGGCCCAGTGAAAAATCCATATCAGCCGTGCCGACAACACCGATAGGGTCCAGAACGCTCCAATATTGTATGGCGTCCGGAAGCGGGAACGCGGATGGCCCTAGGCGCGGGCCAGATACCACGAAATAGGCAATATCAGATCCAGCGGCCATGTCTGCCGCTCGTGTCCATGCGCCAACATCTGTGATGTATATGCCATTCTCGGAGGGGTTGGTCTGTGACCTGACCAGAACCCGGCTGGCATTGGTCGATCCGCTGTCACCGAATGGTATTTCGCCGGTCAAAGCGTAGTTTTCCGCGTTTAGTACATAGTCTACAGCAATGTCGGTGGTGCCAGTCGTGGCCAGCTCGACCGGAATGCCGTCCAAGATATATTCAGGGTCACCCGTCAGTTCGGCATCGGCATGGGCGATGATGTACCAGAACGCACCGGTAGCATCAAATTCAAGGAACATGCCACCAGCCCCGCCGACAGCCGCCGTGCCGCCCGCAACCCATCTCGTGCTATTTTCTAAACGGGTGTTAATCTGCGCATCGGCAATCGTCGGTGCCGATGGTCTGGATAGCGCCGCAATGGCAGAGTTTAGTCCGACCGACAGTAGCAATGATCCAAGCGCGGTCGTGAAGAACGTTCCCAGAGAATAGGCCGCAGCGGTCAGCCCCCCGATTGCCGTGGCGGCGGCGGCAGATGTGGCCGATCCGCCGCCTATTGCGACGAAGAACGCCGATACAGGATCGGCATGGGCTGGCACCGGCATAATAAGCGCCGTGCACAGCAACAGGGCAGATCGCACCTTCATATCACCCACGCCTCCACAATTTCCGCAGACATTTCGATCAGCCCGCGATCCTCGGCCAGAAAACCCACCCGCCGCCCGAAGCAGACGCCTGCGACCTCATGCCCGCCGACCAGGCACACCACAGGGCGCCCCGGAAAGGCATCACCGGCAGCAAAGCCCGCTAGCGCCATGCCGTGCCGCATTAGCGACAGCACACCGCCATGCGCCTCGTATATCGCCATGGCGCCCGCCTCGTCGTGGTATGTGCCGCGCCACGGCGCAGCAGGATCAACGCCAGTGCAGCGGCGAACGTGATCGCAGACGGCAAGAATGCAATCGGTCTCACCCCAAGCAAACGCGGTGCGGCGCCACATGGCGCGGGTTTCATCAATTCTCAATGGTGATCGTCCTGCGGCTGTTGCGCGCGACCATTCCGCAGAAACTGTCTGACGCCACGCCCATCAATCGCGCGCGTTCGCGCTGCGATGTGTCAGTGTATGTACCCCGAGGCTCGCGTGACCGGCCCACCTCATCGGTGCGCATAAGCACGCTGGCCGAATAGGCCCGCTGCGAATTGGCCGGATCGCCTTGGCGCGCGTCGCCGAACTCGACCTCTTGGATGGTCAGCCGGTATGCGAACCGCAGCGGGGTAGATGGGCGCAAGCCCTCACCATCCAGAACCAAGCAATACCAACTTGTCATCGCCCGCCCCATTGCCAGCGACTTGTCCGCCTTCAGCGCGTTATATGTCGCCTTGTCGATATAGGGCAGACCGAATGTGTAGCGCGGGCTGGTGCCATCGCGCGGCGTCTGCACCGTCTGCGCCTGGTGGCGGTCGGTCCCGCGTTCGTCTACAGTGCCAAGCCATTCCTGCCCACCTACAAACAAGCGTCCCTGCCCGGCCCACAGCCGCACCGGCACGCCGTCAAAGTCGTAATGGTAAAGCCGATAAATGCGCAGGCTGATGTCGCCGCCGCCGTCCAGCGCGGCCAATAGGTTGCCGCTAAATGTCATATCATGGCCTCGACAAAGGTTGCCCCGCCAAACGTCATGTGGCGCCCGCTGGTGAAATTCGTAGCGACCTCCGAAGGGTTCACGCACTTGGCCAGCATTTTCGGCCTGAACTTCATGCGGCTGTCAGTGGTCAGAGACCGCCGCAGCGGAGGTTCGACCGTCACTGTTGCCACATCGCCGTCATAGGCTATATCGAGCACCATATGCGCCCCGTCATGGTCGCCCACGGTGAATCCGATCACATGGCCTATTTTCAGAACCGGGCCGTATTCTGCCAGATCAACCGTGAACGCCGCCGCCCCGGCCAGCGCGTTCACAGCGACAGGTGCTGTAGGGTCATAGGCCCACGGCTCGCCATTCGCCCAAGGCTGGTCATTAGACCAAAGCGGGCCAACCCCGTTGCTCCCAAGGATCAACGAGGGGACAAGCTGCACCGTGTTGTACAGGCGGATGCGAAAAACAGTGCCGTTCATGATCCGGCTGGCCGTCCAACTGGCGTCAAGGTTCGTCGCATCGTCTGCAAATGTCGCAAAGTTCATCAGCAGCATGGATCGTCCGCCAGATTCCGGCATCTCGAATGTGAACCCGCCGAGGGTCATTCCTCCTGAAATCGACGATCCCCCAGCCATGAACACTTGGTCAATCGGGGCACACCGATAGCGCCAGTCGAAAATCATGCGAACGCCCCGCTCTTGTCGTATTCGCTGTTGAGCGCGCCCCACTGCGACCTGATCGCGCCGACCGACTGCCCGATCAAAGCCGGGGCGGCTTGCCTAATCCCGGCATTAACCATTTGAGTGATCTCCGCGTTTCCGCGCGCGCCGTTGACCATGATGTTGAAAACCGGTGGCTTAGAACTACCCCCGCCCATCATCTTTGCTGTCTCCATCCTGGACGTTACCACGGCGCCGCGCCCAGTGGAAGTGACTACCTCCGGCCCTCGCTCCCCGACAATCCCGAATTGACCCATGCCGATGGTGCCGCCGCTATCAAACATGCCCGCGAAAGCGTTCATCACCAGCCCGCCAAAGGACGTGGCGGCGGTGCCGCCTGATGCCAGAACATTCTTGTTGGCGATTGCCAGAAGCATTTGCTTTATCACGTCAACCAGTGCGTCCTTAAGGCTTCCAGTGCCCTCTATCAGTGCATCAATGGCGCTGGCGCCCGCGCTCTGGAACTGGCCCCACACATCGGCGCCGTCGCTGATTGCCGAAGTTGACTTCTCAAAAGCGGCTTGTGCCAGCCCATAGGCGGATGCGGCTTCAGTCGCTGTGATGTGCCCAGCCTTCATAGCCGCATTGATGGTCTCCTGCGCATTTGCAAGCTGCTGTGTCGCCGCTACTGTTGGGTCAAGGGATGCCAAGAGTGAATCATAGGCTTGCCGCGTCTGATCTATTTCAGCAACACCACCTCCGCCGCCACCGCCGCCACCGCCGCCACCGACCGATGGTATTGCCACAGGTAACGGAACAACGTCCTTGCGTGTCGTGCGAGGGCCTTTCGTGCCAAAACCCAAGACGGCGCTGCCAACGGATGGGTCGCCAACAGATGGCAGGCCAAAGCCAAGGCCAGTGCCTTTCGGTTGCGCCGTGCGAATGCCTGCCGCGTCATCAAGCGCTTGGTTCAAAGCATTCGCCACAGACAGTGAAACTCCAAGTTGCGATGCAAGATGCGCTGCGCCGTTCGCTGCCGCCGAGATACCTAATGACATGTTGAGGTTGGCAAGCTGGGTCGCAGTCCCTAGCGCCTGTACGAGCGACTGATAGACCTTGCGGGCTGCCCCATTCATGTTCTCTGCACCACCGGCGGCTTGCCCGAGGTACTGCACCATAGCGGCCAGAGCCTCGGCCTGCTGGTCAAACGGCGCAGACGCAGAGAATCCCATCAAGAGGCTTGTAAACTCTGAGGCTTTCTTGGTCGTCAACCCCAACTCGCCGCTCATGCGGATGATGGCTGGCAGGGCTGCATCGATGCCGGATGCAAACTGATCCGCTGCCGCAGCCCGGTTCAAATCAAGCTGCGCCTGTTCTGCCAGCCTGATTTCCGCCGTCATTGTGCCGTAGGATGATGATGCCCTGCTTCCAATGGATATATCGTTGAATGCCTTGCTAGCGGTTTCCAAGGCGGACAGAGCGTCGGCACCGGTGACAGATGCGGCGGAAATGTCCGTGCCCATTTGACTTGATGCATGACCAACAGCGGACAACCGCGCTTCCGCCTCAATCAGTTTGCCGCTCAGTTCCGCAACTGCGACTTTGGCCGCGGCGATTTCATCTGTCTCGAAAAGCGATATACCAAAGAAGTTGGTCTTGAATTGCGCCGCGGAAAGCGCATCCTGTGCGGCAGCCATGCTGTCCTTGACGGCTTGCAGGTTGTTCTCTGCCGCTATCCGCATAGCATTCAAGTTAGCCTGTGACACGTCATCATAGAAACGAGCGGTTGCATCGTTCAGACCGTCTTGTGCTTCAGTCAACTGACCGAGAGTGTCTTTCAGGTCAGTTGCTGCCTGCTTGCTGTCTCTAAAAGCCCGATAAACCAGAGTGGCCCCCGTCGCCAAGGCCACCAGCGGAATGAGGTTCATTGCCGCCGCAAGAGCGCCAACGGCACCCGCCGCAACGCCTGCCCCGGTTGCCATGCCATAAAGGCCCAGCGCCACTGATGGCAGCCCTCGCAATGCCAGCAACGACAAGGATGCTGCAAGAATGTCTGCGTTATCCACCACGAACGAAAGGGACCGCGCCGCAATCTCTGCCGCGCTGAACAAGGCCGAACCAATAGCCTGAATAGACGCCACGAAAGCCGGGTCCGAAATGGTGTCTATCAGACCCTCAACCGCCTTTTGCAATCCCTCGGACGCTTCGCTGCCCAACTCGAACACGTCGCCCCAAGCATTCCCGAGCGACTTCAATGCCCCGCCAAGAGTGTCGCGCGCGGCCTCAGCTGATCCACCAAACTGGCGATCCAACTCGGCAAGAATGACAGCCTGCGCGCCCGCGACATCGTTCGTATCAACCATTGCCTTGACGGCTTCTTTCTGGGCTAAACTGAACTGGATGCCGGATTCCGCAAGCGCAGACATTCCCAAAACAGGATCGTTTAGCGCCTTACCAACCTGCAAAGCGGACGACGACAAGTCCTTGCCCATTGCCGTGGCAAGATCCTGCACCGCAACGGTCGCCGCATCAAAAGCCTGCCCCCTGATATTGGTGAATGTCAGCAGCAGGGCCTGCGCAGCGTTCGTTGCCTCGTCCCCGAAGTTGGTCAGTTTTTGCAGAGCCGCCGCATGGCTGTTAATCTGGCCAATAGAACGCCCAGCCGCGCCGCCTGTTGATGCGATAGTCGCCGCCAACTGCGCCTGTACCGCGTCAGCCTCCACAGTGGCATCGATGAACCGGCGAAATGACATGCCCGCAGCAAGACTGACCGCAAGTGCCCCAATGGCAGCCCCAGCCTTTGCGGCAAATCCCGCCATGCTGCCCATTTCTCGACCAAGAACTTTAATCTTTGGCGATGCCTGCCCGGCCTTGTCTCCCGCATCCTTGAACGTCTTACCAGTCTTGTCTGTCGCCGATTCGGTCTCGCCCGCCTTGCGCTTTACCCCATCAAGGGCATCTTCAGCCTTTTTGCCCCCGGAAACCATGCCGGTCGGGTCGATTGCAAGTCTCAATCCGGCCATGGGATTTCCTTGTAATTGCGCGCCCATCCCCTTAGCGTTGTCGCTACAGGAACAAGGAGTTTGATATTGGAAAAGCTATTCGGCCCGCTCGGAGCCTTTGCCATGATCCTCGGCGCGATCATGGTCTTTGACGGATACTCCGATGAAGGCCAAGCGTCGATGATTTCCGGGGTGGCACTTATCGTTTCCGGGATGACGTTCTTGGCGTTTTACGAGGTTATCAAGGTTATGAAGCAAATCAGGGACAATACCCGCAAAGAATGATCACCCCGCCTGTTTCCGCCCCATGAACTCCCGCTCTACGTTGTCCAGCGCCATGACGACCCTGACCAGCCGCCCCTTTTCAACTGGGCATGTCTGGCCCAGCCATTCGGAATAGTTTGAGATTGCAGCGAACGGGATTGGGCCAGTAGCAAGGCCAATTGGGCGCGACCCGCGAAGATGATAAAACGCCTGCCAGAGAAACCAGCTTTCCGGGTCTACCCGCTCGTTCAGTTCCGGCGCTTGCTTGTGTTCCAAGTATTCCACTTCATCGGGCGAATACTTGAGGGTCCACAGCAGCGCCGCCGTCAGTTTTTTACTGTGGCCTCGTCGTCCTCAGAAGCCATCTTCCCTGCTTCCATGCACGCGGCCTCGAAATCTGCCAGAGACCCGACGATTTCCGGCACGCCGCGCATGTCAGCCATATCAAGGAAGCTCTCCCGGTCGCATGTGATGTCCTGCGCATTGTCCTTATCGTCCAGAACCTGAATATTAGACCGCCATTCGATGATGCAGTGATCGTACAGCGCCATTAGACGGGCGCGTGTGGTGGCGTCTGCCAACTTCCGGTCAGCCGCTACATACGCAGCGTCGTCATCGGTTTTTGAAAGCTTGCGCATACCGATCCTGTGGCGCTGTATCGCAGCCTCTACGGCCATCACAAATGGGCCATTCATCGGCCCGGCGGCGCGGGCGTCAATCTCGATGAAGCACTCCCCGCCAGGTCCGAATTCCTCTGGCAGCACAGCCCGAAACTCAACTGTTGGAATGACGCGCGGCTTAAGACGAATGGCCATCTGCGGCTTTCTCCTTTTTTGTGCGGGTGGCAATGCCCGGCTTGTCGGCCAACGCCATTTCGGTTGCCTCTATTTCGGTGATCTTTTCACCCTTGGCGAAGGCGCGCTCTTGTCCGCCAATCACGCCAGTGAACGCCTTTTCCGCGACCCACATCACGCTACCGCGCGCGTGATCGTCACGGTCGCCCCGCTTAAGGAATCATGCTGCGGGTGGATAACCACGTTTTGCATTGCAGCCGCGCCGGTCGTGTCGATGCTGGTGGTCGCAAAGTGGCAGGACGGGAATACCAGAGTGTATTTCTGGCCGATGACCGAACCAATCGGTATTGTAACGCTGAACGCCGTGTGCCGGGCGCGCACCGCGTTGTAGATCGCCATGAAGTTGTCTTCGATATACATGTTCGCGGTCAGCACCGGCAGGAAGTCGCCACGTGTGATGCCACACAAATCGTTGCTACTGATCTTTGGTTGCAGGTCGCGGTTCTCGAAGTTGAAGGCAATATCCAAGGACATCATGCAGTCCAGCGTGTAGCCATTATAGACGATAGTGCCCACGTCTGCGCCACTCGACAGCGGGTCTGAGACGGTCGGGTCGGTATAGGTCGCGCCGGTGATTGCAGTTGTGCTGGCATCATCCGACCCACGCCCCGCTAGCGTCAGGTTGAGTGTGGCGGCTTGGCGCGCGGTCAGGTTCAGTGTACCGGACAGCGCCTCGACGCCGCGAAATCGCATCATCGTGCTGGTCCCACCGACGCCAGCGGGCAGGGTGTTTTCGACGGCGACTGTTGTCTGCGCCTTGCCGTCCTTGAGAACGTCGGCCACCCATGTACCTTGCAGAAGCGTGGCAAGGAAGTTGTCGTAGACGCCATATTTCAGACTGTCATCTATTGTTCCGGTTACGTCGATTCCGTTAATGCCTCGGCCAAGACGACCGCCCTTTGCAATCAGGGACCGCCCCTCAATGGTCTGGGGTGTGCCAATCATCCGGGCTGGCGCGTGAAGCGTGGTAAATGCCGGGGTGGCCGGGATCGTGCCCGGAACGGTTTCGATGATGTGCGCAGAGCGCAGTTGACTTGATGCGGTTCCAGCCATGAAGGCCTCCTATCGGTATGCGTATCGCGTAAATGGCGCGATCACGTTGGTGAGGTGGAAGGGTGGGTCGGGGAAGTCGGCAGCGATGTACGGGTGCCGGTTGTCGCCCATCTCAGGCGGGCTGAACCGCAGGAAAGCATCAGCGTGACTTGTGATCGGCACGCCAGCAGACGACAGGGTTTTCTCAAAGAACAGGTCCATAAGAGTTTCGGCATATCCGCGCCACTCTGCCGAACCCTTGCCACCATCAGTGATGATCTGGAATGTCGCCATCCCGATGTGGTCAATCCGGTTCAGTGTGCGGCCAATACTGCCCTGCCGGGTCGCGCCGCTGGTGATGGTTAGGCGGATGCTGTTTGATACCGGCGTGAATGACTGCCCGTCATAGCCAACAGGTGTCGCGGTCCAGTTGGCGGCGACGTAGCTTTCGATGGCGAAGCGTTCTTGGTCGTAAGACATTCAGACATCCATCCCAGACCACATTATTTCAAGTTCAGCGACAGTCATCGCCAGCACGCCCGAGGGCGCTTGCTTCGACCAACCAAATTCAATCCGGCGGGCATATGGCTGATTATTTTGCAGGTAGATTATCGGAAAGCCTTCAGCCGCCGCATAGCTGGCAATCGCACCGGAACTCCGGGCAGCAAAGGCACCAAGGCTATCAGATACGCTTTCATCGTCCGGGCTGCCGACTGTAACAAGCCAACTTGCGCGAAAGGTTCCACCGACATGCGGGCGCGGGTTTTGCCAAGTGCTGGGGTCAGCAACTGGGGATTTCTCGGTGACCTTTGCCAGCCCTTCGGTGACGATAGTGATTACCGCGCTTCGCAGACCGCCCTGCAACTCTAGCCAATCGGCATCAACCTCACTAATGAAGTCCTGGGTGGCCTGTCCGGTCATTGGCAGCCCTCATACAGCAGAAAGGCGGACATAAATGCCCGCCTTTCTGTTCTTCTAAATTACTATTTTGACCGATCGGCCTTAGCCATTTTATTCGGGGGAACCCCCGACCTTATGGCCTTGACCAACGCGCCCTAGGCGGAAAGCGAAACGCGATCTTCCTGGGACGCGATTTTCTCGATTGCCTTCAACTCCTGCGCTTTGAAAGCGCCACTGTATCGGGCCAGCCACGAACGCAAAGCCGTCTGGCCCTGCCTCCGAAGTTCAGCCACCGCGCCAGGGTCTTGCGGGTCAAACCGCTGATAGCCACCGCCGTGCTGTCGTTGCGCCATTGGCGAAACGTAGGCGGGAAACTCCCGCGTGATTACAGAAACCACGTTAGATCGTGTCGTTTCACTGACTTCGGCCTGAATGCGCAGACCGTTTGCCATTTGCCGCGCGAGATTGATGCGGTATTCCCGCGCCGCGCTGGCGTCGT
>Ga0210043_1001894_pt1 | contig 15403 bp, 24 predicted proteins | sample CryGeymet201501t_FD_183990 | JGI IMG/M metagenome (GOLD analysis project Ga0210043, IMG submission 183990) | Groundwater microbial communities from Crystal Geyser aquifers in Utah, USA - Crystal Geyser metaG 2015-01t (SPAdes) (version 2) | ecosystem: Environmental > Aquatic > Deep subsurface >... | reverse complement strand
AGAAGTAGTGTGGGGGGATGTGAATAATGGGTAATCTACAAGCGCACATATCAGTTAATAAAAACCGTGTTAAAGAATATGGAGATAACGTTTATTTAAGAGGCGGTACACATTTTGAAATTGAACTGTTTAATGGCAGTTATGATGTATACGGCGCCCTTATAGAAATGAATGGTAAGCCTATATCTAACAAGAAGGTTATTTTGAAGCCAGGTGAAAGAGTATTCTTAGAAAGGTATTTGGATTCAAGCGATAAGTTTGTATTCAATACATATTCTATAGATGCTAACGATAAAAAAGCAACTGACGCAATTCGTAATAACGGGCTTGTGGTGGTGAAGTACTTTAGAGAAGTCGTACACAGTACTGGTACATTTAGTAATTTACCTGGGAGTATAACGTATACTGGAACCTGGGTATTTAACGGCGGCAACATAGTATATGGAAGTTCGGTTGGTAGTAATAACTATTCTAATTTAGATAAAATTAGTTTTTATGCATCTCCAACAAGCACTACTCCGTTTTATGTGTCCGAACCTGCTACGTTTAATATAAGGAGCTCTAAGGAAACTGGGCGGGTTGGTAAGGGCGACGGAAGTAATCAGGCGGTTACCTCAGAAAACGTAGAGTTTGAACAGTATCCATCGTATAGATGCCAGTTCAAAATTCTACCAGAGTCCAGCAGGATGAGTTATTCATCCGGAGATATACGAACATACTGCTCAAATTGTGGTACTCGATATAAGAAAGGGTGGAAATTCTGTGCAACGTGTGGTAAGCGTATTTAACTAAACAAAATATGCGGGTAGGGTATTTTTGACCCCTACCCGCATATTAGTAATAAATGAATGTCTAAAGGAAATAAAGTTACGGGAGTATACGGTGGTAGTATTTACGAGTTCCAAGTAAAGAAATTAGTAGATCACGCAGTTACTCCACGAAGGGAACACGACGGAGATTTAGGGTTTGATTTATTTTCAAGTGAACACGTTACGTTATTACCTAACGAGTATACGTTAGTATCGACTGGAATTTGTCTAAAGTTTCCTATTGGTGCTGGTGGATTTATAAAAGATAGATCGTCTATTAGTTCAAAGATGGGCGTGTTCACACACGCAGGTGTTATAGATAACGGTTATACCGGGGAGATCAAAGTACTCATGTATAACGCTAGCAATAAAGTAGTTACATTTTATGTGGGAGATAAGATTGCCCAACTCGTTTTGATTCAATTATTTACATCAGCCTTAAGTCCAACATTGGTGGATGAAATAGGCGACACCGCGTCCAGGGGCGATAAGGGGTTTGGTTCTAGCGGTATGGTATAACGTATGTGGACTATTAAAAAGAAACTATTGTATATTTTAATGTTTGTAGAAATGACTACAATGTTTTTAGTACCGATGTGGGCTTTTGTAATATTTGGTACAAAGGGAATGTTGTATTCTCTAATTTATTCGGGTATCGCATATTTACATTTAAGACACACTGATAAAAAGTGGACATGGTAAACCCCTATGATTGATGAGCGTATTGTATATCATATTATCCCTAGTAGTACTATTGATACTAAGTGTAGGTACTAATATTGTTTTGTTTAAACGAAACAAGGATAAAATACGTTTATTGAATGTTGAAAAGTTAGAACATGGTATAACAAAAAAGAAATTAAATAGATCAGAACGTGAAAATAACAGGTTACAGACTGCTGCTAAGTTTTATTACTCTAGGTATAGTAATAATAACAACATCTAATATTGGGGTATCCCAGGTAGCATTTCCAGAATTAAAGAAAGATAAAAACGCAATACTAAGAAGTCCCCAAACAGATACATCGCTTGTGAACATGATGTGGGATGTCAAGGTTAAGATACCATTTGTAGATTGGGGAGCATGGTCGTTTGACACTACGTACGGTGACGTGTATAATGGCGGTGTCATTAAGAAATACCATCCGTGGGATTCTACATGCTACGGATACCAGGTAGTACGTAGAGGTATACCACTAGAAGTGTACATGACGTGTAGGTCGTATTGTTTCTATGGGACAGTTACAACACACTACGGGCATCCGCTGTTTATCTATTCTCTCAGGAAAACATGTCAAGAATTTAAGATAATGGATGCCGTGTATAATAGTTCACAATGAAGTGGCGTGTATACATTCTTTAGCATAACACCAGAAACATTTAACAATGGTTTTAGTAATAATAGTATAGAAGTAGATGTAATAGACATTAATTCTTATGATAAACTAAAACCTAGTAACTTGTTTAGTCGTGGTGACATGAATTGGAATTCGTTTGATTCTAATATAGGGTTTAGATTGAATTCAAACGGGTGTGAATATGGGGCGTGGATGTCGAACGTAGTATATCCAAATAACATACCCCATATTTTGAAGCGAAATAGATATGGCATATCAACTGTATTTTTTGAGGATAATTACTCTGGTATAGATATGCAAAGACTGATGTCATTTATAGTAGCGTATTCATTTAATGAGTTAAAGATTAGTAAGTTACTTATATGGATAACTGATAAAACACATGATGTAATTGTGCGTAGCATTATAAACACCGGGTGGGTGGTTGATAAGTGGTATACGCATTGTGATCTGTAGTTATATTTATAAGTAAACGGAGATTGGTATGGATGAGTACGATGATGACGAAGCCTATGAATCTAACAATAATTTTGATAATATGAGCCGAGAAAATTTTTTTGAGTGGCTATATCAAAACAGAGATTTAATTTTGTTGGTTACTGACGTTGCAACGGAAGATTCATATTATGAAGACGATAGTAACATAGAGGTTATATCTAATGAATCATTCTACTTACCAATAACTGGGTCTGTGAAGCAGCGATTTGCCGCGGGCATAGACGATAATATATTCTTTTTAAATTAATAAATTGGTATGTCTGATTGGGGAACGTTTTTTAGTGATAAGATCTCTGATAAGGATGATGTGTATCATGTGATATACGATAAAATACATCAATCCGTTAAAAATAATGCACCCGAATGTATATTATTTGAAGTATCAAATAATCCGTATATAATAACAGTGGAACAAAAAGATTATAAAGTGGTCTTAGATAAGTGTTTAGAATACTTTGCTAAGATAGAAGAATATGAGTTATGTGAAAGTATAAAAGAAACTATAGAAAAAAATGAGAGATATAACAACGTCGGCTGAATTTGATAAAGTATCTGGAACTGTTGTATTGGTATTTCATGCCAATTGGTGCGGCCCTTGTAAACATTACAAGCCAATTTATTCTAGGGTTAATATAGATGGGGTAACAGTACTACGTTCTGACGTCGATATGTCCCCGGAACTTTCAAGCAGGTTCTCAGTTAAATCTGTTCCAACTACCGTTATTATAAAGAATGGCGTCGTTGCTAGTCAGTTCTCTGGAACTACTACATACGAAAACCTAGTATCAAAAATTTAACGGTATGGGTAAGACTAAACGTAAAGTTACTAGCGACGAGGAAAGAACAAGTCGTAAGACTACAGATATTAAAGTCAGTAAAAAGAAACGTTTCGACAACATGAGACACATGTTCAAGGGCGTTAGTATAGATCAACTGGAAGATGAGATCTTCTTAGATATTGATGAAGACGATTAAAAATGGGAAGGAGTTTAAAGTAACCGTTAAGATGGTTGTTACTATAGAAGTACCGGTAGATATGTACGATCCGTTGCAGTATAGTACAAAGAAACGGGCCCAATTTCTTGCAGACGTTAAGGATAAATTCAACACAGAAACAATTCAGGTTACGAGATATGAGTGGTAAAAATGTGTATGATAAGTATACTGATGAAGAACTACAGGAGCTTCATACCCAATTTATGGCAAAACTAAAAAAGGCGACTAGTCCGGATAGATACGAGAAGTTGGAGTATATGTATTCTGACACCCAATTAGGACCATCTTTGGTGTTAAGCCCAGCATCTACTAAACCCTATTATCATAACGCGTTCTATGGTGGGTATATGGACCATGTATTACGTGTGGTTGATTTGTCAATGCAACAAGCTAAATTATTTGCAAAGTCTGGTGGTAATGTGAACTTCACGGCAGCTGAACTTGCATTTGTAGCGTTTCACCATGACTTAGGTAAGCTAGGTGGTGTAGATACGCCCTATTACGTTCTTAATAAATCCGATTGGCACATTAAGAACAGAAAAGAGTATTTTACTCATAACGAGGATTTGGAGCATATGCCCACATCTGACAGAACGTTTTTCTTGTTACAGAAGTATGGTATTGAACTGAGTGAGAATGAATACTTTGGTATCCGGCTAGCAGATGGTATGTATGATGATTCAAATAAATCGTATCTAGTTCAATATACCGAGGATAATGTTGTACGTAGAAACATAGCTAATGTTATTCATTGGGCGGATCGTATGGCTACAGTTATAGAAAGGGAACTCACATATTAGGTGACAACTTGTCACAATAATAAATGATGGCATAATTTTTATTATGGTCACTATAAAAACGGAGATATAAACTATGTTTAACACTACTACAAAAAAACTTATATTTGATGCACATACCGATTTTGGAGATTTTGAAAAGTTTGTTGATAACGTATTCAGAACGACTGAATTGTATAGTGATGATTCTAGTAAACTATATATGGTTGGTGACGAGTACCGACTGGATGTAGCAGTACCAGGATTCGCTAAAGAGGATATTGAATTCACTGCTACTAAGTTGAATAATCGTGGTACGTATAATTTAACTTTGAAGGCTAATAATGGAACGAGATCTTTAGTAAGAGAATTAGCCATCACAAATACCGATGTTGATATGAAGACGGCAAAAGCTAAAGTTGAGAATGGGTTATTAGTCCTCAGTATACAGAAGAACTCAAGTAATGTATCGGGCGGTACGATTAATATACAGGTTGACTAATAGTAGTAAATAATAGGTTAAACAGTATAGGGGTGCGTTAAAGTGCCCCTATATTTGTTTACATTATACTTATAAAAAACGGAAATAAAGATGAAATACAAACAACAGGCAGAGAGACGGATAGACACTGTAAAGGATAAGCTAACTATATTGGATAGAATGGTGTCTGGGCATGTACCAACCGACCAGAGAACTGGCCTCCGGATACTGAAGGAGTTGAGGGAAGAAGTTGAAGAACTTGAAAACATAATCTCGCTGGAAAGATAATTGGTTCTGAAATGAGATTTATAACCGCTCTTACCGGTATATCTGCACTATTAATAGCAGGATGTGCAGCGTTCTTCTCAGTAACAGGTTTAGGTTTGTTATTTAGTGGTGCGATGTACGCCGTCATAATAATGGCGGCGTCGCTAGAGATTGGTAAGTTGGTCGCCGCGTCATATTTACACCATTATTGGAAACATACTAATATAATGATTAGAACGTATTTGATAACCGGTATCATTATATTGGTGTTGATAACGTCGGCTGGTATTTTTGGATTTCTATCAAATGCATATACCCAAACCCAGATAGGGGTAGCACAAGTTGAAAGTGAAATATCATTTCTAGATAGCCAAAAAGAAAGTTCTATTTCAGATATACCAAGATGGGAAAACCGTATTCAAACACTTTCTGATAATCGAACTAGACAGGAGGTTCGGTATGACAGTTTGGTTGCAAACTCAAATTGGGTAAATGCTAGAATCACTACCAATTTAATTAACGAAGCAAATTCTGAGATAAGCGATTTAGGTAGAAAGATAGAATCGGCACGTGTTGTTGCGGATTCAATCGATGCACTTATACTACAGACCCGTAAGGATAATATTGAAATTGAACGTGAGATTGGTGGGTTTAGGTTTGTGGCTCAGTCATTCAATGTAGACACTGATACAGTCGTTAAATGGTTTATATTTTTGCTTATTTTTGTGTTTGACCCAATGGCTGTTGTTATGGTGATTGCCTTTAATAATGCCCTATCTGTAGACCTGAAAACGAAAAATAGTACGGCCCAATCAAACAATATCCCAGATTCAACACCGCCAGAGTACGAGGCTACACGCCAACTCGATTTGGATATTAATGAAGACCATATTCAAGAATTAACGAAAGATTCCGGTGGTGATAAAATAGATAAAGGCGAGATAACGCATTATAAAGTAAAGACTGCAGGCGGCCACGTAGTAATAAAAGCAAAATACTATGATCCAGAGAATCATAAAGATGCCGAGCCAATATACGCAGGAACTTTAAACGATTAATAGCAGTATAAATTAAGATATTAAATATGTTATAAAATAATGATTATGCATAATGTAAAAAAATTGATCAAACCTGTAGACTTTAGACCTATTCCGGATAGTGAAGTTACTGGTATAGTAGATAAACTATCTGACGTAATTTCCAAGGTAGGCGGTACTGGACTAGCTGCCAATCAAATTGGTATTGATAAAGGGGTATGTTTGATTAATGTAGAAACAGATCCGTATTATTTAGTTAACCCGCGGATAGTGGATAAATCAAAGAATACACATGTATACATGGAAGCATGTGTATCCCTGCCTAAAACACTTACTAAACCAGTCAGGACTGTACGATATGAATGGGTTAAAGTAGAGGCAGATAATTTACCAGAAGGTCATGTATTTGAAGCAGATCACCCAGAGACATGGAATGAAAATCACGAAAATTTCTGGAAAGATATTGGTTTTTTGGAATGTGTGACTGTACAACATTTAATAGATATATTGAATGGGGTTACAATAAAGGATCGAGTATATTCGACAACCCGTGTTAATGGTAAAACGTACGGTAGGAATGACAAAGTTATGGTAGTCGATCCAAAAACTGGAGATAGCGAGTTTATAAAACATAAACATAGTAATAGATTCTTAGACAAGGGATGGGTTATACAGTAATGTTAAATTCTTGTGAAGAAGTAATTGAAGACTTGATTTGTTTAACGGATAATGATTATATTTATCATACAGTGATGCTTGATGCCTTAGAAGGGTCGGTTTCTACCGGAAGAGAGGTTATCATGCTAAGAGGAAATAATAATATACATGTCTCATTACATCCAAGCGATTGGGCATTAGCAATTGCAAAATGTAAGAGGTATTTTAAAGACGAAAGTGACCTGGGACTTAAAAAACGGTTATCACAACTAGAAAGTAAAATACGATGCTATTTAGAAAACTCACATTATCAGCAGTACTCACAATAGTTATTGCTCTGACTACCATAGTCGTATCTCCACACAACCACAGTTACGCCGTTGAGTGTAAACAAGAGCTTAATGACTTTCAAGTGAAATGGTTCGAGATGACGGATGCAGAGCAGGAAAAAGTTAATGAGAAGGCTTTGTGGATGGCTAGGGTTATGATGAGTGAAGATAAACGGGACGAACCGTGGTTAATGATTGCTTCGATTGTAGTAAATCGGCAAGAGACTAAATATAGAGGTAGAACAACTGTATACGGGGTGATTCACGATCCATACCAATTTTCTGCAGTGAATACATCAAAGTGGACCAGATATAAGAATCTTAATCCGGATAATGGTAATGAGTTATTTGACCGAGCATACGAACTTGCTAAACGAGTTATTGTATTAGGTGTACCGGAAAAATACGAAGGGGTCACACATGCGTATTACCCAGAAACTATGGCAAAGGTTTACGGGTACTCTAAAGATTATCCAGTATGGGATACACCAGAACGGCCGATGAATAATAGGGATGAGGTAGAGGGGTGGATATATGGACAAACGTTATAATTAAAAATAAATTTATGGACAAATTAAAAGATATGAGATGTGCATAGAAAAACATAGGGATGATGATCAAACGTGCCGATACTGATATAATATTACAATTACAACAATCCATAGATGACCTAACGAACGCGTTAAACACAGTCTGGGCTGAGTATAATAATACTAGCGCTACAGTTAAAACAATGCAGTATTATATAGAAGTGTTATTATACCTCCTGATCAAAGAAAATATTGTAGACGGTATTGAATTCATGTCTAGTATGGAAAAAACTATATCAGACGGTGAGAATAAAAATCTAGAAAATGATACATTTGTAAAATATATGGAGGCTATAATTAATAAAGTAAATACTGCTACTTTTAATGGGACTAGCGGGTTTATGAATAAACCAGATTTGGGGAATGTCTAATGAATCTAACAAAAATAATTATGTTATTAAAAGTAGCAGTTGATGATTCTAATTGGATTGCTGTAGAAGAAGCTATTCAACTACTGATAGATTATACAGAGTTCGAGTTAGAAGACGACATGTTTGACGATTAACGTATTGGGGATGAAATGGTATCGACTGAATAATAACGTAATTATGTGCGTGTAGACTAGACGGGTCTTTAACATCAACAAAACAATAAATGCAGAAGATATTTCTGACTTTACCTACGAAGATGCTATGGCACTTGTAGGGACTCCAGTAGAAGAATTAGTTTAGTCTAATTGGGGTCTTACCAAAGACTTCTACAAACCATGTTGTATTGTGGAACAATTAAAATAACCACTACGTTTAATAACATTAATAACGTAAAAATTATGTTTGATTTTGATTCTTTGAAAGTAAAGAATATACACACGTGAATGACATAATTGGGAAGTTGTTTAGGACGTGGGTTCGACTCCCACCATCTCCACAAGTAATAAAAGTAAGATAAGTATGCTGTTATTTTTAGTTATTGTATTGGCTATATTGTCGTGTTTTTTGGCATTTCTTTCATATACGTTATGGATTGAAAATGATTCCTATGAAGAGTGGACGCAGGAAACATTTGATTTGGTCAGGTCGGCTATCACTAAAATGAACGATATTGATGATAGTGGTGTGTTTAGAAACGATGATGAAGTAGGTGATGTTTTTAATGTACTATTAGAGGCGGTGAATGGGTTGAAAATTATTGAATAATATTTATGGGTTTGAGTGAATTGGTGCAAAATGAAGTAGTTCAAAAGGCAGAAGAGACTAGAAAAGAAAAAGCGGAAACGGAAAAGAAGAAACCCCGTAGAGGACGTAAACGAAAGAATAAAACCTTTTATTTTACGCAAGAAACGGAGAATGCAATTGTATTATACAACAAGTTATCTTGGTCCGAGTCTACATGTTTGGACGAAATTTCATTATTAGAAGCAGAGATTGAGGATTTAAAATTAGTTGATCTCCCAGATTCCGACAAGGAATTGAAGATGGAAAGCCTTACCCATAAGTTAAGTCGTATGAATGATAACTTAGAGTATACTAGATTCTTAAAGGAGACATATCGTGAATCTGAAATAGAGTATTGGAAGAACAAGATATTTGCCGATTACATACAGATGCCTATTGAAAAAATAGTTGAGAATATGTATAACAAGTATAAGTTCATTTACTTTGACGCACCCGCGGAGCACATTCAAGCAGAGGCCGTTCATAACGTACTACTGAACTTGCATAAATACGATGAATCAAAGGGAACTAAAGCATTCTCATATTTTACTGTAGTTGCTAAACATCATTTAATGCAGACCAACAATAGTAACCATCGTAGATATAAACGGGCTATATTAATATCGCAGATGCCCCCTGGGTGGGACGTCGAAGATAACTTTGATCACAGACAACATAAAATTGATATGTCTGAGTTTATAGATGTTATGTTGGAGTTTTGGGAGAATAACTTGAGAACGGTATTTACTAAAACTCGCGATATCCAAATCGCGGATGCAGTGCTTGAATTATTCAGACGATCTGATTCTGTTGAAAACTTTAACAAAAAACACCTATATGTGTTGATTAGAGAAATGACCAACCATAAAACTCAATATATTACTAGAGTTGTTAATATGATGAAGGACGTTCAGGAAAAGATGTTAGAAGAATTTAGAACAACCGGTGATATTATTAGTACGGTATCTGAATACGAAGATGAATTTAGGTGGTAATTATTGGACCTAGTAGACTGCGTAGTTTATCGCCTATGTGAACGGGAGATGTGTAATGCGTCTCCCGTTTTTTTGTGAATTATATATTTATCAATAAAGATTACACTATGGATGCAAACTCTAAAATATTTGATACAAAGACTTTCGATAGTCTATTAAAAGACATTTATTCTAACTCGGTAAATAAAAGTCGCCACTTAAATAGGATTATAGACGATTTGAGGGATGCGTGTAGGGTTGATGGTAAACTTGATATGAAGAAAGCGTCTGAAATATACCCAATAATTCAGGATTATTATGAAACTAGTATCCGTAATGATTCACATTTAGTGTCACTTGCGACTATAGCTCAGAGAATAATGATTGCTGAGATGAAAGAAACAAGTGGATCAGACGATTCCTGGTTAACATCTGAAGCTATAGCAGGTATACAAGAAGAAGCGTCCAAGTGGGCACGTGAAGTTTCTAAAGAGGATGATATAGTTCAAAAGGCTAAAGACAAGGTTGATGAGCTGAAGAAGAAAGACAATGAAGACTAGGGTACAATTACATTAATGGGTATATCTCACGTAGAAACATCAAATCGTCGAAGAAATACACAGTACACGCAACTAAAGACTAATCTAACCGACGAAGTAGATAAACAATACGAGTTCTATGAGTTAGATACTGCGTTGGTTACTCATGTAGTCGATAATATAGATGATCCTAATCTTAGGAATGGTAATGTTGGCAGGATTGGTGCTATAAAGTGTAAACCTAAATCATCGCACATGACAAGGAGCGATGTTGATGATATATGGGCGTACCCACTAAGCTCTAATATAACAACGCTTCCAGTAGTTAACGAGTTAGTAGTTGTTGGTAGTTTCGGTATACCGGAGAGGGTATTTTATATACCTATAAATTACTATAATAGCCCTAATTACAATGGAAATTCCGAATTTAATACTAGAGATTTTATAGGCGGCGGTGGTACTAACACCAATTCATCAGATTTTATACCAAACTCACGACAGTCGAGATTATATCCAAATGCCGGGGATACTATACTACAGAGTCGGTTTGGGTCGTCAATTAGGTTCACTGATATAAGCCGAGGTGACGATGACGTGTCGTCATACTCGCCATCCATACTCATATCGAACGATCTAAGGGGCAGTGTATCGGAAGGTGTATTCTCATACCGAAGTGAGGACGTTCGGTTAGACGGCTCTAGTGTGTATTTGACGAGTGGCCCTACCCCCATACATCTGGGGAACGTTACTGAAATTGGATCTACTAAGACGTTCAAAACTGCGTATGAACAAAAGACTACGTTTAGGAACGATGATGTAGTCTCCGGTCTTAACACGCAAAATGCGACGGCGGACTTTAAGTATTCGACATTCAAGTACCCAACAACCCTTAATGGGCAGCAACTTCTTTTATCGTCTGATAGAATCGTGAACGTCAGTAAAGTAGGAGAAACAATGTTCTTCTCTCAAGGACAATTTTCAGTGTCTACTGATAGTAAAATATCCTTTGACAGTAGAACGGGTGTAGACTTCTCAACGCCAAATTCTAGTTTTAGGGTTAGGAGCGATACTGTGTTTATGAATTCACCAAATATATTTCTTGGAAAAGAAATGGATAGAACACAACCTGTAGTGATGGGGGATTCGTTGATGAAGTTTCTAGACTCGTTTTTTAGAGACTTTTCAATGTTTGTATCAATACTAGAGAAATCATTCGCTTCTGCTGAAAAGCAATTAGTTATACCCGGTCTCAGTAGCATGTTATCAAACTTCTCTAAACATGTAGAACAATATTACAGAATAAATGAAGATAAGAGAGCCACTCTTCTTAGTAATAAGGTGTTTGTTGGACCAAACGAAAGTTGGGATCTTAATGATGGGGTTAATAGATAATGGCTATAGGATTGTCAAAGTTATCTAATCTTGGAATTTCGGAACGAGTTGGTTCTGCTATATCAAAAATATTTAGTTCTATTTTTAGAATGTCGTCTACCATTACTCAACTGTCGATAGTGAATATTTTAGTAGATGAGAACGGTGATCCTATAAATGAGACTGAGTTTGAAAAGAGAAAGGACGCTCAAGAAAAGTGGATAGAGGCTAGGAAAACACTTTATTGGTGTGAATCTAGAACTAGAAAGTTAGTAAAGATTGGCGCCATATTAACTACAGTGCTTATAATAATTCGTGTTATCTTAAGAATAGCAAAGCTAGCAGCCCGTTTCTCACCACCGGCAGCGGCTGAGTTTACCACGGTGTATTATAAGGCACAAGATATTTTGAAAAAGGCTGCTACTGTTACTGCGTTAATAACTGCAATGACTTTACTGATTAATAGAATATGTGCTGAACGTTTAGAAGAGTTGATGTCTCTACAGGATAAGTTTTTTACAGGAGACCCAAATATAGACTATGGAGAAACAGATCCAGACCCATTCTTTAATGAAGATGAATCAGAGTTTAATAATGCTCTTGTGGATATTCAGAATGAGATGGAAGAATTAAATAGAGTGCGGGCACCGCAGACTCAAAGCGAATGTGATATTGTATTTGATAAGTTGGGGGCTATAGAAACTCTAGGTGATATTATATCGGATGCGAACTATATACAAAATGAACCAACATTGTTTTTACAGTATAGAGGGGGTTCGAGATCAATATCTGAACTGAAGGACCGAATACGAGATATTCGGTTAGACTTACAGAACAGTGATCCGCCGGTACAAGGAGGTACTACTCCAGTAAAATCCTTATTTCCTGACCCGTCTAAGATGATTGATGGAGTTTATACTAAAGACGATTTAATGGAGTTTACGGAAAACACTCCCATAACAGATGTAGATTTGGGAGACCCATGCTATACAAAACCAAATTCAGATGATACTGTGAATGGCGGCGGCGATTCAGCAGACCCTACAGATGATAATGGTAGGGGGTTTGTGGACGGTAAAGACGATTTTACTGATATATTTAAATAAACGCGGTTAATTATAATTATTACATAATAGACACCTAAATAAATGCCAATGAAAAACGCTGAAAAACTGTTAAAAACTATTAAGGTTTTGATAGAAAGAGAAGTTAAGAAACAAGTAAAGAGTACTTTAAACGAGATGGTTGTTTTAAAAAGAAGTGACTACGATAGATTACTTGAATCGGTAGTATCTCAACCATCTAATCAAAGTAATGATGTGTTTACTAAGGTATCTAAGGACATTCAAAGTCATTTGAATACCAGATCACCCAATAAACTGGTACCTAAAACCGGTAACAGTGTATTAGACGAAATATTACAGAATACTCGCGGCGGTATTATGTCAGAGTATAACACTGCTGTAGGTTCTAGTGATATTCATATGACTACGGCAGATGTCTATAATTTTGGTACACCGCAGACAGGGGGTCAACTACCAATACAAACAACAGGTTTGAGCAGTAATTCTGTTGTAGATCTAGATACGGAGTCTGGTAAATCTTTAGCAAAGGCGTTAACTCGTAATTACTCGGATGTACTTAAGAAAGTGTCTGAGAAGAAAGGATACTAATTAACACCGATGGCATTAATAATATCTCAATCACTCGCTTCATCTGACCCGTTAGATCAATCTGCTACCAAGGCCATAGGGGTTTCTTTACCGCTTGTTATGGGGTCTACGGGGTATTTTAGGCAGACATTTACTACAGAGGTGGCTATACGAACCGATCTTTCTAACCTGTTATTAACCAGGATTGGAGAAAGACCAATGAACCCCGAATTCGGGTCTGGTTTGCATAATGTGTTATTTCAACAACAGGGGTCTGACATTGACTCATCTATTGACACAATAGTTAGAAGTGCGGTATCTAGGTGGATGCCTTTTGTTAATATAGATTCTGTTGATGTTAACAGAGAAACGGGGGAACCAGATATTTATACAATGAGGATAGTTGTGACATATTCCGTTCCAAATGTTGTTGGAAAGTCCTACTTAGCACTTCTTGTAGAATCATAAGAGACAATAAATGGCCCTGATAAATATAGATGAAGATAAAGTACGTAAGAAGGATGTAAACTATCTATCAAAGGATTTTTCTCAAAATAAGAAAAACCTGATAGAATTTTCCAAGGTTTATTTTCCTGATACATATAACGATTTTAATGAATCATCTCCAGGTATGATGTTCCTGGAGATGGTATCGTACATAGGAGACGTTCTATCGTTTTATATAGATGATACACTGAAAGAGGGTCTGCTACCTTACGCACAAGAACGTAAAAACATAATAAACCTTGCACAGTTTTTTGGATATAAGATCTCGCCTGTAACACCCGCTAGAACAACATTGAATGTATATCAACTAGTTCCGTCGATAGGATCTGGTGCGGATGTTGCGCCCGATTATACATATGCTATGGTTGTTAAGGCCGGTATGGAAGTTGAATCCACTAGCGATCCAAATGTAGTGTTTAGAACTGAAGTCCCGGTTGACTTCGGATTCAGCAGTTCATTTGATCCAACTACAACAACAGTATATAGTAGGGATTCAGTTACTAATGAGCCATTATTCTATCTATTAAAGAAGCAAGTCGGGGCGCGGTCTGGTATTGAGAAATCGACCACAGTGACTGTCGGATCGGCCGAAGAATATAAAACAATAACCATAGATAATACAAAGATCGTAGAAGTAACATCAATTACTGATTCGGATAATAACACATGGTATGAGGTTCCATTCTTGGCACAAGATTTCGTGTATATTGAAAATGAGAATAGTGATAGGTATGATACTACTCTTTCGCGGTATAAATCATCAGTACCGTTTTTACTAAGAATGTTAAGAACACCTAGGAGATTTGTAACTAGGTTAACGCCCGATAATAAACTAGAAATACAATTTGGGGCGGGCGTATCATCAGACCCAGATCAAGTTCTTATACCGTCACCTAAAGATATTGGTATAGGAAATAATGCAAAAGCGCTTAGTAGTCCAATAGATCCACAAAATTTCTTTTCAACTAGAACGTATGGTCAATCCCCATCAAATACAACGCTGACTATAAAGTATATAGAAGGCGGCGGTTTGTCATCTAACGTTTCTGTTAATGACCTTACTACTATTCGTAAAATTGAATATGAAAACATAGATGAGGCGTTTACAAGTGCACAAGTTGCAACCATTCAGGACCTCAAGCAAAGTATATCAGTAACAAACTCTGTTCCTGGAACCGGTGGTAAGGACGAGGAACCACTTGATAATATACGCAACGATGCCATGGCGTTCTTTTCAGCGCAAATGCGGGCCGTTACAAAGAGGGATTATGAAATACGAGTGTTATCAATGCCGCCTAGGTTTGGAAGTGTTGCGAAGGTTTTCGTCAATCAAGACGCACATGGAGATGACATAGATGAAAAGTATAATCCGTTCGCAATAAATATGTATGTGCTTGGTTATGATTCT
>Ga0210043_1001890_pt1 | contig 15454 bp, 24 predicted proteins | sample CryGeymet201501t_FD_183990 | JGI IMG/M metagenome (GOLD analysis project Ga0210043, IMG submission 183990) | Groundwater microbial communities from Crystal Geyser aquifers in Utah, USA - Crystal Geyser metaG 2015-01t (SPAdes) (version 2) | ecosystem: Environmental > Aquatic > Deep subsurface >... | reverse complement strand
CCTACTGTTCTTAACCCACCGTAATAATTCTTTCCATAATATCCTCCACCGTAAATATTAACCGCCCCCTTTCAATTGTAAACTCTTTTTTTTTACCACCATACATAATTTTTTAATCTATTTGATATACACTGAATAAATATAATCTATCTGCACTGACAGAACTACATACTAATTGTGCACTGGCAGTGCTTATCTCAATTTGTGCTCTAGTTAGATTAGGTGTCGCTCCATTACTTATACTCCCAGCGGCTGCTTGATAATTAGCAGTAGAGATAATGGGTAAAGTTGCAAAAACTTTAGTTACTGTTGCACCTGCTGTATATCCATAATTAAATATTGAAACTGTAGCTAAGTTTCCTGAATATGACCAAACCTCGTGTTTAGTTGGACTACCAGAAGGGGCTGTTCCTGCTGTCCAAGTAGGGGTAGTAACAAATGAATATTTTCTATTTTCTTCATATTGATAAGGTTTCCCCTCGTACATCTGAGGTGGGTCTAGTTTAAGCAGTCTAGGAAATCTATTTTGGTCGTCTTGGCTATGCGAATATGGAGCAACTCCGCTACCCTCATAAAATGCAACCTCTTTAAACCAAACATTGCCATCACTAGTATTAGCTTCTAGTTTTAATGTAATTGCAGTTGCTGTTGCTGATATTGTTACTGTTTTAGATACTGTTACCCAACTACCTGTAGTTGTAGTTGTTAAACTTTTATTATCTATACCGTCATTTATATTTATCTGTCCTATAGAAGCTATATCTTGCCACATTGTAGCCCTCATTGTTACAGTTTTGCCTCTTAATCTCTCAACTAAAGCTTCATCTAATGTTTGATATAAGTTGCCGTCACTTGTTGCTCTCCTTATCTTTTGTCCTTTATATGTTGTATAAGCCCAAAGTTTTTTGACTTGACTATCTGTTAATGCTATTGAAAGAACCCCAAAATTCTGCATTAACCCATCAAAATAATCGGCACCTCCATCAAAACCAATGTATGTTGTTACTGTTCCAGAGAATAAGTCAAATGTTCCATTGGATGCAGATTTTTTAATTCCATTTATCCATAATGATGAAACCCCATTGCTACTATAGACTATACAAATGGCATACCATTTCCCAGCTTCAAGAACTACATCACTTCCAATTAAAGTTGTAAGTGATGTAATATCCGCTCTCATATATATCTTTCCACCACTGATAAGAGCATCAAACCTTCCATTTGTTGCAGTTATATTAAATAATGTATCATTTCCAGTATTTGATTCATATTTTATAAAAAAGAACACTGTTTTATTCCCATTGATTCCAAGATTTGGAGTGTTTGCATTAACAAAGTATTCAGCACTTCCTTTTTCAAAATCTCTAGCTTTCCCCATTAACCCGTCATCACTAGATAACACTGTATTAGTATCAACTAAATTATAAGCATTTGTTGATAAATCAGTGGCATTACCACTTGTTTCTTTTAAGTTCCAAAGCCCCTCAATATCTCCGTCTGCAATACCTAGTAAATCTATAAGTTGCTGTTTTGTAAAACTTGGAAAACCACCTTGTACAGCGTTGGCATTTGTGCTAGTAAAATCATCAGGAGTGCCACCATAACCATTAGTAGAGTTATTTATAAAGTTCCCATTTTTAAGTAAATTGTTTTTTCCAAAACCCTCAATATCATCAAACACCTTTTTTGTAGGTGCTAACATTACTTGGTCGCCTACTATAATTGTTCTTGCTGATGTTCCCTCTTGTTGTCTTGTAATTGTTAATGTATCTGTACTTCTTGCTGTAACTCTACATATTTCTGCATTTGAAGATAAAGGGCTTGCTCCTGTTATCCAAACTACAATATTAAATGCTCCGTCTGTGCTAGGTTGTGGGAATAATGCACCCTCTCCACTATTAAGTACTAGAGAAGTTCCAGTTGTAGCTGGACTAGGGGCTGTTAATACTGTTCCATAGGCAAAATTTTTGATTGCATCCATAGAAACATTATAAACTGTTTTCTTTAGATTGGAAACGAGTTGCTAACCCTATTTCTTTGTGTGTTACTTTATGACAACCCCTACACAATGTTTGTCCATTTGATACTGTATATCTTAACTCCTTATAATCTTTAAAGGGTTTTAAATGATGAGCGATAATTACCTCCTTAGAACACTTAATAAAACATATTTGACAAGTCCACCTATCTCTTTTATAAACTGCCAGTCTCCATTTCTTATACTCCTGTGTTGCTCTTAATTTATGTAACTTATCAGTAACACCACCTTTCCACATTGGGTGGTTACTACCTATTATTAATCTTCCTTTATTTCTATTTGCACACTTAGGAGAGCAGAAATGTTTACTACCCCTGTTAAATACAGAGAGTTTTTGTTTTTTCTCTATTCCACATTCATCACATAAAAATACTATAGAGTTTTTTTCATATCTATGATGTGCTGTGTGTTTATTACTACAAGTTTGGGTACAGAATATATTATTTCTTGTATTTCCAGAAAAACTGGTATGACAATATTTACATTGAAACATACAGTATATTATACTACAGTGTGTGTGATTTATGTCTAACTAAAAGCTATACGATGTGTTATCTGTAATGAGTCTCCTGAACTTACAGTAACTGCGGAGAATACTTGTCGTGCCAATAAATTACCACCTGAAGTATTATTATCTAGCAATCCTTCCTCTGTTACTGAAAAAGAACCTGTAAAGGAGAACGTTTTAACAAGCTGTGCTGTATCGTTTGTAACTGTAGTAGTTACTCTTGAGGCTGTGCCTGCTCCTCTTTGTCCACCATTAGTTGTGATTTCACTTTCAAGAGTTGTGTTACCTGCTACTGCTGAAGTTGTTCCAATACCGATTGCTACTGCTGTTACAGGTGCTGTAGTTACTCCATTAGTCTGTCCTGCTAATATTCCAAAACCTACTGTTGTTACAAGGTTTTGTGATATAGCTTTTGTTGTCCAATATCCTGTTACGAAAGGGATTTGTAGGTCTATATCAAATAATCTTTTTGCTAGTTTCCAAATGAAATTTTCTTTAAATAATGGCTTTGCGTTACCATTAGAGTCAAATAGTTGTCTGCTTACTGTTCCTTTGCTTTTGATACTATCGCCAAAAAATTTATTTAACATCTTTTATCTCCTTTTCTGATACTGTTTTATACCCATCAATAATCTCTTTTGCTTGTAAATCTACTTCTTTGGAATTGACTTTGTAAAACCATTCACCGTTAGTATAAGACATATCAACGATTTTTGTCTTTTCACCTTCTACTATTACTTCTTGGTTTGGTTCATACTTAGGTTGTGTGTATTTCATCTTTTTGATTATAAACTTTAATGTTTAATACTGCAAGTGGCTATCACTAGGTAATTGTCCTGTTATTGTTTCTTCATCAATATTGTTCATACTAGCTAGTGCATCTTTAAAATCCTTATCAAACCTTAGTTCTCTCTCGGTTAGTGGTAATGGTTTTTCTCTGTTGCCTTTCCAGATAATAGATATCTTTCTTGCCCATAACTCGTGAAACTGTCTTGGTAAACTTGCTGTAGTTGATGTTGGGTCTTCTGATAAATCCGTACTCCCTGATAGGTCGTCTGCATCTATGTCGACTGGATAAGCTATATGCCACATCCTTAACCCGTCAGTTACTGCACTTATAGTACCACTGTATATCCAAATAGCATTTCTAAACTTATCCCAGTACCCACCAGTATTTGTATTTGTAAATCTGTCTGTTATCTCTGCATCGGTTATTGGTCTTGGAATTATTATTGGGTCAAACTTAATCAACTTTACCCAGTTTGTACCATCTAACTTAGCCTCTACCCTTTTAACTTTCATATTATCAACGGGAAATGCGTACTCTCTTTGTGATATATCTGTAGTACTACTTGCTCTTAGATTGGTTGTAACTGGTACTCCGAATAAGTCCTCATCTATCTTGATGATTTCTTTAGCGAAGTCATCTTTGACTACGTTTGCGAATAAGACAATGTCTGCATTGGGTAATGTTGTTGAGTTTGTACTTGTATATTTTCGTATTAACGAGGCAAAGTTTGTTCCTGTCATACTTTAATTATACACGTTTTTGAGAAAAAATACTTTAATTTAATGCGTCTTGGATAGAAATACCCTCTAAAACCTTATTTTGAGTATCAAGTCTGTATTTATTATTTATTGCATCATCGGTCTGTTGGAATGAGTCTCGTATAATATCTGCTACTTGCTCTGGTACATCAATATATTTACCTATAGGTATATTTAATCTGTATCCGTTTAGAGTTACTGAAAATGTACTTCCTGCTTTTTCTTTTGGTGCTGGTGGTATGTATATTCTTACCTTTGGTTGTGCTTTCAACTTTTCTCTCATTATATCAATTCTATTCATTCTATTTGCTCGTGTCTTTTCAACTTCCTCTTCTTTGTTTGTTTCAACTGTAACAAATCTCTTGTTGATTTCTAGTTCTCTTTCATCTAATGCTTTTTCTCTTGCAATAAATTTGTCCTCCATTACCTTTTGATTTTCTTGGAGTTTATTTAACTGTTTGAGAATGGCTTGTAAACTGTTATTGTCTGATATTGGTTTTGGTTCACTCATATACTCATATAATATCAATATGTGTCAAAAGTGTCAACACTAACAAAAAAGCCCCCGAAAGGGCTTTCTTGCGAAAACGAACTATCTTTATATTATATCACTAGCTAGTTGTCGTCAATGACGTTGCTTGTGCGTAATTGGTATCAGTTACACCACCATCAGAATTAAGTTTAGTTATTGCAGTGTTAAGTGCTGACCTTACATTTGTAATATCAGTTAATAGTGCATCTAAAACCACTGCCAATGCCTGTGGGTTACTTGTTACGTTGCTGTTAATTTCTGCCATATATTACTTTCTAGTCTGCTGTTGTAGTTAAAGCTGTAGCCTGTGCAAAGTTTGTTGCAAAATCGGCGTCTGAAACTCCACCATCAGAATTTAACTTAACAGTTAATGTGTTAAGTTTAGTTACTACTGTATTCAATGCTGTTCTTACATTTGTTACATCAGTCAATAATGTTAACAACACTGCATCTAGTTGACTATCTCCTAGTGATGTTCTTCTGTTAATTTCTGCCATATAAATACCTTTCTTATAGGAGGGTAACTTAATACCCTCCCAAATTAATTACTTTTAGTTTACTCCGTGTTCAATTCTTACTGCAAAAGCCTCATTAAGTCTTTTTGCAACGAATGTTGCTTTCCAACCCGATGTTGCTCTCTGGTCTAATGCATCTGCTGTTCCTGCTGAACCTAGTGGCTTGATTATGTTTCTCATAGCCTCTGTGGTTATTCTAGTAATACCGTAGAAGTCTCTACCAATAATCATAGTAGCGTGTACATCTGCTGAAGTATCACCACCTGCTGTGAACACTTTAGCATTTTGAGTCATTATAAATCTGACTTCATCTATTGCTCCCTTTTCGTAAGGCATTATATCGTTCTGATTTGAGTACTTGTTTACTGGTACAAAAGCTGTGTCAGACTTTAAGTTCTTTAAAGTTCTAGGACTGATAATACCAATGTAACAAGGCTCTAATCCTAAAGTTCCATAATTATCGTTAGGGTCAATTCTTCTTGTGATAGGTTTTGCTTTAGCTTCTTGTAGAGTCATTACTGCCTCTCGTACTTCACTTGCGTTAAGTACCATAGCTGTAGAAACTTCTGTTCTCTGTGTAGCTGTGCTTGCATACTGGACTGTAGAACCTGCAACCATAACATCTCTTGTTAATTGGTCAATGGTGTCTCCTGCTTGGTCGCCCAATACTTCTCCTGCCTCTGTTAGAACAGGGTCAAGAGTAGTGAATAAAAGTTTATCAGTTAAGATAACAAAGTCTCCATATTGTAGTGGAGTTGCTGTGATATCGGTAATAGATAAATCGCTTCCTGCTGGTGTAACACCTTCGGTTAATGCAGTGGTCGCCGCACTTAAATTTCCGTATTTTCTAAACTTAATACTTTCCCCAGAATTTCTAGGGATGTCTCTTACCTGTGCCCACATTGTGTGAACAAAGTTAGATACTGCTCTAACCATAAGATTTCTGTCGTAAAAATCACTATTTGCGACTGTAATCACGGATGTGTCTGTCATTGTTTTTTCCTTTAAATTTATACATTTAGCCTCTGAAACACAAAAAAAGCCCTCTTTCCCATTAATGGTACTTGAAGACTTCCTGTTTTCAGGTTAGCTAATTCTTATTATATACTTTAAAGGTGGAGTGTCAAGTATTGTATCTGCCTGACTTAACTTGTTCTGCTATGTTCTCTATTTCTTTGTTTGACATACCTGCGTATGGATTGCTATTTGATTCTTTAGGTAATGTTGTAATTCCTGCACTCTTGCTTTGGTCTGCCTCGCTGTCTGCTTGTTTTATTTTCTCTGCTCCTATCTTCTCTAGGTATGGTGCTATTGCCTCTAAAACTACTGTCTTTACTGGTAGTCCACTTTTAATTAACGACATTCTATTTTCGTGTGTAACCCATTTCTTTATCTTATCTGCATAAGGACTATACTCAGGATTTTCACTTAATATAGCGTTAAGTTTACTCTCTACTTTATCTTTAAAAATTTGTTCTTTAATAGGTGCGTATGCTTTCTCTGTTTGTTTTTGGATATATGTTTTAGCTTTCTCTGAGTCGTATGGGTCAAACTCTTCTTTGTCTTCTGAGTCTTCACTCTTTGTGTCATCGTCCTTTTCTAATACAGGAGGTACAAACTCTTCTTCTATGGGAGTTTCTACTTTAACTTCTTCTGTTGTTTCTTCTATTGGGTCTGCTATTGATGTTATTTCTTCTGGCATATACTGACATAATATTACAATTGGATATCGTTGTCAACTTCTTGTAACTTCTCGTATGGGTCAAACTCTATATCTACACCACCGCTTGCCTCTACAAACGATGCTAATATATCGGGTAGATTCATAAATTGTTCTGTTATGTTTCTTCTGTCTCTTATTCTTTTAAGTTCGTGTATATCGTTAATTTCACCCTCTCTTAACATTTGGTCAAAATATTCTAGTTTCCTTATAAAGTAGTCGTGTATATGCTTCCAACCCAGTGTTTTGGATAGTTCCAACAAATGCTCTCTAACTAGCAATGCCTCTTCTTTATTCTTAAATGTCATCATTGTGTCGTCCATAGTTATAGTTTTGTATTGTTTACTGCGTTAGATGGTGGCGTTACCTTTGCAGGTTGCCCTGCTATTGGTGTTGCACCTTGTCCTTGATTGTTTAGTGCCTCTGCTTGGTTAAGTTGTCCCTGTGCAAATAGTTCAGGCTGACTTCTCTTAATCATCATTGAGTCTATGTGTGCTTGTATGTGTATCATTTTGGCTTTGGTCTCGCTTGCCTTAGAGTGTATCTCTAAATGTACTAGGTCTGCATCATTAACTCCTACTGCTACTATATTGTCTTCATTTAATGTAAGATTTTCTTTCTCTGCTATCAGTTCATCTAGTGTATCAGGATAGATAATTTTAACCTCATCTCGACTTAAACCGTTAAATTTTGCTAACTTCCTCATAAAATATAGCTTGTTTGCGTTTGGGTCGCCCAGTATAAGCTGTGCAAATCCGTTTAGTAAGATTCTATCTCGTACCTGTTTGTTTTCTGATACTGCTTTAGACTCTATTTTAATATCAGGGTCTTGTATCATATTAAGGTTCTCTTTGGTAAGTGCTCTCCACTTTGTACCATACGAGCCTTGTATTCTTATAATCTTCTCATCTATGCCTTTTTTAAAGTGTTTCTTGTATAAGTTATACCACCTTGCCCAAAATTCCCTCTCACTCCAACCAAATACTTTTGCTGATAATGAGTATCTTGTATCTACTTTGCTTGCTATTAGGTTTGTTTCGCCTAGTGGTCTGTCTTTATTTGACTGCATTCCCTGTTGTATATCAGGTGTTGCTGTTGCTTTTTGTGCCGATATATCTAGTGTATTTAAAATAAATGCTACCAAATTCATATTTGGGTTAGATTTATTCATTGGCTGTACTACGTTATTGACTCCTCCGTCGCCCTGTACTGCTACAAATTTGTTAAATGCAAAGTTCTTTAAGTCGCTTTTATTCTTGATTCTTGCCTCATCGTATAAATACATAGGGTACATATCACCTTTAGCTGACTGTATTCCTAGATTTATCATTACTGCTCTTTGTCTTTGTTTATCTTCTACAAGGTCTGGAATAGATGTTCCGTCCCAGTCGTGTGATGTTGGGTACATTGGTCTATCGACTAAATCCCACATCACTTTAGGGTCAAATATACTCCCTATTTCTACATACTTAATAGGTTTCTTTCTGCCATTAGCAAGCCATACAATACATTTCTTGCCCTTGTAGTGTGTTCTCCATTCTAAAACTGGTACATTAGCATTATCTCCTAGTACTTCATCACTCTTGTTTTTTATATCATCTCTGCCTTGTGCATTGTCTCTTGCACTCTGTACATCTTGTAGTAAAGATTTTATTTCTTGTCCTAGTTGTAATCCTTCAATATTAAAATATCCGTTCTTTTCTATAATCTCCCACTTACCTATCTTTAACTCTCTACCACCGAACCTCATTCCACCTTTACCTGTTGTAAGTCCATTAACAGATGTTGCATCAGGGTCTCTTAGAAACGTGAAAGGGTCTACAAGTTCAGGTACTGGACACATTAATGCTTTGTCTCTGTTAAACTCATACATCCTTATGAGTCCTCTTCCTGTGAATAAGCTATCCCAATCCCAGTAGTAGTCTAGTTGGTCTTTCTTCATTGGTGTGTAGTCGTGCTCTGCTGTTGCTGTTAGATTCTCTGCTGTTTCTTCATCGCCTTGTTCCTTGCCTTGAAAGTCAACCATTAAGCTATCATCGTATAGAGAGGCTAGTACAGTCTGCATAACTGTAAATAATAATGGGTCTCCTACTACATCATCGCTTGATTTCTTTTGGTTATTGTAAACTTGGAGTCTAATAAGATTTCTTTGTAATCTATTTTTCTGTTGTGTGTATGCTAATTGGTATTCTGCCTCTACTTGTTTTATAAGGTCATCAAAAAACCCTTTTTCAAATTTATTGGGTATATTAACTAAATTAGGGTCAAAGGTATCCTTTGGTTTCTCTAATTCCTTGTTACCTCTAGTTGTTTCTGCTTTTTTACTTTCTGTTGTATATGGTTGTTTCATTATTTATCTACGTTCTCTAGTGCCTCTACAATGACTTCTGCCTTAGCTTGGTCATCTTCTGTGTACTCTTCAGGCTTGTAATCAGGATTTTTCATCTTAATTAGTTCTATGACTGTAGCCTCTACCATTTCTTTTACCACAAGTGTTGTTTCTGCTACCTGTTTCATTGTTATAACTCCCTCCACATCAGGTTTGATTGTAAAGTATGTTTGATAAAATTGGTTATTCTCTTTATTAAAAAGTATGTACTGATACAATCTCTTGTTCTCTACCAACATTCCAATCTCCTGTATAAGATAATAATATCCTTTAAACTCATTAACCACCATTATAGTTAACTGTTCTACTGGTGCTGGCTTATTTAGTATTTTTTTATCAGATTTTATTTTGCTCTTATTTTGTGGCATAGTTTAAAAACTCTTTATTACTCATTATTTACATCATTTTATTACTTTAGTCTGTACCAAACATCAAGTTTCTTGCCTGTTTTCATTTGGTACTCTACCGCCTCTTGCATTGGATATAGGTCATTAAACCAATCTTCGTACATATATCTAACATTATCAAGAGTGTACTTATCTGCCTTATTATATATTATAGCTCTTTTTAGTGGTGTATCAAACTCTCCGTCCATTATTGACCTTGTATGGTCTATAAAGTCTTGAAATGTGTTACATCTGTACCCATTAATACCATTCTCTACTGTTTCAGGAAATACTCCAAAATTAGTAGTCAATACTGGTGTTGCTGATAAGTTAGCCTCTATTGTAGAGCCTCCAAACGGTTCAAGGTATAATGTTGGGTATATGAATAGCTTAGCCTTAGCCATTAAACTTTTACGTTTCTCTATGTCTGAGTAACCCTCGTTGATGATAACATCTTTATATTTCTTTTTAACTTCTAAATCACCTTGCCCTGCTAGTATAAATTTGTATCCTAGGTACTTAGCAATCTCCATACCTATGTGTATTCCTTTGGCTGGTATAATGCGACCTATGTATAACATATAATTCTCTTTCTCTTGGTTTGGGTCAAACTGTGCAGGGTCAAAGTAATTAGGTATAACCCTATCATAAAATCTGCCATAACCTGTTTTACCTCCGTCTGATTCTTTATTCTCTGAACCATAGGTTAAGTTCTGAATAAACGATGATTCAAAGGCTCTAAATGGTGCAAACGAGTTTCTATACCCAATTCCAGTTTCTACTGTAAGTGGCATTTGTAGTGCATCTGATACTTTCTTATGGTATATCCCCATTGTTAAACATAGGAAGTCTCCCTTTCGTTTTCTCTTACCTACTTCAACAATTAGTGTATCTAAAAACTTCTCATAAAATGCTCTGCGTTTGTCTGTGTCTCTATCAAATCTAAAACCACCTACCTTTTGCCAGTCGTACCCAAGCCCTACATTGTTGCCCTCGTCACCCCATACTGCCCTTATATCTGCTTCTGTGTGTGTCTCAATGTACTCTGTACAAGGTACATCTGCCTCACCTGCCCCATACACATAAACTTCGTGTCCTAGAGACAACATCATCTTGGAGAATTTAATTATCTTCTGTGTAAATGCACAAGAATTGTATTTGTCGTGAACTGGTAAATGTATTAATCCTAAAACGTGAAATCTATATTTCATAAACTCCTACTCCTGCTTTTTTACCACAAACCTCTTCTACTTTAATATCAATACCTAATGTTTCATCTAACATTTGTTTTGTTATGGTTTGTGGATGCCCTATCTGTGCTGGTGTGTCTAACCACTCACAAATTCTTATTACTGGTGCTATCTGCTTTATGTGTTTAAGTATCTTTACTGGGTCTTGTGTGTGTTGTAGGACGTTATATAGCCATACCTCACCATATTTGGTGTGCTCTAGTAACTCTTCACCCATTTTATCCGTAATATTAATGCCAAGAAAATTATATCTCTCTTTAATCCAGTCTGGGGCATACTGTAAAATAGGGTCGCTTACAGTCAAATTCTCCCCTCTATTGAAAGTTTTGAGTAAAAGTGATACATATCCACCCCCAACGTCTAAAATATTCTTTCCTTGTATATCTATCCAAACCCCACTGTTCTTGCGAAATGGCTTTAAACCCATTGCAAAGGCGTATACTACTTGTTTTGTCTCTTCCATATAAGTATTAACACCCTCGCCCCACCAATCACGTTCCCATATATTAACTTCTTTCCAGTCTTGTAGTTTCATTCCATATCCTCCAGTAACTTTTCTGACCTTTCAAGTATCTCATCTTCATCATTCCTACCGTTATATACTTTCTGTGCCTTGTTTACCATTTCATTTGCAATATGGTCTACGATTGCTCTTATGTGTACATTACTTAATTCTCCTGCAACCTCTATTCCTCCCTCGTATTTTTTACCATCTTTTGTTATTACATAACCAAATTTATTCATCATACATTGCCTCCATTTCCTTTACTGTTATATTAAGTCCTACTTCTTTCATATCTTCTTCATTATCAAGCAACATTATAGATTTACCTATCTCTACTCTAAGTGGTACTCCATTAGTTATTACTGCTGTGATGCGTCCAAATGTGTGTTTACGGAGTTCTAATATAAATGCCATTTCAAATGCTGATACTTGCATTTTAAGTGTCTTAGATGAAAGTTTTTGTCGTTGTTGTTCTGTCAAGACGTTCATATACTCATTATACTATATCAAGTACGCTAGAGTAAGGGTCTGTTGTTAGTGCTCCACCTTGAATACTTTCAGTATATTCTCTTTCTAGTTCAGTAAAGGTTGGATTATCTATCAATGCTCTACCCAAACATTCCATCATATGGTCGTCCTTGTCTTGTGGCTTTTCACTTCTTGACCTTGACTCTGCTGTTTTACCTGTCCATTCATTGTATTGCCAGTGCTCCATTTCCCAAATCGTTCTTAAACAAGTATTAAATATAAATAGCATTGGTCTTTTAATCAATTCCCCTGCTGATTCTCTGTAGTCTAGGTTATCGTGTATGGACTGTATGGCGTGTGTTCTGCTCTTACTTGCTGGCAAATATCTGAGTCCTAATCGGTCTAGGTCTTTGGCTAGTGACCTCTTTGTGTGATTATCTTCTATAAATGCCAATGGGTCTATTCTCCTGTCTACAACTCTATATCGCCCTGCTTTTTCTTTTACCCTTGATGAAAGCTCTCCTGTAGTCATTTCATCGTATAATTCATCTATTACATATCTAGTGCCTTGGCTATCAACTGCGAGCCATAAACAAGCATCAGGGTTGCGTGGATGTACGTCTAGTCTCTCATATACACAAAAGTCTTCTTTAGAAATATGAAATGGTTTTATAACGTGATACTTCCTACTAAATTCTTTAAACACCAATCCAGTCAAATGTTGGAACTTTCCATATACTCTAGCCTGCTTATCCTCTTCAGAATAGTTGGCTACCATTTTCATTATGTCTTCGTGTTTTAGTATTCCTCTTACACCGTGCTCAATACAGTTATCTTCAATTTCTGCCTGTACAAGCCCTGTAGAGCGTCGTAATTCCAAATCTTCTAGTGTATATTCCATTAATATATCTGTGTATCAGGATGTGTAACGTATTCATCATAGAAATACGCACTTCCCGATAAAGGTGTAAATCCTACTATAATTATTCCTCCTCGTCTGAGACGAGATATTGACGCTTTAAATATTGCCTCTGGGCAAGGCTCATCTATAAGTATCCAACCTAGGTTAGCTGACTCAAACTCTTTACTTGATTGCTCGGTACTCATTATGTCAAACTCAAAGCCTGTGTTTGTTGTCCACCTGTACTCGTAACTCTTCTTCTCTTTGCTTGTTGTGTACTTACCTACTGGAAACCATTTTTTAAGTTCAGGTATGATTGCCTCTGTGATTGTAGTCGGGTCTGATATTATTCTACCTTTTTTAATATATGGAAAATCATTGTATAAAGGGAAATCAAACCATTTATTCTTTGGCGTAAACATTATATTAGCTAGTACGTTAGTCATTCCTGCTGTCTTACCAACTCCATTGCCTGCAATTAACAAGTTTACGAAATGTTCACCACTTCCTATTACTTTTATAAAATCCTCTAGCTTTCCGTTTGGTGTGTAGTATCTGTATTTCTCATTCTGTTTTCTATAAGCCAATACTATTTGTGCCTCTCTTTTTGTTATTTCTGACATACTATAGGGTTGTGTGTACTCTGTTTTATACTTTTTCAAGAATTTGTATTTACCCGGTAAACTCTGATACTCATTTCTTTAGTACCACCATTTCTTATTTATCCTTTTATTTACTTTTCTCTTGTACTATCGGTTATTCTTCGTCTAAAATCTCTCCCAATTCGTCATCTGACATAGCCTCATACTCCCTAACTATTGTGTGTTCTTTCTTCTCAGGGGCATATTTGCCCGTTCTTCTGAAGTACATATCAACTCCTCGTGCTTTTGCGTGTAAATCTCCGTTTTGTTTGATTAGAAATAGGTGTTCTTTCTCTACATCATCATCGTTTAAGCCATATATATCATATAAACTATGCACATACTCGAATATGTTAGGTTTTGTAAGGTACTCACTAGCTAATTGATAGGCAGACCTTCTATTCTTACATTTGTAACCTGCTTTAATAACAGCATCAGCCCCAATAGCCCCAAATTGACAATAATACTCACAAAACGCTTTTTCTTTCTCTGTTAGTATATAAGTTTGTCCGTTAGCTTTGAATTTAAATAGCTTTGTTCCTATCTTTATTTTTTTGGCTAACTTCTTATTTGCTTTCTTTATGGGGTTTTTGTTTAATGGTTGTTTAACAGTCTTTTTCATACTGTTAGTATAACATATTATTTATTATATTGAATATTAAACCCAGCAGAGTTTCACCAACTTTTGTTAAAGTTTATCTGCTGGTATGGAGGTAGCTGTCTAAACCTACCCACGTATCAACCGACAATTATTTTTTAATTTCAACTTTAGGTAACTTATTGAACTCTTTCCAATACTTTTCCCTTATTTGAATAGGTAATGGTCTACCAAACATATTTAATTCTGACCAAATTCTTTTTTCTTCTTCCTCTATTAATAACTCTAATTCCTTTAAAAACGCTTGTCTCCTCTTATAGTGATGCTTAATTGTAGCTATGGTTAGTAGTAATGAAACTACCATCATTATTATGTATAGAACAGTCATAATTTGTTTTTATAAATACTCTATGGAAGTGGCAAAAAGCCCTGCCCAATTCTTCTTGCCAGACCTCCATACAGTATTTATGTTCATAACCCTGCCTACGTCGACATAAGCAGGAGATAAACAAAAATTTATTTTTTATAAATAAGTGCAAGTCCGTACTCTTCTTGGGACATTAACCCCTTTTGATAAAAGTTTCTTAAATCTTCTGTGCTAGTTTTTAAGTAGCCTTCTGATATAAATTTTATCATTTTTTATCCCAAATGTACATTAGAAAGAGCATTCCAACAACGATAAAGAGTGTTAGTCCATCTATCATACTTTGGTTTCTAATTTATTACTAACAATATGTTATCATATATCAATATGATATGTCAACACCTTTTTGGAAATTGCTTAATATCTCCTCTAGGTCTGCTACTGTTAGCTTTTCTATTATATTCTTCTCTTTTTTTAGATATTTATATCTATCAGGAAAAGCATTTTTGAACCATTCCCAAGATTCTAGTGGTGATGAATGCCATTTTCTATGACAATAATAACAGTGTACTAACGAGTTTTGTAAATCCCAACGTAAATGGTGGTTTCCTCTACTTACTATATGCGACCACTGGCAATTAGAACCCGATACTTGTTTGCGACACATCTGAAAGGTGTTGTTGTCCCTCAATTTGACCAACTGGCTTACTAAAGTATCTATTTTCTTTATTAGGTTGGTTTTCCCTATTTTCTTTTTTTTGGCTTTTCCCTTTTTTAACATAATCTATGTAGAATTTCTTTATATGTACACAAAGTCCCTCTCTTATAGAATTGTAAGGACAAGAACATCGTATGATTCCGTCTTCCATTACCCTAACCTTATACATTATACCTTCTTTTGTTGTTGATGGGTAATCAAACATCTGTATTTTACCTGTTCCCTTAACAAATAATTTTTCTTTTTTCATTTATACCTCCATTTGAATCCACCAGCCTCTCTACGCCTCCCTTTTAAACAATTAGTAATGTATCCCGCATTAATATTTAATGCTTCGTGTGCTTCTCTTGCCGACTCCCAAACTGCAATTACT
>Ga0210043_1001889_pt1 | contig 15462 bp, 16 predicted proteins | sample CryGeymet201501t_FD_183990 | JGI IMG/M metagenome (GOLD analysis project Ga0210043, IMG submission 183990) | Groundwater microbial communities from Crystal Geyser aquifers in Utah, USA - Crystal Geyser metaG 2015-01t (SPAdes) (version 2) | ecosystem: Environmental > Aquatic > Deep subsurface >... | reverse complement strand
GTGACGCCACCTCAAAGAAATCTCTGAAGCTCAGAAGAAAAATAGCCTTCATGCGCGACGACTATTTGGAACAACTTCTGTTTTCTCCCGATCCTATTACCTAACAGGTCATATGCGTTTGCCCTGGTGAACAAGTTTGAGCCTTGACCACTACTGGCTTATTTGTTAGTGTCTTTCCTTATCTACATTTAGGTCAGTGGAGGACATCTTTGGCTAATAAAAAATCTGCCGAAAAACGATATCGGCAAAGTCTTGTTCGGCGAATGAGAAATCGACAGGTAAAGAGTGAAATTCGAAATGCGGTAAAGAAATTTACCTCTGGAATCGAGAAAAAAGATAAGGAAGCATCTGAGGCTGCCTTGCAACAGGTACAGAAGCTCATGGATACTGCTGCCGGAAAAGGAATCCTTCATCCCAACACCGTTGCGCGGAAGAAGTCTCGACTCTCTAAAAAGTTCCAAGCCCTTTCCTAAGTACTGTTTGATGAGGGCCTTTTTGGCCCCCATTGGGGTTCTTGCTTGTATGGGATTACCGGCGGAAGGGAGGATAGGTGAGCTTAGATAAACTGACCAAAGCAGAACTGGTCGAACGAATGTCTGACTCAGTTGGTCTCACAAAGAAACAGGTTCATGAAATTATCGATCTTTTGCTTGTTGAGTTAAAAGAGGCGCTCATCGAGGACAAGGTTATTGAGTTTCGAGGCTTCGGTACTTTTGAAGTTAAGACTCGCAAAGGCCGAGACCGGGCTAGAAATCCAAAGACAGGACAAACCGTAAAGGTAGAAAACCATGGGGTCGTAAACTTTCGTCCTGGAAAAGAATTAAAAGAAAAAATTTGGACCATAAGGAAGTAATCATCTTAACGATAGGTCCTGTGAGCTTACTATAATTTCTTCAAAAAGGTTCTTGACGCTTGATTCTGCCAGGACTTTTATTCGGTTGACTTCCATTGATCATTGCACTTCCAAATTTTTCTAACCATTGACATCATGAAGCAAGCAAGAGAAAATGACCCTATCGATTAGGTGCCTATTTCATACAGTATAACCGAGGGTAGCGAACGTGCACAAAGAACGAATTCTTATCGTTGATGACGAACAAATTAATTTAGACTTCTTTGAAGTTATGTTGAGCAAACTTGGTTTCGAGGTCCTTCGAGCCGAGGATGGCCAAGAAGCTCTTGAGGTTGTTCAGTCTCATAACCCCGATTTAATTATTTTAGATAATATTATGCCCCGGATCACCGGCTGGGAAGTTACCAAGACATTGAAGACCGATCCTCAATTCGAACAATTTCGCGATATCCCAATTATAATGTTTTCGGCAATGGATGACGTTAAGGATAAAATCGAAGGGTTTGAACTAGGAGTAGAAGATTATATAACGAAGCCTTTTAACTTTTCCGAAGTGCTCGCTCGTATTAAGGCGGTATTGAGAAATAGAGAGCTTATTCAACAAGTTATGAAACGAGAGAAACGTATTGCTCTCATTGAAAGCCTTAATAACTCACTCATTTATTTCACCAACCACGTGAAGAATCCTTTGAATCGTTTGAAATTTGAGGCAAGCAAAATAGGCGAGATTTCTCCTGACTCCATAAAGGGTTTTTTAGCCCTTGTTACCGAAGAAGTTGAAGAAATTCAGGCGACAATTCAAGGTCTCGAGGAAGAAATATCGGAGCTAAGAACAAAAGGCGACCAGCTCAAAGAAGACGAACTAAGCATCGAATCTTTAGAGAAGAAATATCAGAAACATTTTAAAGCCTATAAAGACCGTATTCGTTCTGATGGAGACAGTCGATGATAACCGATACAAAAAGGGAAGTTTTGGATCTTTTTGCTCAGGGTAGAAAATCGTATAAACTCATGATGTTCGAGGAGGCTCGGGGATTTTTTGCGAAAGCCCTTGAGCTCGATGCCGAGGATGGTCCGTCGAAAGTGTACTACGCCCGGTGCAAACATTATTTAGAAAATCCACCGTCTGAGGATTGGGATGGCGTTTTTGTAATGAAAACAAAGTAGTCGAAGTGAACATGAATTCGTTTTTTGATAGTGCTTTGCTTAGCCAGATGAATACGAAGATTGGCAAAAGCACCCGACTTTCGGGTGACCTTGCTTTTCAGACCTCTATGAAAATTGAAGGTTGTTTTTTTGGTACTATTCGGGCAAAAGGATTTCTCTTTATTTCGGAAACTGCAGAGGTTGAGGCCGAAATTGAGGGTGTAGATATTCTTATCGCCGGTTCCTTAAAGGGTAATATCCAGGCGACTGGAAGGGTAGAACTACTGGAAACAGCGAGGGTCTATGGGAACATTAAGGCCGAGAAAATTCGATTACTCGATGGAGTCCTTTTCGAGGGTCATTGTGAAATGCTTCGGCGGAGCGACACGGTAGATATTTTCGCCCTACCACTCCAAGAACTGAAAGTCTCTCTTGAGGAGAAAAAAGGCTGATTTCCACCTACATAGAGCTTGCACAAAAAGTAATTTCTGCGAATAACGGCGTGTATAAACTTTTTTGTGCCGAATCGTGTACCGCCGGACTTATTAGCGGCACTCTTGGTGCGGTTAGTGGTGCCTCGAGTCTGCTGTGGGGTGGGGCGGTTGTCTATGCTAGTCAGGCAAAAATGCAATTGACAGGCATTTCGGAGGGTATACTTGCTACCCACGGTGAAGTAAGTGAAGCGGCAGTAGAGGGAATGCTTCAAGGTATTTTGGACCGATATCCGGTAACACTTTCTTTAGTGGCAAGTGGTATAGCCGGACCCAGCGGCGGTAGTCCTAAAAAACCGGTAGGATTGGTCTACCTTGGCGTAGGAATAGTTCGAAATAAAAATAGGTGTTTGGTTATCGAGAAATGTAATTTCTCGGGTGATAGGAACCAAGTGCAGAATGCTGCAGTAGGTCATGGTTTAGGAATGTTGTACCGCTCGATTACCGAAGAATGGCCAACGACAGATGCTTGACGGGGCAAATATCCAAGGCTATTATTCCAACTACGTTCTGCTCCTGATTCACTATCAAAAATACGCAAATAATCGATCGAAAGAAATATCCTTAATTCTAAGGACTGGATTCCGAATCTGTTTTCTTTCCTCCAATTCCAACATGGTGGGGTAATGTATGCCAATAATTCGAAGAAAAAGAGTTGAACAAGCAAGTGGGGCGCCGGAAAAGGAGTCGTCTAAGGACCTTTCGGTCGAGCCCCAATTGGATTTCGCCGGTACGCCAATGAACGAAGACTCAACTCCTGAGATTCATCAGGCCCTCGAGGAGTCAGCGGGGCCGGAAAAGGATTCAGAAATCGATTCGGATTCCTCGATTCCAGAACAGAATGGTGATGTAGCGTCTCAAACCGAAGGTGAAGTAGCTCCAGAGGTTTCCGATGTTCCTGATGGGAGCCCAAGAGAACGAATCCAAACCCGACGACGTAAAATAAAAGTAGAGCTAGTAAAAGACCAAGGGGCAGCAGGAAATTCGGGACGAAGACCACCGGGTGCTAACGAGGCTGGTCCCGATCGATCAAATGAAAGAACAGGCGAACGACAAAACGACCGGCAATCTAATCAAACTACCGGAAATACTTCCCAGTCCCGTGAACGGGGACAAAACACCCACGAAGACTACGTAAATGAGTCCTTTAGCCAAATTCCCCATAGTGTTCCGAACGGGAAGACCATCAGTATCAACGAGCTTATATGGATGAACATGAAGGAGTTGCGGGCCTTCGCTGTCGAAATGGGCATAAACCACGAAAACCTCATGACCTTAAAGAAGCAAGAAATCATTTTTGCTATCCTTAAGGCTCACACCGAGCGAAATGGGAACATTTATGCCTACGGCTCCCTCGAGATTCTTCCCGATGGCTACGGTTTTCTGAGAAGTCCCCAGAATTCTTACCTTTCGGGCCCGGATGATATTTATATTTCCCCTAGCCAAATTCGGCTATTTAACTTAAAAACCGGCGATACGGTATATGGCCAAATTCGACCTCCCAAAGAAGGTGAACGGTTTTTTGCGATGTTACGGGTTGAGTCGGTTAACTACGACGGTCCTTCGGTGGCGCAAAGTAGAATTCCCTTCGATAATCTCACACCCTTGTATCCTGATCAGCGGCTGAATATGGAGACCCGGTCGGGTGACGTATCTACCAGAATGATCAACCTGTTTTGCCCAATCGGTAAGGGTCAGCGAGGCCTGGTAGTTGCTCCACCACGAACAGGAAAGACTGTCCTTCTTCAAAAAATTGCCAATGCTATTACCGAAAATCATCCCGAAGTGTACCTTATTGTCCTCCTTATCGACGAACGGCCAGAAGAAGTGACCGACATGCAGCGAAACGTAAAGGCTGAAGTTATCGCCTCGACCTTTGACGAGCAGGCTACCCGCCACGTCCAAGTTGCAGAAATGGTCCTAGAAAAAGCCCGGCGGTTAGTTGAACATGGCAGAGACGTAGTAATTCTTCTGGATTCTATTACCCGTCTAGCTCGGGCATACAACCAGACCGTTCCTACTTCGGGGAAAATACTTTCCGGAGGGGTGGACTCAAATGCCCTCCACAAACCAAAGCGATTTTTTGGTGCAGCTCGTAATATCGAAGGGGGAGGAAGTCTTACCATTGTTGCCACTGCCCTTGTAGAAACCGGAAGCCGAATGGACGAGGTTATTTTCGAAGAGTTCAAGGGTACCGGTAATATGGAAATTAACCTAGACCGGAAGCTTGCAGAACGCAGACTCTTTCCGTCGATCAATATCAAGAAATCGGGAACTCGGAAAGAAGATTTGTTACTCACCGAAGAAGAACTACAAAAAATGTGGGTTCTTCGAAAGGTTATCAATCCGATGGACGACATCGAAGTTCTTGAGCTCCTCATTGACAGAATGAAGAAAACGAAGAATAATGACTCCTTCCTACGCTCGATGAACACATCGGGTTCTGGAGAATAAAACCTACATGACTAAGCTCTTTCCCGGTAAGGCTTTGCCGCATACGGAGGGGAGCATACAAGGAGAGTCACTATGAAAGATGGAATTCATCCCGAGTATCGGCCGGTTATTTTTAAGGACCTCGCATCGGGACATATGTTTGTAACAAAATCGACGGTACAAACGAAGCAGACTATCAAGCACGAGGACGGAAAAGAGTACCCACTGTTCGAAATTGAAATTTCGAGTGCGTCCCATCCGTTCTTCACCGGTAAGCAACAGCTAGTCGATACCGCTGGGCGAGTCGAAAGATTCAAGAAAAAATACAATATTAAATAAGGTCTGGGGACTTCTAAAAACCTTTCTTCTCAATCGGGCCCCCATTCTTACGTCATTGCGGTGCAATTTCCGAATTGGGCAGAAAAATAGATTTTAGCGATCCTCAGTCACGCATTTTACAAAAACCAAGTCGCCCCCCATCAAAGGGCGGCTTTTTTTTGGTCCCAAAGGAAAAATAGCAACAGAAACAACAACGCTGACTGGGCAAACCAATCGCCCATGCGGGTGTAAAAAGTGAGTTCGAGGTTCTTTGTTTGGAGAGGTACTCGTAGAGGCTGAGCCAGGGTGGTAAATTCTGGTGCCGAATAGAGAAGCGAACCCTGGGGGCCAATGATGCTGGTGAGGCCGGAGTTGGTCGATCGAATCATCGTTCTCCGGGTCTCGACAGTTCGAAAAATCGCCGCTGCGGTATGTTGACCGTGGGCGGTAAAGGTACCAGACCAAGAGTTGTTCGTAAGATTAATAAAGAGTTGACTACCCGACAGGGTCATCTGTCGTACCTGTTGAAAGAACGAATCTTCGAAACAAATTGGAATTCCAACCTTCAAAACTTGGTTACCCAGGGAAAGAGACATGGGTGCAGCATCCGGTCCATGAACCCAACCGGAAGCCGAAATCCCAATACGCTCTTCCAAAAAACGGGCGAGAAAGGGAATATCCTCGATAGGCACGTGTTCGGCGAAAGGAATAAGTCGCTGCTTACCGTAGGTGTCGGATAGAAATGGCCGATCCTCATAAAGGTCGAAGAAAACGGCCCCGTTCATGAGCCCAGCACTCGGGTCATGGGGATTCACCAACACCGGTGCACCGGTGAGCAGGGGGAGTTGTAGTTTGGTCATGAAATCGGCGAAGGGATACCCTTCGGGAAACCTATCCTGGGCCCGAAGCAGACTCTCGGCGGTGTATGCTAGGCTTGTTTCGCTCCACACCGCCAGGTCGGCAGAGAATGGCGCATCCTCAAATCCCCAGTAACTAAGGTTTATTGGGGATTTTGTTAGCCCAGTTAGGGTCAGTTCCTGAATACGTGCAAGACCTGCAGCCCCTGCTCCAGAAGACCAGCTATCCTCGTTCTGTTGAACGAGAATAAAGTCAACAAAGGAGTCCGCGTAGCCGTTGGAACTATCGTAGGTCTGCAAACGATACCCCCCATAAAGTAAGGTAAAAAGAATGAGAAGTACCGACCCAAGACCTGAAGCCCAAGGGATGGTCCTATCGCGAATCCAAAGAAATAGCGATCCTTGAAAAAAAAGTACCACAAAGCCCAAGAGAAATACGCCCCCGAGGTCAACTATTTGAATAAACCCTGCCCAGCGGGCGAAGGGATGGGCCGACAAGTTCCATGGAAAAGCCAAGTAACCAATAGACCGCAGGTACTCAAATCCCACCAAGGTAAGAGCAATTACCAGGGGGAGTACTCGAGAAGTGGTTCTCTTGAGCACGAAAGAGAGAATAGGGATGAATAGGGAACCGTAGAGGGCGTATACCAGGGCTACTCCACCGAGGGTCCACAAAGAAAAATCGCCGAAACGGCTGAGCCAAAAGTATTGGAATCCCGTAAATCCCACTCCCCATAAGGCACCCCAGGTCCATGGAAAAGACTCATTTTGGAGATTATGAGTAAAAAAGAGCAGAGGAAGGACACTAACCCAGCCAAAGAGCACCGACCCCGAGGGCCATAGCTCATTTGGCATCGCCAAAGCGTAAGTTCCTAGGGCCAAAAAAAGTAAAAATAGCCTTTTTATTGCTAACTCCTTCCATTTCCGTTACTATACAGCCGATGGAAAAACGTGGATTGGAATCGAACTTGGTCGTTGTAGACTATCACAATGAGGAATACTTTGAATCCCCTCAGGCAGTCGTATCAGCGCCTGGTGTTGGATTTATCCTTGGCGAGCATAGCGAATTTTGTAACGGTATGGCTATTGGATTTGGCTTGCCCTTGCGAACTTACGTCGCTGTATCCCGGCGTTCAGATTCCAGTTTACGTTTTTTTGCTGCAGATTTACAGGAACGCAAACGGTCTACCCTCAGTAACTTGAAGTTTAAACGCGAAGATCGTTGGGCCAATTACCTCAAAGGGATTCTTTTGGGCCTGGCGAATGCTGGATGTCCTCTAGGTGGGTTAAATATTACCTTCCACGGTACAATACCTCGAAATAAGGGGCTGTTTAGCTCTGGATCCTTATGCCTCGCAGCTGCAAAGGCCACGGCAGAAGCTATGGGCTACGATCTCACCGATCCCCAATTGATTCAGGCCGTTCTCTTTGCAGAGAAATCTTTTGTCCAGTCCCCGTACGTCAGCCCCTTAGAAATATACCTGAGCCTCTATTCGAGAAAAGGACACTTGCTTCTTATCGATCAAAGAAATTTTTCCATGGAATACCTTGAGATTTCATTTCCAGAAATTTCGCTCATTCTCATCGATTCTCAGGTTCCTCAGAGTGATTTTCTTGAGGATTTGCAGGAACGTGTAGAGGTTTGTAATGAGGCCTCTTTGGTCATCCGACAGCAAATTCCCGGGGGAGACCTGAGAGCCCTTTCACCTAAGGAGTTCAGGGGGATTTTGGGCGAGGTCTCGGAGTCCGTCCGAAGAATAAGCATCCACGGGGCCAACGAGAGCGCTCGATACAACGAGTTACTGACCCAATTGAAGTCGGGTAATTACGAGTTAGCGGGTAAAATTCTCAATCATAGCCAGGAAGATCTGCGAGATCTTTTCGAGGTTTCCTGCCCAGAAATCGATTGGATAACCAAACACACGGTTGAGCTTCGTGGCGTCCTTTGTACCCGCTTAACAGGGGTTGGAATAGCCAGTTGTGCCCTCACTTTTTATGAGAAGAGCGTGGAAAACTCCCTGCTCTCTCGGCTCGATGAATACGAACGGATCTTTGGATTTCACCCCGAAGTTTACCCAATACATCTCGCCGGTGGTATGGAGGTTCATCGTCTTCCGTAGTATCATTACCTGGGGGGGGAAATGAGAATTCTACTTTCGAATGATGACGGTATACTGAGTCCTGGCCTCGCGGCAGTTAGAACAGCTATTGAGGACTACTGGGGTAAGGATACCCATGAACTTTGGGTTATCGCCCCGGACGGCGAACGAAGCGGCCAATCCCACTCCATTACCCTCAAAGAGCCTATCCGGGCTCGGCAAATTGGGCCCAGGCAGTTTCAGATTTCTGGTACCCCTGCCGACTGCGTAGTTACCGCAGTGTTAGGCATAATGCCCGAAAAACCGGACCTTGTTATTTCCGGCGTCAACGTTGGCCCAAATTTAGGAACGGACATCACCTACTCGGGAACTGCAGCGGTCGCCCGTCAGGCTGCGTACATGGGAATTCCAGGTGTGGCGCTCAGCTTGGGTGACTACCATCTTCCTTACCATTTTGAGCCAATTGCGAAATTTGCTGCTGCTCACATTGATCTTTTTGTTTCTCTCGCCGACTCAGATCATTTCTTAAATATTAACGCGCCAAATCATCCGGACTACCCGGTCGAAGCGAGGGTTACCCATCCCTGTCGTCGGATGTATAACGATCGTATGCTTTCATTCGAAGCCCCCAGGGGCGATACGTACTACTTCCTTGACGGTACACCAATTGATTCCCAAGACGAAATTGGGTCCGATTGGGACGTGGTGAATCGGGGGTATGTCTCTCTTACTCCAATTCATCTTCATCCGGTAAAGAACGAGATTGAGAAAGTGTATAAAGAAGCTTTAGAACAGTAGGGGATCTCTGGAAGTTCAAGTAGGTGGAGGATTCATGCTAGAAGGGAAAAAGCTCTACAAACAAGGAAAATACAGAGAAGCGCTCGAATTCTTTCGCAAGCAGAAATCCGATGAAGATACCTTCGCAGAGATTTCCTATTATTTGGGACTTTGTTATGCGAAACTCGAAAAACTGGAAGAGGCCCTCCTCTACCTCGAGCAAGTAGTCACCTCAGATTTGGGCTTTGCCCAGGCGTATCAGGCTCGTATGCTTCTGGCCTACATCTACTGCGAAACCGATCGGTTTCGACTAGCCGAGTTTGAACTCGAAAAACTTTCCGAGGACGGTTACGACTCGGTCCAGGTTCATTCGGCCCTCGGCTTTGTTCTCCACGCCCAAGGGAAGAAGGCGGCGGCCATCCACCAGCTTGAAAAAGCCCTGGAAATTGATGAACGAAATCCTACTGCTCTCAATAGTCTTGCCTACATTATGGCGGAAGAGAATATACGTCCAGGCGTAGCTCTTACCTACGTGCGTAGGGCCCTTGAGCAGCGACCCGACCATCCGGCGTACCTCGATACTCTTGGATGGGTCCAGTTCCGAATAGGCAACTTGACCGAGTCCCTGGAGACCCTTCGTAGGGCCCGGAAAAAATGGCCGGACAATAATGATATTCGAAGTCATCTTCGAGTTGTAATGGATAAAAATCATGAAGCACAACAACAAAAACGGTAAAGTAGTTTCGAGCCTAGGATTTTTTCTCATTCTGGTAATCGGTGTATTGTTATCTGCGCCCCTCCCAGCCCAGCAAGGCTCTCTCCAAGCCCTCGATTTTGATCGGGTTCAAGCGGACGAGGCTTTTCGGGACGGGGTCCTTTTTCTTCATGCCTCCAGGACCAATGACGCCATTGTAGCCTTTCAACGGGCGCTCAGTTTTAAACCCGATGACGTCTTGGCTCGACTATGGCTCGGTCGAGCCTACTATTTCGGTGGTTACGAAGAAGCAGCCGAAGTAGAGTGGCGTCAGGTGCAAGTTTTAGGAGGGGGAACTCCCGCCCTCCAGTCATTTTTAAACACCTTGGACAATCGAAGGGGCTTTGGCACCGAAATACAAGAAGATCAGGAGTTTTTCCCGGTTGCGGCCTTTTCTCTCGCGCTACCGGGTGGTGTTTCGGATTTACGAGTGGGGAGTGAGATTAATGCAACATCCCAAACGACAACGATGGGATCAATGCCGGGTACCCTTGCTCTCCGTCCCGATGGGTGGTTTTATGTAGCAAATTTTAGTCAGGACTCGATCCAAGTTTACGATGTTAATGGAAGGCTCCGCCAGACCTTCACCGGTGGGATTCAAGGTTTCTCCGGTCCCTTTGGCTTAAGTCTTTTACCAAATTCCCGACTTGTAGTTACGTCCTTCCGAGGAGATCGGGTCGATATTATCGATGGGGTTTCGGGAAATATTCTGTCTACTTTCGGTGAAAAAGGAATAGGTTCGGGGCAATTCCTCGGACCCCAATTCATAGCCTTTGATCCCCAGGGGTATCTCTTTATCACAGACTACGGCAACCAACGAATACAGAAGTGGACTACCGAAGGGGAATTTGTACTTTCTTTTGGCGGAGATCAAACATTTCACCGGGTAGGTGGCATTGCATTTTTTAACGACCGCGTGTACGTCCTAGAACTGCGAGAAGGTCTCGGAGTTTTGCGAACCTTCGATGCCTTTGGTAATGAACGAGACCTACCCCTTGAGTCGACACTTCTCGACAAAGCAGAAAGCATCAAAGTAGACCCACGGGGGAACATGCTCGTTACTTCCCCTAAGGGTCTGCTCGTTTTTGATCCAGAGAATAGAAGTTTGCGCCGGGTATTCGCTTCGGTGGAAGATCAAGACCAAGGATTCGTCTTCGGCGATCTGGATGTAAATGGCAATGTGCTCATGAGCGACGTCCGTCGAAGAGAGATACTTTTCCTTTCCAGACTTTCCGGGCTCTATTCGGGGCTTCACGTACAGATAAACCGAGTCGTTGCGGACGAATTTCCCTTGGTGAATATAGAAGTAGCCGTAGAAGATCGAACCGGAGCACCTGTCTTAGGTTTAGATGGAATCAATTTTTCGGTCACCGAAGGGGGTTCCGGTATTGGAGAGTCGGTGATGCTCCGACGAGGGTACCAAATTGACGAGATGGGATTGCAGGTCGTGGTAACACCTTCTCGTGTCGTTCCAGGAACCGAGTATCGGGTATCGGTGTCCGATGTCATATCACGGATTTGGAACGCACTCCCGGCCCGTGACAGTGTTTCTATCGTGAATGCCGGGGAGACACCGCAAATCCTTGCAGAAAGCCGAGGTACCTACCAGGATTCCCAACGGTTGTCCCAGTCAGTAGTGTACAGTCCTAATTGGGCGATGGATCTGGCTTTACGGCTCAGTGGAAATCTTTTAGTCCGGGAGGATCGTATCAGACATTTGTTGGTAGTAGGTGATGGTGAGCTACAAGACAATTCTTTTAGCCAATTCGGACTCGAAGAAGCTCAGGGATATTTGCGGAACAACTCGATAGTCCTTCATTACATTCATGTAGGCACGAGCAGTATAGATCCGGGAATTGAGTATATCGTCAAGCAAACTGGCGGAAAAGTACTGAGTTACTATGGTGACTATTCATTCGAGACCTTTCTTGAAGATTTGCGGCTTCAGTATCCTGGGCGATATTGGATTGAATACAGTTCTCGATTTGACGATGATTTCGGAAGAAAGTATCTTCCCCTCGAAGTCCAGGTTCAGTACCTTACTAAAAGTGGCAGAGACGAGTCGGGCTATTTCGCCCCTCTACGTTTTTAGAAAAACTGCAGTGATCTTTGGGAGGAATGACAATTGGCCAAACAGGAAGGTCAGACCGGGAGTTCTACTCTCGAGAAGACTAAGAAAGAGACGAAAGAACCAGAACGCTATCAGGTGATTCTTCATAACGACGATTTTACGACCATGGAATTTGTTATTGAAATTTTAGTAAAAATATTCGGCAAAGATGTAGTAGCCGCCACAAAGATTATGCGAGACGTACACAAAAAAGGCTCGGGAGTTGCTGCGATTTACTCCTACGATATCGCACGAACCAAGGTTCAAGAAGTACATAGTTCGGCCAAGGCCAACGGCTTTCCCCTTAAGTGTACAATCGAAAAGGCTTAATTTAACTTTGGAGTACCTATGATGCAAATTAGCAAAGAAGTAAACGATATACTCAACGCAGCTTACCAAGATGCTCGAATTAAGAAACACGAATACTTGACACCGGAACACGTACTACTTAACGCACTCTTTTTTCCCTATAGTAAAAAAGTAGTTAGTGCCTGCGGTGGAGATACCGAAGAACTCAAGAAAACTCTTCGAAACTATCTCGACACCGAAGTGCCCGCCGAATCGAAAGACGACCCGAAACAGACGGTAGGATTTCAGCACGTCATGGAACGAACCTTTGTTCGAGCGAGCCACGCAGAGAAAGAAACCATCGAAGCTGGCGATATTCTCATTTCACTTTTCGAAGAGACTGATTCCTACGGATCACAACTTTTGCGAGAACAAGGCATCCATAGGCTTGATCTTCTAGAAATTATTTCTCACATACTTGGACGCAGCGAAGAGGAAATGATATCTAGAGGAGAATCCCTCGAGGAGGACGAGGAGAGACTCGGTCCCGGGGATGCCACCCAAGAATCAGATTTTGAAGATTCAGAAATTGATATGGATGCCGAGAGCGAAGAGGGGGATACAAAAAAGGGGCCCCGAACCGGTAGTTATCTCGAAAAATATGCTACAAACCTTGTCTATCGAGCTGAACAAAAGGAACTTGAACCCCTTATTGGGCGACAGGACGTTCTCGAACGCACCATGCAAGTTCTTTGTCGTAGGCTCAAAAATAATCCTGTCCATGTAGGTCCCCCTGGGGTTGGAAAAACCGCCATCACCGAGGGACTAGCCCAAGCAGTGGCAGCGGGAACAGTTCCAGACCTACTCAAGGGATACGAAATATGGTCCTTGGACCTTGGTGCGTTGGTGGCCGGAACTCGTTATAGGGGTGACTTTGAAGAGCGAATTAAAAAGGTCCTAAAAAGTCTAGAAAAGAAAACCAATGTAATCCTTTTCATTGACGAGTTGCACATGTTGGTTGGAACAGGGGCTGCGAGTGGTGGTGCTATGGATGCGAGCAACCTATTAAAGCCAGCCCTCGCCTCGGGCAAAATACGAGTAATCGGCGCCACAACCCGGGAAGAATACCGTCGTTTTATCGAAAAAGACCACGCCCTCGCCCGAAGATTTCAGGCGATCGAAATTTCTGAGCCAACAAATGATGAAGCCGTCGAGATCCTCAAAGGGCTTCGCCCAAAGTATGAAGAGTTTCACCGGGTACGCTACGACGATTCTGCCCTCGAGGCAGCAGTTCAACTTTCTGCCCAGTTCATAAATGAGCGATTTCTTCCGGATAAGGCGATAGACGTAATTGACGAGGCGGGGGCTTTGAATAATTTGTTACATTTTAAAGCCGAGAACGAGGGAAAGGGCGAGAACCTCGCAGGACCTAGGGAAACTAGTACGTCGCAAGAACAAACGCTTATAACTGCCGAAGCCATAGAGGCAATCGTCTCGAAAATTGCCAAAGTTCCCCAGAAGACTGTTACCGTTTCGGAGAAAGATCAACTCAAAACCTTAGAAGAGCGATTGCTTGCGAAGGTTTTTGGACAAGATCCAGCAGTCAAGGGAGTGGTTGAGTCGGTAAAAAGAGCAAGAGCAGGTTTTCGTAAGGGTACCAAACCAGTCGCTAATTTTCTCTTCGTTGGCCCCACCGGGGTAGGAAAAACTGAGTTGGCAAAGTCTTTGGCAAATGAACTGGGAGTTGAACTTATTCGTTTTGATATGTCTGAATATCAAGAACGCCATGCGGTCAGTAGACTCATTGGTTCTCCTCCTGGATACGTAGGGTACGAGGAAGGAGGCTTGCTCACTGAAGCAATCAGGAAAAATCCCCATGCCGTACTCCTTTTAGACGAAATTGAGAAAGCCCATCAGGATATTTACAATATCCTTCTCCAAGTGATGGACTATGCAACTCTTACGGACAACGCCGGCCGAAAAGCAGACTTCCGTAATGTCATTCTTATAATGACCAGTAATGCCGGAGCCCGAGACATTGGTAAACCGCTCATCGGTTTTGGAAATCGCATTCTCGATGAGACCATAGTATCCGATGCGGTAAACAAAGCCTTTAGTCCGGAGTTCAGAAATAGACTCAATCGTGTCGTCCGATTCTCTCATCTTGGCAACGATATTTTGAAAATGGTTGTTAAAAAAGAAATTGCCGAGTTTACTGGGCAACTTGAGGAACAAAAAGTCGAACTTGTGATTGAAGAGGAAATCTACGACTATTTGGCGAGCAAAACGAATAGTCAAGAATATGGAGCCCGAGAAATCGAACGTCTAGTTGATGATGAAATTCGTAGCCTCTTTATCGATGCCTTACTCTACGGTAATCTACAGAATGGTGGAAAAGCCCACCTGACACTCAAGAATGGTGTCCCGGTTCTGACCTAAGGCCAAGAATTCTCCACCGATGTCAGACGAACTCCCCTCCCTGGGGCCATCCGAGCGTTTTACTTTTCCTTCCCCCAGAAGGGTTAGAAATCCTGGACCAGTTTGCGCTGGAGGAAACTTGTCCCCAGGTTTTCTACTTTCGGCCTACGAGCAGGGTCTTTTTCCTTGGTATTCACCCGAGGAAAGGGGACCGATTTTATGGTGGAGTCCGGATCCTCGTTTTGTACTGGTTCCCGAGGAACTACACGTGGGAAAGCGTCTACGTCGGTACCTCAATACTGCTCATTTCGAAATCACCTGGGACCAGAGGTTTGAGGAGGTTATGACCCTGTGTGGGACCTCGCGGGAATTTACCTGGATCGACGAGCCCATGCTCGAAGGGTATAAGAAACTCCATGAGCTTGGATATGCGCATTCCTGCGAAGTCTCGCTCGATGGTATTTTGGTAGGAGGACTCTACGGAGTTCGTACTGGGCGGATTTTTTCTGGTGAGTCGATGTTCAGCCGGGCAACGAATAGTTCCAAGGCTGCATTAATAGATCTGTGTTCTCAGGCAAGAAACCTGGGACTCGATCTTATTGATTGTCAAATGGAAACACCTTATCTGCGTTCAATGGGTGCAAAACCTATTCCCCGGAGGGAATTCCTCGCTATTCTAAACCATGGGTTAGAGATACCGAGTAACACCTGGTTCTAACCAATCTCTCTAGTACTTAAAGGCTGATCCCCCTACAAATTCTCTGAGTATTGACATATCAGGCACAAATTCTCGAGGAATCGGCAAAAAATACCCAAGAATCTGCAGTAGTCTTTTTGCCGATGTATAGGAAGGTTGGTCGGGTTTCACCTGACGAAGTAGAGACTCGGCCATTGGTTTGAGTACTCCTAACTCATAGT
>Ga0210043_1001886_pt1 | contig 15479 bp, 14 predicted proteins | sample CryGeymet201501t_FD_183990 | JGI IMG/M metagenome (GOLD analysis project Ga0210043, IMG submission 183990) | Groundwater microbial communities from Crystal Geyser aquifers in Utah, USA - Crystal Geyser metaG 2015-01t (SPAdes) (version 2) | ecosystem: Environmental > Aquatic > Deep subsurface >... | reverse complement strand
GGAGAAGATGTCCCGTCGTTACACAAAATTAATGACCAGACTCTTCCATAGTCGAAAGCTACAATGGATTTTCTATGGTCTGTTGGCAATGAGCTTCATTGGTGCACTCATGCTCCCAATCACTGGAGCGCTCAAAGTCACCATGTTCCCACCAGAGGATGTTGACTTAGCTTATGTGGAGATTGAATTACCACAAGCAACAACCTTGTCTAAGACCGATGAGGTTACTAGACTAGTAGAAAACGAAGTGGCAAAAACTCCTCACTTGGTTTCATTTATGACAACTGTTGGTGGGGGTTCAATATTTAACTCATCTGGAGCTTCTAGTGGTAGTAAGTTTGCCAATATCACACTCAATCTAGACCCTGATCGTCCAAAGAGTGAGCAAAGCGGTGAAATTGTAGCTGACCTACGTACCCGTATAGCAGAACTTTCACTCGGAGCCGCCAAGGTTAACGTTAGTGGTGCAGACGGAGGTCCACCATCTGGAGCACCGATTGTTGCGAAGGTATGGAGTAACGATAGTAACGACTTAGCTATTGCTACAGAGCAACTAGAAAACTTAATAGAAAGTACAGACGGAACCCGTGATGTCTCTTCCTCACTCGCCAACGATGGTACTCAGCTTCAAATTGGAGTTGATAGGAATAAGATAGAAGAGTACGGTTTGTCTGTTAGTGACATCGCTAGTACTTTGCGTTCGGCTATTGCTGGCAGTGAGGCTACTAAGGTACGAATTGACGGTGACGATGTCGCTATTCGTGTCACACTTAATCTCAATCCTGATTTCGTACAAGCAGAGGACACCACGGTTGCTACAGCAGATAGTATCTCTACTATCAGTATTGCAACAGCAAGAGGTATCGTTCCACTAGGCACTTTCCTCACTATTACAGCCGGCCGCACATCAGCTTCAATCTCTCACGAAGATGGACTACGTATTAGCCAAGTTAGCTCTTATATAACAGACGATGCTAACGCAGTGCAGGTTACCTCTGTTATTCAAGCTGCAGCTGAAGAGTTAGATTTGCCAGACGGTGTACGAGTAACATTTGGTGGTGACGACGAAGAAATCACTAAGACTTTCACTGAGATGCTTATCGCTCTAGTAGCGGGACTGGTTCTTATGTTTGCTATCTTAGTACTAGAGTTTGACTCTTTCCGTACCAGTCTTCGTCTACTTGCCGCTATTCCACTTTCACTAACCGGAGTTTTAATTGGACTCTACCTGATGGGACAACCACTTTCCTTTACTGCCTTCTTGGGAATTATTGCTCTTGCTGGAGTGATTATTAACCACGGAATTATTCTGCTGGACTCATTAAATAGCCGGCAGACAGAAAAGCCTGAAGAAGGTGCTGAGGCGCTAGTACTAGGTGCAGCCGGAAAGCGTGTACGTCCAATCATCCTTACTACCCTTACAACTGTAATCGGAATGATTCCACTGACCTTAGTCTCAATGATGTGGGCACCGCTAGCTTTCACCATTGCATTCGGACTCATCTACGGAACAGTCCTAACTCTAGTCTTTATTCCACTACTCTCCTATCGCAGACTATTGAAGGAGATCGGAAGATAAAATCAATAGTACGCTTAAAAAGAGGACACTCATGTGTCCTCTTTTTATATAACCTCTACAATCTGAGTCAGAAACTAACTCCTTTGGTATGCCATTATTCCGTTAACAACAGCAACGAAAAGACACATCATACCTAGGTAAGCGAGCAAAAACTGCATAAAGGTAAAAGCTGTTACACCGATAGATACCAGTGCAAATAAAATACCAAGTGTATACCAGCTACCTCCTTGAATACCTGGCCCCAAGGTAGATGGCATCCAGTGCTTAGTCATTGCAAAAGCATTGGTAAACAAGACGGCAATGATGATCCATAGTGACAGTGTGAAAGTGTTCCAATACTGCTCTATGGCAAGTCCTTGCATGTCTAATACGTACCCAACTACAGTCATATGTGCGAGTGCGGTCACGAGGATAAGACCCATCGCAACTCTTAATACTATGTATACGACTTCCATCATTCGACGCTCAGCCTTATCAATCTTTCCATCATTTATTGCTACAAAGAATTGACTAATAGCTATGGTTGAACTACCTACACCCAAAGACACACCGATTGATTGTAATACGGCGATTACTATAATTATTGCTGTTTCCATATACTTGTATCATAGCAGGCCTCACAACCTCCAAAAGTAGCCCTTGTGTACAAACAATTAAATGTTGTGATAATATACAAATTGGTTCGTATGTATCCCCACCCCCAAACACAGCCAAACTTAACTAAATTTTAATAACTCCTCTTGTTGCTGTGCACACAGTCCAGCTGTCATCCAGCCCAGACATTCCCTAGGCCTGTCATTCAACCAATGCAGGGCTTTTTTAATTTGAATTGGTGCTATTAAGGACAAATCACTTTTCTTCGGGATGAATACACGAATCCAGCGATTTGTGTTCTCAACTAAGGCCTTGTCGGTAGACCGGTACGGTCGGGTGAAGTACACTGGAGCTGCTAGCAATAAAGATAGAACTCTATGTTTGTTAAAGGCGATGTCGTTATCAATCGTGAGACTTTCGACGGTCCGATTAGATAACATTGAAACAACGGTCTGGTTCACCAGATCGTTGTTTCTGTTTGGGAGGTACCTAATCATGGTTTCCTTTGAGAGACGTTCGACCAACACCAGCAAGACACTAGTATTGGTCGGTGAGACAATGAAGTCACCTTCCCAGTGTCCATAGCCTTCACGAACACACTTAGAGTCAGTGACGAAGATACGATCAGTGAGGAAACTGCGCGGGTATGCGCAGTTCTTTCGTTTGTGGTAGTTTGCCAGGAGGTAGTGGAGACAACGTTTAACTATATACTTCCGGATTGCCTTAGCTGAAGCTTTGAGTCTGTGCTTTAGCCACAAGGTAGCACTAATAGTTTCTGGCGACCAGCGGTGTGTATACAGGTAGTGTTCCGTCCACTGTCTAATACCAATACTCATAGCCACCTTTAGACAGGCTCGTTTCTTCCGGTACTGTTTAAGATACGCACGGTGATGCGCTCTCTGATACTCGTATGCCTCAATGCCGCCTTCACGTCGAATCTCTTCATCAATCGTACTCTTTCCACGACCAATCGTACGGGCAATGTCTTCACTACTAAAGCCAGCTTTCTTCATTTTTTCTATACAAAATCGCTCCTCTTTTAATAGATGTCCTTGTTTATTTCCTTTATTCATAGGTGTTTATTCTATGACTGTATTTAAAGGTTGGGAAGCAGTACTGTGGACCTCGCGCCATCGGCCACCCTGTGGCTCTGTCGGCCCCCACCCGACCCGTCCTTAAGATGGCGCACGCGCATCTCTGAGTGAAATTTGCTGTCATCACTCGTTGATCCGCCTGTTGTCTAAAAAACGGGCATGGTGGCGATCTGAAGCTCAAAGATGCGTATGTCCGTTCCCTCGGGAACGGCCTCTTCTTTTGTCTTGGTACCTAAGGCCATCAGGACCTGTTGTATGTTTGGCCATTTTCTCGAGTTCCCTACATTGGTAACAAAATGAAGAACAGTTCCACAACAAATGTGGCTAAGGATACATAGACACTCAGATTCACCTTAACAGAACTATTATGGATAAAACTCCCACGATTCAGGATCAAGTAAGTATTCCTTAGACTCTTCAAGAGTATCAGGAACGTTTGGCCACGCTGCCGGTGCCCCACTTACTGCTTCTCGAGCGTTCCAGTCCCAGTGGTTCTGTGGACCAGCTTCGGTGATTGGAGTAGTACCATCTGCAAAGGTACCGATATATGCCGTGCCGCCACTGCCATATACGCGAGCATTTGGATTTACACGGAAGTCTCCCGCTGCAGGGCCCACAGTGCTGGTTGCAGTGCCTGATGTCGCTCCTGACCAGCCGAGCCAGAAAGCATTTGTATTGCCTACATATTGATCTGCACCGGCAAGATATACACTATTAACATCTTGAGTCGTTGTTGCCTGCCATGATGCGAGTGTAGTAAACGCCGAACCATTAAACTGTGAACGGAAAGGAGTACCTGAAACATGGTAAAAAACATTGTAATCACCAGTATAGTTCCAACCACTCGGTACACTTATTTGATATAGGAAAGTAACATTTCCGTCAAAGACTGTTTGCTCAACATTAATAGTTCCTGTTGCAGCAGCACTAACAACATTCATGAAGCCTCGCTGACCAACACCAGCTGTTCGATCTGTGTAAAGGACATTCTTCAAGAGATTAAAGGGACCTGCACCACTTATCCTAAACAATTCACTTGTATAACCTGAGGCTGGAGTACTTAGAATTACAGAGTTTTCATAGGTCATTTCAAGTCCGTTAACAGTACTGACAGGAGTTAATGTTTGTGCAGAAAGTTTTGCTTGTAATCTCCTAATTTCTACAATATCAGTATCAGTACTTGCTGCAGACGGCAGTTGAGAGACACGGTCATTATATAATCCATCCCATATGACCGTTCTAGCTCTCGGAGTTCCGGCACTAAGAACACCGATTGCTGCACTCTGAGTTGCAGAAAAAGTTGAAAAACCCCCATTTATATCACTATCATGGGCATAAAACGCAGTTATGCCCGTCGGTTGATTTGTGTCAGCATTAACGACAAACACACGATTCAAAACAACATCAGAAGTTGAAGCATCTTGCAGAAATGCGACAATAGGAACAACACTAGGTTCATAACTAGTAACGTCATCAAATCCAAAAGCTATAGAATCGCTAATTTGACCGGACCCGATTCCGAGATTATGTTTGGTTCCCCAAGACGCAAGAACTTGGGAGACATTTGCGTTAGTGCGACTTACAAGATCCATTGAACCATTATTACTAATAGCTTTTGATGTCTCTAATCCTGAGATAGTCGCACCGGCTCCTCCAGCAAAGGCAGTCAATCTTGTCGATACTTCGTATATCTTTCCGTTTGATGTTGGATTTCCATCATCGCTCGGATGAATATATACAGTCACAGGACTTCCGTCAGAACCCTTTATATCCACAAACGATCCTGGAGTACTCTCTGCGGTGGAGACGTTAGTGACACGAGTGAGGAGAATGCCGTCTTCGTAGACAGTAAGACGATTAGTGCCAGAAGAATTATGTATGACTTCAGTCTCGTAGGTATTGCTTTGACCACTTGTAAGACTCCAACTAGTTACAATATCTGAGCCGTTAATGATTGGGAGATTGCCAGAACCATAACCTTCAATGGTAATATTTTCCAAAGAGGCGAGGTTAAACTGTTCACGCCAATGACTCCCCCTTGCCAACGCAACCTTCACCCCGTCTCCTGTACTTGTTGCGACAGCAGTTGCTGTTTGCAGTGCTGCAAACGCATCACATGGCCCGGTACCACTATTTGTATCACTGCCATTTTCACTGTCCACATAAATATCATACCCAGATGCATCAATCTGACATCCTTCCTCAGCGTCTTCATTGTTGCTACTTCCACTTCCTCCTCCACCCCCAGAAAGATAAACGTATGCATATTCTGAAGAAACACTTCTTCCATCATTATTCTCCGCTGTAACAGTGTAGTAATAACGAGTATTTCTAGAAATGTCAGTGTCGATAAAGGTAGTATCGGTCGTAGTAGCTATATTTTGATATGTACCTCCATATTCTTTGCGCTGCACTAGATAAAATTGAGCTTCAAACACTTCACTCCACTTAATGGTTATTTCGTCGTTTCCATGACTCGCAGTCACATTACTTGGGGAAGCAAGATCAGGATTTGTGGGAGCGTTTCCACGCAATTCAGCTATACGTGCCTGAACCACACGCAATAGCTCGAGTAAGGTACTTGTTGTGACACCACTTCCCTGGATACTATTTAAGGCCGTGAGTGTCATCGGTCCCACCCGTCCATACCCAGTTGACTCTGGCGTTCCAGAAGAGACAATGCCACGGGCTGATTGGAATAGTTGAACAGCTGTTTGGGTCACATGGCCAAAGTAGCCAGTGATGGTTGGGTATGAAAAATGGTTGAGGTTGGTGAGAGTCTGCTGGAGAGCTGAGACGTCTTCACCACGGTCTCCTATATCTAGTTGATTATTGAAAACGTAGGCTTGGGATAGTGAAGGGATAGAAAAGGTACCTATGATTAAGAGAGAGAGAGAGAGAGAGAGGTTTTTAAACATAGGCAAATTTAGGAAAGCTAATTTATATGAGATAAATCATAGCACATATTCTTGTGGCACAAATGATTGTTTTCACCATTACTCAATATGATTTTGAGAATAACAAATCAGCCACACTATCCATTTGAATGGATAGTGTGGCTGGTTGGAATACTGATATAGTTGCTGGTTAAATCAAGATTGTGGCGTGATTGTCACTCATTTCGAGTGTACCTGAGGTAATGGAGACGCTTTCATCTTCCCCGCTTTCTTTCTTAATCAGAATAGTTCCCTCCTTGAGGGGAGAAATGATAGCAGAGTGGTTTGCAAGTAGAGTCATTTCACCAGCAGTACCCGGCACAGTGACTGAAACTACCTCACCATCAAAGACAGGTAGGTCGACACGAGAGATTGTTAAGTTCAGTAGTTTCATAATTCTGTAATTGTGAATAAGTGGTTGATGAGGTTAGATGGCCTCAGATGCGAGGCGCGCGAGAAAATAATTTGAGGCGTATTTAGTATACGATGAGAATTATTTTTCGAAGTGCAACAAAGCAGATGAGGTTATATAACCTCATCAATTCCCCCTTTCATGTAGAAAGAGGATTCAGCTTTGTCATCATGCTTACCATCAAGAATCTCTCCAAAAGCACGAACAGTATCAGCTAGCTTCACATACTTACCAGGTGCCCCGGTAAATACTTCCGCTACAGAAAAAGGCTGAGAAAGGAAACGTTGAATCTTACGAGCCCGATACACAGTTTGCTTGTCTAGGTCAGAAAGCTCTTCAATACCCAAGATAGCAATAATGTCCTGAAGATCTTTGTAGCGCTGAAGGGTCTGCTTCACACCTTGTGCTACACGGTAGTGCTCCTCACCGACAACCTCTGGATCAAGTGCAGAAGAGTTACTCTCAAGCGGGTCAATAGCTGGATAAATACCAAGAGAAGCCAATTGACGTGAAAGTACTACAGTGGAGTCGAGGTGAGAGAAAGTAGTAGCTGGAGCCGGGTCAGTCAAGTCGTCGGCAGGTACGTATACCGCCTGTACTGAAGTAATAGAACCCTTCTTAGTGGAAGTAATACGTTCCTGCATCCGACCCATCTCCTCAGCTAGAGTTGGCTGGTAACCTACCGCTGAAGATACACGACCAAGAAGTGAAGATACCTCCTGACCAGCTTGAGTGAAGCGGAACACGTTGTCCATAAAGAAGAGTACGTCCTTACCTTCTCCTTCGTCACGTAGTGCCTCAGCCATAGTGAGTCCAGTGAGTCCCACACGGGCACGAGCTCCCGGCACCTCATTCATCTGTCCGAATACCAGAGCGGTCTTAGCGAGCACGCCTGAGTCCTTCATTTCGTGGTAGAGGTCGTTACCTTCACGCACACGCTCTCCAACACCTGCGAATACTGAGTATCCTCCGTGCTCTGAAGCTACGTTGTGGATGAGCTCCTGAATAAGCACAGTCTTACCCACACCAGCTCCTCCAAAGAGTCCTACCTTACCTCCCTTAATGAAAGGAGCAAGCAAGTCCACTGACTTAATTCCAGTCTCAAAAACTTCAGTACTCGTTGATTGTTCAGTGAAAGCAGGAGCATCTTGGTGAATAGCTCGACGTTTAGTCTTTGTGAGCTCTTCTTTACCATCGAGAGTGTTACCAAGCACATTGAACAGGCGACCCAGAGAATCTTCTCCAACAGGAACACTGATTGGTGCACCAGTGTCATTTACAGACAGACCACGCATCAATCCTTGAGTGTCTTCCATAGAAATAGCACGAACTCTATCGAGTCCTACGTGCTGTGCTACTTCTAGAGTTAGCGTCTTACCATCACTTTCAACCGTTAAGGCGTTCAATAAATCTGGCACTCCATCAGGGAAGTGAACGTCTACAATCGGTCCGATAATCTGTGTAATAATTCCTGTTTTCATATGCTTTTGATAAATTTGGTAAATTACTCTCTTGCTCTCTTGCTTGAAAGCTATAATCGACACCCTTTAATGAAAGGCTCCGATTATAGATTTCAAGTTTTCATTGCTTCAGCACCAGCGGTAATTTCTGACACCTCCGCGGTAATAGCAGCTTGTCTTGCTTTGTTGTACTTAATTGTCAGACTCTTAATCATCTCCTTTGATTTGTCGGTAGCGTTCTTCATCGCCACCATACGAGCAGAGTGCTCAGACGCCTTACTCTCAAGCAGTGCGTGATAAATAATGATAGACACCAACTGAGGGATCAGTACATTAAGCACCTCTTCAGAAGAAGGCTCGACCATATAGTCGGTGGTCTCACTACCGTTACTTTCCACCACATTCCACTTCCCTGTCTTTGGCTTTATCCCCTCCATCATGAGTTTTATTTCATCAGGATTAAGTGGAAGTACTGTCCGCAAGGTCGGCAACTGTTCAAATGTCGAAAGAAAGTTTTGGTAAATGATAGAAACTTTCTGATATTCCGGTGACTCATATAGAGACAGAACTTTATTGGCCATACTATCAACCTCTGACAAAGCGACTCCGTCAGCCACGTTGATATAGTCACCGAGCAAGGTGACTCCTTCTCGATTGGCGTACTCAACCGCCTTACGACCAATAGCCAATATCTCAAGGTTTTCACCAGAAGCAATTATTTCATCTACCTTCTTTTGTACAGCGCTGTTTACGCTACCAGCCAAACCTTTATCACTGGTGACCATTATTAGTAGATGTTTGCCAGATGGTCGAACTTTCGCAAAAGGGTGTGACAGACCATCACGTGAAGCGCTCAAGCGTGACAAAATATTAAGAGCAGAACGAACATAGGGACGTCCCACAAAGGCACGTTCCTGACTCTTACGCATCTTCACCGCCGACACAGCCTCCATAGCCTTGGTCACCTGACCGGTTTTCTTGGTGGCGATTATTTTGTTTTTAACTTGTTTTAAGGCCATGTTTTTGATGTATGTTCAGTCCCGAGATACTAAGAGTAGAATTGTGGGTGTGAATCTTTAAAGTCCTTAATTGCATTTTCAAGTTCCGCAACCACCTCATCAGTCAGTTCTCGTCCCTTCTCAATGGTTGCCATCATTTCCTTGCGATCACGAGTGAGGAAATCAATAAAGCTCTTTTCAATCTCACGCACACGCTCAGGTGTAGTACCTTCAAAGAGTCCGTTGTTGGCACCAAAGAGAGACACTACCTGCTCGTAAAACGGCATTGGGTTGCTCTGATTTTGCTTCAAGAGCTCAACGTACTTACGGCCAGAATCAATACGAGCCTTGGTGTCCTCATCGAGGTCACTAGCGAATTGCATAAAGGCTTCAAGCTCACGGAACTGTGCCAGTTCCAAGCGAATTTTTCCAGACACCTTCTTCATCGCCTTAGTTTGCGCAGCGCTTCCCACACGTGACACTGAGATACCAACGTTCAAGGCTGGACGAATACCCTTGTTGAAAAGGTCTCCCTCCAAGAAAATCTGTCCGTCAGTAATAGAAATTACGTTAGTTGGAATATACGCTGACACGTCACCTTCCTGAGTTTCAATAATCGGTAGCGCAGTCAATGAACCTCCACCAAGCTCGGCTGACAACTTAGCACTACGCTCCAAGAGACGTGAGTGTAGGTAGAAGATGTCTCCCGGGTACGCTTCACGACCTGGTGGACGACGAAGTAGAAGTGACATCTGACGATAAGCATTAGCGTGCTTTGAAAGGTCATCAAATACCACCAACACGTCTCTACCCTGTTGCATAAAGTACTCACCAATAGCAGCTCCAGCGAAAGGTGCTAAGAAGAGAAGAGGTGAAGCTTCAGAAGCAGAGGTTGCCACAATGATGCTGTATTCCATCGCTCCCGCTGCCTCAAGCTTGGCTTTGAGGCTTGCTGTTTTAGAACGCTTCTGACCAATCGCTACATATATACAAATAGGGCGCTTCTCTTTTGGTTCGTACTTCTGGTTGATTATGGTGTCGATAGCAATAGTGGTCTTTCCGGTACCACGGTCTCCAATAATGAGCTCGCGCTGTCCACGACCGATTGGAATCATTGAGTCAATCGCCTTGATACCGGTATGAAGTGGTTCATTAACTGCAGAGCGTTCCATCACGCCGTATGCCACACGCTCAATTGGCATTTCCTTGTCAGTCTTGATGTCTCCAAGACCATCAATCGGTGCTCCGAGTGGACTAACCACACGACCGATGATGTCCTCACCTACCGGTACAGACAGAAGGCGACCAGTTTCCTTCACCGTCATACCTTCTCGCACGCGAGCAGAGTCTCCCAAGATTACCGCTTTCACGGAATCCTCTTCTAGGTTGAGTACCAAACCGTAGAGTTCCGATGTATCTTCAAGGGTATCTTTGAGGTTCTTTTCAGAAGAAACATCAAAGGCCACCATCTCCATCATCTTGGCTCCGACAAGACCTTCGATTTCGACAATACCGTCAGACACAGCCGACACTACACCGACTCTTTCGGTTTTGGTTTCCGCGGAAAGTCCAGCGATTTCTTGTTTTAGTTTTTCTACAATATTGGTACTCATAAATTTTGATCAATTAAAGTTCTAAGATGTCGTTATTGTTTAAGAGAACGACGATACCACGTGAGCAGTTGGGTCTTATAACTACTGTCTGTTCGTTTCCAGTCTTCCGTCAAGATGTGACCTCCGACGATACTTTCATCTACCACTACACGTGTAGTGGCTGGAGCGTCTTTAAGAAAGTGCTTTGCGTCAGCCTCCTTTGCAACCACTAAAACAGGAGCACCAGTGGAGCTATCCTCTTCCAGGCTACGTAAAAGTGAGCGTAGTAAATTTGGGTAGAGCTTAATGTGGCCTCGCTTATCTAGAGTGGACTTTAGTCCACTCAAAATAGAGTCCAGGCTTGCCCCCTCCTTTAACAATGCTTTCGTAGCCTGCAGATAATGTTTTAGTGTACTGTTCATTATCTATGATTTTTTAAGAATCTCCTCTGCCGCCAAAACAGCAATCTTAGCTACTTCAGCCTCACTCTTCTTACGTGCCTCCTCAATCAAAGCTTCCGCACGAGACTCAGCTTGCTCTAATTTTGCAGCGCTAGCTTCTCTGGCTGAAACAGCGATAGCTTCAGCCTTTTCTTTAGCATGTGTTTCCGCACGCTTTTCAACGGCTTCAGCTTCAAGGTGGGCAGCGGAGAGAATTTCCTTTTTCTCGCCCTCTGCACCCTCTAGCGTTTTCTTAGCATCTTCCGCGTCTTGCAGACCTTGCTTAATTTTACTCTCACGTTCACTAACCAGCTTTAAAACTGGTTTGTATAGAAAGTAGCTCAAGAGTGATGCAAGTATGACGAAGTTAATCACTTGAATAGTGATCAGACGAACGTCGATGCCGAAGGCGTGAATAAGTGAGTCCATTTTAAGATTTTAGTTTTAGCTTCTAGGTTTATGTGAATCAATACTTTAAAACTTCATAAATTGAATGCATATGTATGGGTTGGAGAAATTTTTTCGAGAGAGCCTTAGATGACCTAAGGTGACCGAGAAAAAATTTTGAAACCCGTGCAGAGGCGTCAATTTATAAGGTTTTAAGCAAACTTGATTACGAATGCGACCACCAATGCGAAGATGGCAAGCGCTTCAACGAACGCAATACCGATAAACATTGTAGCCTGAATTTTTCCAGCAGCTTCTGGGTTACGTCCGATTGCTTCAAGTGCCTTAGAAACCAACATACCGATACCGATACCCGGACCAAGCACACCTACGCCGGCAGCGATTGCCATTGCCAACGCTTTCATTGCTTCTAGTTCCATAATTTTGTTTTACTTTTATGTTCTTAGTAGTTACTAAGAATTTACTACTGAATAATGTTCTGCTCACGGGCAGACAGGAACCAATCAATACTGATTGACTCCTGTCTATCCAGGAGATTAATGAGGTTCTTCAATGGCAAGTTTTATGAAGAACAATGTCAGGATAGCAAAAATGAATGCCTGTATGAAGCCCACGAATAATTCATAAGCAATAAGAGGCACCGGCAACACATAAGGCGTAGCCAAGAACATCACCACCATCAACAACGTCTTACCGGCGAATATGTTTCCAAACAAACGGAATGAGAAGGATATCAGTCGTGCCATCTCAGAGAGAAGTTCAATAATACCAATTATGAATGCCAGCGGCGACCTAAAGTTTATAAACTTCCCTACATACTTAAAGAATCCAAGTAGTGTTACTCCAGCCAACTCGATGGCCACAAAGGCAACTAAAGCAAAAGCAATAGTGATATTTAGGTCAGTGGCTGGCGGGTGGAAGAATGGCACTAGCTTTGAGACCACCTCCTCATGAGACTCGACGTCTTTGTATATACCAATTGAATCTACGCCAGGAAGAAGGCCTACCCAGTTCATTAGAAGGATAAAGATGAAAATGGTCATCACCAGTGGGAAGAAACGCTTAGCCAAACTAGTGCTTTCCAAAACATCAGCCATGTAGTCATAAACCGACACAATCAAGAGTTCAGCCATATTCTGGAGCTTTCCAGGTACCAGAGACAGTCTGGTGTTTACAAGTAGTGCCACCACAAGCAATATGGCCATAGTGAGCCAAACTGTCATAAGAGTGTTAGTTATTGGTATACCAAAAAGCGTAGCCACGGAGACCGGAGCTAAGTGTATAGACAAACCTTCTGCTGCATGAGCGGTTTGGGCAAATAACATAACAAATGCAAGGCATCTTAGCATAAATGTGACCATCTTTAAAGGTGAAGGTTTGGGAAAAATGAGTATTATTTAATCGGGTCCAAATTTGAACAAAAACACTCTTGGACACATGTCCAAGAGTGTTTTCGGTACTGTTTATAGAGACTTTTGCTTATTCAGCTACTGCATTTGGAGCAAAAGAAGCTGGGGCTTCAGGCGCTGCAGTTGGAGAAGTCTTAACCTCATTGTATAGCAGATACATATAAGCTACAGCAACTGGTGTCAAAAGCAGAGATAGTGCAGCCACAATTGCATCAGCGAATGAACCATCTGGCATCACGACGGTAATCATCGAGATAGCCATTGCGAGCAAGGCAATAAGAATACTCATGACGATGAGGCGACCAAACACTCCCCACCATTTACCTCGTACGTATTCCCGACTTCTCTTTAGTGAATCAACAATTCCACTGTTTTCCAGAACAAGTATATAAGTAGCAAAAGCAAACCAAACTGAAAGAATGATGCCTGGAATGATAAGTAGCATAAAGCCAACCATTAATATAATGGTCATGAGTAGCGACAAACCAACGTACTTCCAGAAATATGACATCGCCCACGTATAAGCATTCTTGGCTGTCAAAGAGTTGTCATTGATAGCTAGAATGAGGGCAACTGACATCAAGATACTGATGATCACATAAATAACCATCAAAATTATATAAATCACTGACTCGTAGGTAACTATCACTCCAGTAGCTGGATTAGGTGCAAAAAGAGCCGTGAAGAATGAAACAATGATAGGTATGAGTAGAATTGATAAGAACAAAACAAAGTTTGCACCTACAATCGATAGAGAATTTTTGAACAGTTGAATTGGTCCAGGCATATTGAATGCTTAATTAGTATGGTCTAATTATAGCACTTTGTAGGGGTGGAGGGGGAGTTTTGCACATGTTCCGACAGACTTAGGTCACAACTCTCGTGTCTTCGCATGAGGTCGCGACCCGACAGGGACTCGTCCCGCTTCTTCTAATTCGTTACACTCATAAGAACGCTGGACGCGACTCGCGGTACTTTTCTCTTTGTCAGGAGAAAAGTACAACGCTCCGTCGTTCGAGTCCTGACGCAACAGTGCGCAGGCACTGTTGCTTCGGGTCCACGAATACGAAAAAGGCCATCCCAGAGGATGGTCTCTTTTTTCGTATTCGTGGACCCGACAGGACTCGAACCCGCCACCTCCTCAGTGCAAATGAGGCGCTCTACCAGATGAGCTACGGGCCCAGTTAAAGTACTGGACAGACTATACTACGATACCTTAGCTCAAAGAGTAGGCCTCATTTGCACTACGTGCAAATGGTTGGAAAGCCTCCCAGGCTTTCCAACCCCCACCAGATGAGCTACGGGCCCAGATGTATATCTGAGCAAACTACTTTATGGACCTAGCTTTTTAAAGCCCAGATATATTACTGATTTATTGTCGTAAAGTCAAAGGGTATGGTTCCTTAAGGCATCAACCAAGGTGTTGCGCTGTCTTGTGAGAGAACACCACCAATACTTAAACGATTGTCGGTTAACCAATTTGATTCCTTTGCAACCATCGAAGATGTAACAAGGAGTCTGTCTTTGTCTCTCACTGGATGAACCACATCTTCGCTTATTACATACACGAAATGGTAACAAGAGTCAGTATCATCCATAGTGGCGCAGTAGTGGACCATGGTGCCATCCTGTGACACTGAAGTTGAAACAATTTCTTTATGGAAACCAAACTCCAAATCATCCTCATTAGTTGCGGCACTGATTATTCTCTCTCCTTCATCACTAGCTACAAACAAACCTTCTGAATTTGTAATTGTCCTTACTGCCCCGTAGGCTGAGGCTTGTTGAACAACCCTACTCTCAGTCTGGTAATTTTCTTTAACTACATAACTAGAACTATAGTCATTTAATTCAAAAGCGATGTACGCAGTAGTAAAACCAATTACGTACGCCAAACCAACTAATATGGCTTTAGTGTGATCAGTCACCGGAACTGTCTTTTTCTTCATTACTATGATTATGCATTTGAACTTACAATGAGTCTATAAAAAACTGTGCATAATTAATTTGCACTCGCCACTAAATGCAAAACAAAATCATCATACGAGTGTCCAACTGCAGACAATGCTTTAGGTAGAAGCGATTCACTTGTGAGTCCTGGCAAAGTATTTGTTTCTAAAAAATAAATTCCATTGGGGCTCACAATGAAATCACTACGGGAGTAATGTGACAGACCTAAGTGATGATGAGCTTTTAGTGCTGCATCAGAAAGGGCTTCTTTTTCTTCTCGTGAAAACCTGCCTGGGCAAATTTCATCAGTCTCTCCGTTATATTTAACTTCATAGTCAAAGAATCCATTGGCTGGTGGTGGCACAATCTCAATCGCTGGCAAACTATAATGTCTCTCTCCGCGGAGATTTTCTACTATACCCACCGTCGCTTCCTTTCCCTCTATACATTTCTCTACCAGTACCTCATCCCTTTCTTTGAGCGCACGGGTGAGCGCATTAACTAGCTCGTGTATGCCATGAGCTTTATAGGTCGCAATCGAAGAACCTCCGTTCACAGGTTTTATAAAATAAGTTGGACCAAACAGGGATTCGATGCTGGCAGCCAC
>Ga0210043_1001883_pt1 | contig 15523 bp, 12 predicted proteins | sample CryGeymet201501t_FD_183990 | JGI IMG/M metagenome (GOLD analysis project Ga0210043, IMG submission 183990) | Groundwater microbial communities from Crystal Geyser aquifers in Utah, USA - Crystal Geyser metaG 2015-01t (SPAdes) (version 2) | ecosystem: Environmental > Aquatic > Deep subsurface >... | reverse complement strand
GCTGTGGATGCGAGCCAGCATCCTCAAGGGCGACAACTCCGTCTGGCCGGACGCGGGCATCGACCGCGTCGTCGCCGAGCCCCTCGACCGGCAGGCGCTCTCCTACTTCGCCGCCCACACCCGCGAGCAGTTCCTGCGCGACGACCGCGTCGCCGCCGTCGAGGACTTCACGCTCGAGGCCGAGGGCGCCACCGTCACTGCCTCCTTTGCGGTCGTCCCGGTCACGGGCGGTAAGGTCCCGATGAAGGTGCCCATGGCGTAGCAGGAGGCGACCCCGACCGTGCCCGCGTTCACCCCGAGGACGAAGGACGAGATCCTGCAGTCGCTGGTGATGCGCATGGTCGCCCTCTCGGAGTTGTCCGACCTGCGCGAGAACAGCGGCTTCACGACGCTGCTCGGGGTCGTCTCGGAGCGGCTCGAGGAGTGCGAGTTCCGGGTCGACGAGTTCGTCGCCGCGCACCACTTCCGGAACGTCACGGGCTCGCTCGCGCGCGACCGCGTCGCCCAGCTCCCTGGCAAAGGGCTCGGCGGCCAGCTCCCCGAGAGCCCGGCCTATGGGCGCGTCCTGCAGCTCACGCGGACCAACCCCGCCGGCGACCTCGACCTCGCCGCCGGCGACGTCCTCGTCGGCCGGAGCGACAACCCCGGCGTCGTCTACCAGCTCGCCGAGGCGGGGGCCTTCGCGGACGGCGAGGTCTCGACCAGCGCCGAGACGCCGCTCCGCATCATCTGCCTCACCCCCGGCGAGGTCGGCAACTGCCCGATCGGCGCCATCGACCGCGTCATCAAGGCGCCGCAGGGCATCATCGACGCGGCGAACGTCGATGCACTGAGCAACGGCCAGGCCGCGGAGTCGGTCGCGCAGTACGTCAAGCGCGCCGAGGCCTACCTCGCTTCGCTCGCCGGGCGCCCGCAGGCGCGCCCGCTCGAGTACCTCGCGACGACCTTCCGCTCGTCCAACGGCGTCCGCGCCAAGAACGCGAAGGTCTACCGCGACCCGCAGCGGCCTGGCTACGCCGAGCTCGTCGTCGACGATGGCTACAGCTTCGCCGGCTTCACCCGCTCCGGCGCCACGACCAGCGGCACGGTGCCGGTGTCGGGGCAGTCCGAGCTCTGGTTTGAGGCCCCCGCCGCGACGACGCCCGAGATCTGGATCAACGGCGTCAAGCTCGATGCGCAGTACGGCATCGAGCCGGACTGGCGCATCGAGCACGAGCTCGGCCGCGTCACGTTCAAGGACGAGAGCGTGCTGCTCCCGCCCGGCGCGACATGGGAGGTGAAGAACTATCAGGTCTTCACCGACTTCATCGCCGAGCTGCAAGACGTGGTGCTCGGCATGACCGACGACATCAACGAGCCGGGCTGGGTCGCGAGCGGGAACCGGCTGCGTGTCGTCCCGCCGCGGGGCCAGGACCTGCCGCTCGACATCATCGTGTGGCTCCGGTCGGGCTACCGTCTCGAGGACGTCACGCTGGCGATCCAGGAGGTCGGCGTCGCCCACGTCGCGACGCTCGTCGCCGGGGAGCCGTTCCGGCCGTTCCGGCTGTACGGGCGTCTCGACGGGCAGATCGAGGGCGTCGAGGACATCGAGATCCGGACGCCCGAGGGCCCGCAGTGGCCCTCGGCGGGGCGGCGCTGGTCTACACGCGCGGCCATCATCAACGTGACGAGCGGGGGGTAGTCGATGACGAAGACCGGCGACAGCGTGAAGCTCTTCCGGACGGGCGGCGCCCTCCGCCTCGACCGCGAGGACGCAGAAGCGCTGCAGGGCCTCGTCTACGAGGCGATGTCCCGAGCGCTCGGTGGGCTCATCGGGGTGGGATCCGGCTGCCTCTGGGTGCCGGACTTCGACGTCGACGACCTGTCCAACGTCGCCATCAGCGAGTGCGTCTTCTTCTGGGCCTACCCGGCCGGTGGCACCGCGCTGCTCACCCCGGAGGGCTTCGTCCTACGGCACAACCCGAGCCTGTCCGGGCAGGTATCCACCGTGAACCTGTCGGCGTATGTCGCCGGCGAGGGCACGCCCTACCTGTGGGCGCGGCGGGTCGAGATCGAGACGACCGCCGCGGCCCGGAAGAAGTGGACGACCGTCGAGGTCGACGACAACACGCCCAGCCGCATCGAGGAGCGGGTCGAGTTCGATGTCGCGACGTCGAACCCCGACGCGGCGGCCGGCTGGTTCCGCTTCGCTCGCGTGACCGCGTGGGACGCCGGGGTCCCGACCATCCTCCCGTGCTCGCCCTTCGATCCAGCGGCGGACGACATCCTGACCGAGACCGCCATCCGACATCGCGGCCTCCGGATCTGGCAGCAGGATTTCGGCCTTCGTGCGACCCTCACCGCGCTGACCAGCCAGCTGACGCGGATGATGGATAGCGACTGGACTATCTACCCAGACGGATCCGTCGGCGTAGAGGGCGCCCACGGCTGGCTGTTCACGCCAGATCGCGGTTTGGTCCAACTCGACGCCGACCTCGCGGCGCTCGAGACGGCCGCTGGCTCCACGCCGATGACCGTCCTGTCGTCCGGGGCGGCGACCTCGCTCAACATGAGCGCCTTCGGCGTGGCGTTCTGCTCGGGGCTCGCCGACGGCTCAGGGACGATGGGGCCTGGCACCAGCACGCGCGTCAGGGCCGCCGTGATCTCGGACTGCGGAGTGCTCTCGACCGCGGAGATGGCGGCGCGGAGCCTGCTCGGCGGAACGGGAACAATGTGGCTCTACTTCCGCCACCCGACGACCATCCCCGCAGTCCTGCAGCTGCTCCTGACTCCCGGCCGCAACCCGGTCGGGGTGGGGTCTCCGGTCGCCGGCGTCGAGGTCGCGAACACCGCGTCGTTCGCGGTAGGCGTCCAGGGGGCGTTCGGTGAGGCGTGCTTCCAGGTCTCCTTGCGCGACACGGAGGTGGCGGTCGACGGCAAGGTCAACTTCATCGCGATCACGGAGAACTGATGGCCCTTCCCGTAGCGAACACTGGCGGCCCCTACGCCGCCATCGCCGAAGGCGACCTCCCGCAGAACGTGAACCTCAACGGGTCGACGAGCGACCCCGGCGACGGCTCGAGCATCACCGTCTACTCGTGGAAGCTGGCGAAGCCCGCTGGCAGCGCGGCGACCCTGAGCGACCCCGCCGTGGCGACGCCGGTACTCCAGAACGTCGACGTGTGGGGCACCTACGCGCTGTTCCTCGTCGTCACGAACAACCTCGGGCAGACGAGCAAGACCGCCCCGCGAGAGGCGCCCGACTCGGCCTTCGCGTGGATCGTCGTCGAGGCATCCACCGCGCAGCTCGTCATGCCGGCGTCGGGGCAGCGCAACTGGACCGACGCGAACAACCACGCCATCGCCGTCTTGCGGGCGCTGAAGGACACCTTCGACGGGCACGGCATCGCCGACCACGACACGCTCGCCACCGGGGCTCAGCTCGACACGCTCACCCAGGGCGGCGACGCGACCGGGCTGCACACGCACACGAATTCGGACCTCGCCGCCGCCATCGCCACGACCGCCGCCCTCGGCGTCGTGAAGTTGCAGAGCGATGCCTTGGTTGGGCCACTCGACCCGGCGAACCCTCGGGCGGCGACTCAGAAGGAGCTGGCGTTCTCTGGTCACTATGAGGGCGACGTCGCCATCATCGCTGTGGGCGGTGGTGGCGGTGGCACCCCTGTCGATGAGACCCAAGCGCAGGTCGCCATCTACCTACCTGAGATGTGCTACCTCGTTAAGCTGACGGGGACCCTGCGGAGGCGCGGCGACCTCACCAACTTCGTCACGTTGGCGGTCTACGTGATGACCTATACCCAGTACGGCGACGACGACTTCGCTGGCGCGACGTATGTCGGTGACCTCCGGTGGGTGAAGACTGCGGAACGAGTAGCGCTGCTGAACTACAGCAGCTTCATTCCCGGCCCGAACCCGATCCTTTGCCCGGCAGGTAGTGTCATCGCGTTGAAGTGTACCGAGGCCCCGGTCACGACCTTGGCCACAGACGTGAACCTCCAGGTGCGCGTCCTGGTCCCGATCTAGCCGATGCGCACCTTCACCGGCTACGGCCACGAGAGCGTCCTCTTCGAGACGCCCGAGCCCGTCGACAAGTACGATGCGGGCTACGGCTCCCCCACGACGCTCTTCGAGGTCGACGACGCGGCCGAGTACGACCCCGGCTACGGCACGCCGGTCGCCGTCATGGCGCTCGTGCCCGACGCCTCCGTCTACCCGGACGAGGGCGGCTGGATGGTGGCGCTGCGGGGCGAGTGGCCGGTGCTCGGCCCCTACCGCGTGCGCGTCATCGACGCCGAGGGCACGTACTACCCGACGGACGACGCGGGCTGCTACTCGGGCCTGCCCGGTCAAGGCATCGACTGCCGCACGAACCTCGCCCTCGACACGCTCCGCTTCGCGCTCCCGCGCCTCCCCCTCGGCGTCTACGACCTCGAGGTCCGGTGGGGCGAGGGGTTCACCGAGGTCGCGCTCGAGGTGGCGGCGCTCCGCGTCGTCCACGCGAACCGCTGCGAGGACGCCGTCGCCATGCGCCGCGGGATGCCTTACGCGTAGCGCCTCGGTTTGTGCACTGCTGGCCCTCGCTCTTTGGCGCCAGCGCCAGGGCCGCTGCTACCGTCCGCGCATGGTCTTCCCCGGCAAGCTGAGCCGTCCACGATCTCGCGGTCTGGCGCCGATGCGGGCGGCTCTCGAGGCGCTCCAGAAGGCCGACAAGGGTGGCGGCGGGCCCCCGCCCGACTACGTGCCGATGAAGCGGTCGAAGAAGGGCGGCTTCCGCAACCCCGTGACCGGGGCAGAGTGGTACCCGGGCGATCCGCACCCGGGGGCGCCCCCTGCATCGAGCGATGCGCGAGGCTGGGGCGACCTGCCCGCCCGCGACGCCGCGGTCATGGACGCGCTGAAGCAGGCGAAGGGCGTCGAGGAGGTCGAGGAGATCCTGGCCGGCGTCCGTCACCGCGAGATCGCAGCAGTCGTGGGCGCCAATGACCGCGTGGTGGCGTACAAGCTCGGGCCCGTCCTCGAGCGCCAGAAGTTCGACCACGACCGCGTCTTCGGGGTAAAGGGTGGCAGCGACACGACGGTTGACATCCCGAATGGGGCCAAAGCGCTCGTCGCGACCCACAACCACGCGTCGGGGACACCGATCAGCCCGTCCGACATCCTCGTCGCCGCGAAGGCCGGCGCACAGGAGGTCCGAGCGACGACCTGGTACGGCACGTGGCGGGCGAAGCTCGAGGGGCAGCTCAAGCCGATGAGCAAACTCGGATTCGATGCACTACGTGAGGCGATGACGAAGTCCATGGTGCGCGCCAACCGGGCGGCTCGGGACGGGGCTATTGCGGAGCTCGGCGCGGGCCACTTGAACCACATAGGGGACGGTCGTAGGGTCCAGCAAGCCACCCGGGAGTTCGTCAGTGCGTACGCCAAGAGGTTCATCGCCGGAGTCGAGAGGGACTGGTCCCGTTGGCTCCTACGTCCTGGGGGAACCCGACTCCGACTGGAGTTCCACCTTCGAGGAGATGCGGGCGGAGGTGGCTTTGCTCGAAGCCGAGGAGGCGCCGATCCTGGCCTTGTTGGGTCTCCCGCGGGACGCCAGCATGTTCGACTACGACATGGCGATGCTGGACGCCGACCCGGAGACGCAGGCGGCGGTGTCCAAGCTGGTTCGCTCCCAGGCACAGCGCAGAAGCCGTCGCGGGACCCCGGAGACGTAAAGAAGTCCTCAGGCGTCCACCACGTCCCCCACGACTTCGACCCGGTTGCGGTCGATCCGCGCGAGCGACCGGCGCCGACCGGCGCCCTCTGGCGCTGGGTCGCCGACCACAGCGACCAGGGCGAGACGGTAGCCAAGGGGGCCCCGATGTACTGGGTGAGGATTCCGCGCCACGTCTACGAGCGGCTCGCGGCCGCCCTCGAGAAGAGCGCCGGGCACAAGTACCTGAAGAAGGTGCCGGCCGGCGTGGACCCCAAGACGGGCAAGACCCGCTACCGGTACTACTACCAGGTCACCGACGGCCAGGGGCACGTCGCGAACGAAGACGACCTCGTCAAGGTCGGGGCCTCGTTCCGTCTGCATGATGGCGAGCAGGAGGGGCACTTCCACGTCGTCGCCGTCGACGGCGACCAGGTCACGCTCAAGCACGACGAGAGCGGGCGCGAGGTGACGATGAGCACCCGCGAGCTGAAGCTGCGACTCCACCGCGAGCACGCTCGGGCGATCGTGGACCAGCGCAACAAGGCGCGGACGGCGCGCATGCGCGAGTTCGAGCAGGCGAAGAAGACGGGTACTCCGCAGCAGGTCGCCCGGGCGCGTGAGCGAGCTCGTGCGGCCGGCGCCGACGTGGAGGAGCCCGCCGCCGCGACCGCGAAGAAGCCGGACGCGAGCCGACGCGGGACCGACAAAAACCTCGGCCGCCAGATCCACGCCCTCGTGAAGGAGGCGGCCGCCGCCGACGGCGCGCACGCCGGCGCCCGGGCGCGCCGCGCGGCCAACGCGACGCTCCTCGCGCTGCGTTTCGAGGGCGGGCGCGCGACCGCGCGCGACCGGAATGCAGCGGAGCGGCTCCTCGCTGGCGGCGTGGACGGCCTCGTGGACGGCACGCCCCGACAGGTCGACCGCGAGCGCGCGCAAGAGCGCATCGCTCAGGAAGAGGCCGGCACCGTCCCCGACGACGCTCCGCCGCTGACATCCGGCGAACTCGAGGCCACGGTCGACCTCGAGGTCGACGACGCCGACGAACTCGTCGTCCACGAAGAGGTCGGCGAGCACGTCGAGGGCGCCCGCCGCGATCTCGCCGGACAGCGGGCGAGCCGCGCCGGCGAGCTCAAGGCGAGCGGCCAGGTCTCGAAGAACGAGGTCTTCGGCCGCTTCTCGCTGACCGACCACGTCGGCAACGGCGGCACCGTCGGCGGCTGGCACGTCAAGGCCTGGGTCACCCGCTTCGTCCCGCAGAAGGCGCCGAAGGGCCAGGATGACGCCTTCATCGAGGGCTGCACCCTCGTCGCAAAATCGCTCGAGCGCTGCAAGACGCCTGCGGACGTCAAGGTTGCGATCGAGGAGCTCGGGGACTGGTCGATGAAGCCGGTCAAGATGGCGCTCGGCCCGGAGGACGCTGTCGCGCTTGCCGCAGCGGCTCCGCCCGGCCACCGGTTCGTGGGTAGCGGCTACGACTACCGGATGGGTCGCGTCGCCTATTACACGCCCACCGCTGCCGTCGCCCTCGGCGGCCGCTTCATCAAGATGCTCCACAAGCCGTCGGACGCGATGCGGCGCGCGTTCTCGGATGCGCGCCGGTTGGACCGCGAGGCCACCGACGCCCAGGCCTACGCCGCCGCTCACGCCCGCACGATGGGCTACACCCTCGACGAGGCGCGCACGCTCTCCCTGACGGTCCGCGCCGGCGGTCGCGAGGTCGACGGCGTCACGACTGGGCGGGTCACCGGAGACGCCGTCGCCGACCACTTCGGCGGGATCAAAAACATCGACTACGGCAACTGGATGTCCAACGCCGACCGCGATCAGCACCTGCGCGACGCGGGCGGCGCCCTCGCGGATTTGGCCGATCTCCTCGGCGTCTCCGACAGCGCCGTCGCCGTCGGTGGGCACCTGGCGATCGGGTTCGGCTCCCGCGGGCGGGGCGGGAGCGGCGCCGCTGCGGCGCACTATGAGCCCGGCGGCAACGTCATCAACCTGACGAAGTTCAGCGGTGGAGGCTCGCTCGCTCACGAGTTCGGTCACTTCCTCGACCACGTCGCCGCGGGCAACGGCGCCACCGCCACCGACAGCGACTCGGCCTTCGGCTCGAACAGCCCGGGCAAGCTCCCACCGGCGACCGCCGGAGCAATGCGCGATCTCACGACGGCCCTCGAAAGATCGGACTTTGCCCGCCACGCCCGGGCCCTCGACGAGAAGAAGAAGCGAGCCTACTGGTCCTCGCGCCACGAGATGTTCGCCCGAGCTTTCGAGAGTTGGACCGAGGACACGCTCGGCCAGGGCGGCCGGACGAGCACCTACCTCGTCCACGGCACCCGAGGCCTGAAGGCGACCGGCGTGAAGGTCGCGACGAAGGCCGATCCGGCTGCGACCGCGACAGCGCGTGAGGCGGTCACCGCTGCCGAGAAGGCCGTCCACGAGGCCATACGTGTCGAAGCCCCGGTCCACGCCCCGAAGGCGAACCTCAACGCCGTCACGTACTGGGGAGTGAGCGACGCGGTCTTCGAGAAGCTCCAGCACCGCTCGCCGAAGGTGAAGGCGGCGGTGGACGCCTACTGGCAGGCCCGACGGGCCGAGACTGCAGCGAAGCGCTCCGGCGGCACCGAGTCGGCGCAGCCATACCCGCAGGGGTACGAGCGGGCACACATCACCGGGCTCGTGAAGAATGTCGTCGAGGCGATGAAGACCGACGGCGTCCTCGAACGCGTGATGAAGGCCTTCCTGCGCAGGGGTAACCGATGACGACCGTCAACGTGCTGCGCGTGCCAAGCGTCTACCCGACGGTCGAAGCCGCCTGGGCCGACGCGCTGAACGGCGACATCATCGAGATCGAGGACGCCGCCACCTATACGCCGCCGGCCACGCTCTCGGTCCCAGCGGGCGAGTCGCGAACGGTCCGTGGCATCGCTGCGACCCGCGCGACGATCACCTGCGACGCGGCGTGTTTCGAGCTCCCCTCCGGGGCGGCGCTGACGCTGACGAACCTCCGCCTCGAGACCGTCCTCGACGACTTCATCATCTCCGACACGCCGCCGGCAACGCTCACCGCGACCAACTGCGAGTTCGTGCCGGCGGGGTGGGTGTACTCGGGCATGTCCGTGGGCATCCCGCTGACGGCCGTCTTCGACCGGTGCCTGTTCGCCGACATCGGCGACGTAAACGAGGCCCTCGGCGACTGCACCTTCCGCAGTTGCATCTTCCTCCGCGTCAACCAGGTCGACACGAACGGGGACGTCGAGCAGTGCACCTTCGTCGATTGCGTGAGGAACGACGGCAACCCGCTGGTCACGTGCGGCGCCCTCGTCAACACCGTTTTCATCGGCTGCACGACGACCGGTGACTACCTCGTCGCGGCGACGAGCATCAGCCACGTCCACCACTACACCTGCAGCGCCGCTATCGCCGTCCTGCCGCCGGGCGCCGTCGAGACGAGCACCGGCGACCCGCTGTTTGCAGACGCCCTGGGCGTTGACGGGGTTGTCCCGTTGTCGGGCTCGCCGCTGCTCGGGACTGGCGTTGCGTCGGGCGTCACCGCCGACTACTTCGGCGCCGCCTTCGCCTCCCCACCGACGAGAGGTGCGGTAGAGCAGACGATGCCGGATATGGTCAGCGCCGACGCGGAGACGCCGACCGTCGTCCACGTGGTCTTCGATGCCCCGGTCGAGCCGGCTGGCGCCGTCCTCCTCGAGTCGTGGACCATCACCGGCGGCGTCGCTGGCGACGTCTCGCCCCGCTCCGTCGTCCTCGACGTTGGCGACACGGTCGCCCGCATCTCGGTGTGGCCGCCGCTCGCCCCAGGCGGCACCTACACGGTGACCGCCCCGGGCGTCCGGATCCTCGCGTCCGGGCTCGCCCCCGTTCCGAAGTCCTTGACCTTCGACGTCCCCGCCGGCTTCGTCGGCGACGCGCCGCCCGAGCTCGGCCTCATCGCCGCCTACACCGTCGCGGTCGGGCGCGAGCTGCAGGCCCTCGGTGGCCGCCCCGTCGCCCTCCTCGTCCAGGACTTCGGGCCAAACGACACGTTCCTCTTCCTCGACAGCACCTACGGCTTCCCGTCTGGCGGCGGCGCCGTGTGGGGCGGCGGCTACCACCTGATCTACACCGGCAAGACGGACGGCGCCCTGACCGGCGTGACGTCGCTCGACCGCACGCGGACCATTCCCCGCCGCACGGCCTTCACGCTCGACGTCGAGGCCGTCCCCGCCGACGACCCGACGAACGGCGCCCTCGCGCAGCTCGACCGCGCCTGGCGCTCGACGCTCGTCCACCTCGCCGAGGACGAGGACCTCGACAGCCTCGCCGACATCTACGGGATCCCGCGCCCCCGCATCGTCGACCGCGGCCCCTGGCGGGAGGTTCTCGCCGAGCTTGCCTACGGGCCCCGCGGCCTCCCGCGTGGGACGATGCACTTCTTGATCGCGGCCCTCGACGCCTACCACGAGCAGCTCTCCGTCGAGCTCCGGCCGGACGAACCGACGCGGCTCTACGCCACCGCGGGCGCCTTCGAGCAGCGTCACGTCGGGCGGTGGGTCCTCGTCGACGACCGCGTCTACAACATCGTGGGCCCGGCGGACGTCGCCGCGACCTCAGCGGGCGCTTGGGTCGAGCTCTGCGCCGTGAAGACGGCCTACTGGTGGCCGGCGAACTGGTCGCTCCACCCCGCGATCGTCACCACGACAGCGACGATCCTGTGCTTCGTCTACCAGGCGACGACGCCCAGCCCGCTCCGCGACGATGTTCCGCGCGGCACCTACTTCGGCCGCAGCGCCAACCTCGACGTCTGGATCTGGGAGGACCGCGTCGGCTCCATCCCGCCGACCTACCTCCTCGACGCCGGCGTCGCCACGCCAGCGGGGATGCCCTTCGGCGGGCACCTCCTCGAGGACGCCACCGTCGACGGCGACCAGGTCGACGGCCCCTTCCCGATCTACCTCTGGGACCCGCAGGTCCTCACGCCCCTCGAGCGCGTCCTCGACCTGCTCACCGCCGCGCAGGTGACGGTGCGGTTTCTGCGGCGGCGGTGGGCGGGGTACGTGCCCGACGGGCTGTAAAGGACCAGGAGCGCAGTCCCGACCGACGTCACGCCCTGAACCGCACTCAAGAGGCGCTCGCCACCCTCCAACGACGACGGGACACACCTGGGACACACGCCGTGTCCCGACGGTGTCCCGGAGATGCCTCCGCGGTCCTCCGCTGCCCACGTCTCACCGGCCTGCAAAGCGGTCAATCGGCGATTCTACTGGGCGAGGAACACCCTTGTCCCTGACTAATCAGTCAGGGAGCAAGGGCCTTCTCGTCCGCACCGCTGGCCACTCTCGCCCGGCGCGCCCCGCAATCGGGACACACCTGGGACACATCAGCCTCGCCGACGGGTGCGCATCCGAACCACTTTGGCGACGCCGCCGACCGCTGGCACCAGCGCCACGGCCTCGCGCAACTTCAGCGCCCACGCCGCCGTGTACGTTCCTGCCAGCCCCGTCGAGTGACCGATGAGGTACTCGACGGCGCCTGCGTCGGCGCCGAGTGCCTTCAGGCCGGATACGAACCCCTTGCGGAGGCCGTGCAGCGGGCGGTGCGCGGTCATCGACTCCGGGACACCGGCAGCCCGCCACGCCTGGTGGACCTGGTAGCCACTGACGCGCGCCAGCGGGCACACGCTGCCCTCGCGCACGCCCCACCCGGCCAGCGCGGCGACGAGGACGGGGGCCAGTGGCACCACGCGCCCGCGGCGCTCCTGGGTGGTCTTCCCGAGCTCGCCGCGCACCGTCAGCTCGCCGCGCTCGAGGTCCACGTCCGACCAGAGCAGCCCGCGCGCCTGTTCGCGGCGGAGGCCGGTGCACCGCATCACCATCGCGAGCCGGCGGTGCGGCTCGTCGAGGGCCGCGAGCATGGCGTCCATCTGCGCCCAGGTCGGCGCGACCGTTGGCGACGAGGCCGGCGTTGGGAGGTCGATCCGCCGGGGGCGCGGGACGAGGTCGCCGTAGTCGCCGTGCTCGTCGGCCCAGGACCAGAGCAGCTGGGCGACCGAGAGGATCTTGTTCTGGGTCACCGCCGACCGCGGGCGGCCCATCCGGGTGTTGCCGACGTCGCCGACCCACGCCCAGAACTCGGCGAGCATCTGGCGACTGAACACCTCGCGGAAGGGCCGGCGCCACCTCGCGCCGAGGAACTGCTCGAGCACGTTCAGGTGGGCGCCATAGGCCTCCAGGCTCTTCGGCGAGAGCGTCCGCGCCCGGTCGGTCAGGTAGTCGGTTACGACCTGCTGGACGCAAGGCTCCTCGCGAGCTGCAGGGGGCTCCCAGCGGAGCCCGAGCTGCTCGCAGCGCTCCGCCTGCGCGAGGAACTCCTTGGCGAGCTTGTAGGTGTCGAACTGTCGGGAGCGGGCGTGGCCGTCGGCCTCGCGCCACCTGACGCGCCATCCGACGACGTCTCCGCCGGCGCCCTTGCGCTTGTCGATGCTCGCCATCGGCTCGCCTCCAGAAACCACTCGTCGATGCGGTCGGCCCGCCACCTGTAGCCGGGCCGCTCCGGGGTCCCCAGCGTGGCCCAGACTGGAGCGACCGTCGAGCCCGGGGCTTCGGTCGATCGCATCAGCTCGCGCAGCGTGCGCGGGCAGATGCCGAGGTGTGCGAGCGCCCACTCGTGGGTGCGCCAGGGTGACGTGGCGGTCGCCCTGGTCACAACGCCAACCTCATCTGCGCCCGGCCGGCCTCGGCCCGGGGCGAACACCAGAGCGACTCGACCCGTTCGGCGTTGCTCAGCGCCTTGACCTCGAGGTCGTGGCGCGCCCAGTCGGCGAGGGCCTGGTCGTACAGCTCCGACCGATAACCGCTCACCAGGGCCATCCCCTGGATCGTCTGGAGCCGTCCGAGAAGCTCTTCGTGGTCGGCCGGGGTCATCTCGTGGTGGTACTCGTACTTCGCCGTCCGGGTCGCCGCGAGGTAGGTGGGGTCGCAGTAGAAGACGGTCTCGGGGCCGTCGTAGCGGTCAATGACGCGGCGCCAGTCGTCGTGCTCGATGATGACGCGCTTGAGCCGCGCCGCGGCGGGCAAGAGCTTCAGCGGCGCGCGCGCCCACATCAGCGTGCCGTTGTAGTCGTCCCGCTTCGAGTCGAAGCGGAAGCCCGTCTGCCCCGTTCGGCGGTATCCACCGTAGGTCTGCCAGGACCGGACGAAGAAGCGCCGCGCGCGCTCCAGGTCGTCGTCGGCCGGCTCGAAGGCGAGCTCGAGTTCGGCGCGGCTGTGCGGCGTCATCACCGCCTGGCGCGCGAGCTCCTCGGGCTGCGTCCTCAGCACGCGGAAGAACGTCACGACGTCGCCGTCGATGTCGTTCAGCACCTCGTGGCGGCTGGGTTGCTTCGTGAGCAGGACCGCCGCCGAGCCGCCGAACGGTTCGACGTAGCAGACGTGGGCGGGGAGCCGATCGATGATCCACGACGCCATCGCCCACTTCGCCCCGAAGTAGCGGAGGATCGGCTTCACGGCGCCGCCGCCGGGGGGGCGACCCACACCGGCTCGCCAGAGAGCAGCAGGCCACCCTCGGCCGCGGCGCGAAGCGTCGCAGCGCACGCTCGGGCGATCGCCTCCGCCGCTGGCGGCGGGACGATCGGCATCATGGTTCACCACCATCCTGCGATCGTCTCGCGGCCATGCGCTCCTGCATATAGCGGCTCCGCAGCTTGCTATGGCAACTCGCTGAACATGTCCGCTTCGACGATCTCTTGGTCGGATGAGGCTCGAAGACAGCGTCGCAAACGACGCATCGCCGGGTCCGCGGGTGCTTCTGGTTGTGGTGCTCCGCATGCTCCTGGTGGGTCATCACCTGGAGGTTCTCAATGCGGTTGTCGAAGCGGTCCTCATTGATGTGATGGACGACCTCGTCGGGACGCAGTTCGCGCCCGAGGTGCCGCTCCATCAGAAAGCGGTGCTCAGAGACGGTGCGACCGTCAATCTTGAGCTTGCGATAGCGCTGAGGCATCAGGCGCTCCTCCGTATCGAACCGACCGACCGGAACCCAGCGCGGTGGAACCTGCGGCGCTCGACGAGATCGAGCAGCGCTGCGGCGAGCTGCAGGCGTCGGTCGCCCCGTGTCGCGCCGAGGACCTGCGCAGCGCTCAGTGGTCCGCGCTCACGCATCCGGCGGACGACCTCGCCGGCCGGGTCGAGGACGAGCTGCTCAGGCACCGAGCACCTCCGGGTACTCGCGGACGCGGAGGTCCTCGGGGAGTTCGCCGAGGTCGCCGCCCTTCTTGTCCTTCAACTTGTGGTAGCGGTACCACCACGACTCCTCGCCATCGTGAACGAGGGTCCAGTCCGGGCCGAACCAGTCAGCCTGCGGGTGGTACTGGCGGACACCGATGTTGGCCAGCGCGTGCGCGGTGCCCTGCGGAGCGCCCTCGGCGCGCCGCCGCTCATAGGGGCGTCTGCCGGCCTGCTTAAAGAACGCTGACACGCCGGCGACGCCGCACTGCGCAAGGAGGTCGCGCGCCCAACCGAGGTCGAACGGCCGCGCGCCCGGGCCGCTCTCGCCACCGACCACTACCCAGTCGACGAACGGGCCGTGATTGTCCTCCCTGGTCTCCTTCCACCGGGAAAGGCTCGGTCGCGACGGGATACAGTCCTCACACCACGGGCAGTGCGGCTCTCGGTTGAAGGGGTGAGGCAGGTACGGGTGCAGTCGCACCGGCCCGAGCAGCGGCTCGGCGGACACCCACCGCACCGCCGCGGGCGTCGCCAGCAAATGCGGGATGCGCGCGTCGGCCGTCGCCTGGTCCTCGACACTGACGCCGATCCAGACATGACGGAGGGGCCAGCGGCGCGACTCGTCCCCACCGCTGCGCAGGTGGATCGCCGAGTCGTCCCCATCGCGCAGGAGGGCCTCGTAGTGGCAGTGCGTCCACGGCTCGGGGTCCTGCTGCGCGGCCCACGCGAACCACCTCCGCGCCCGCTCCGGGCGCTTGGTGAGCACCTGGAACGTGTGCTGGGGCGCGGCTGCCATCACGCCGAAGACGGCCGCGATGTACTCGTCGGGCACGTACGGGTGGAAGAGGTCGCTCATCGAGTTGACGAAGACGCGTCGGGGTCGGCGCCACCGCAGCGGCTCCTCGAGCTTCTCCGGCACGAGCCGCACCTCGCCGGTCCACCGGCCCTGCGGCGTCGTCAGCCCCTCGTACGGTTGACCGGGGCCGCTGAAGCGGTGGGCGACGCCCATTGCATAGCATCTCGTACAGCCGCTCGAGACCATCGAGCATCCGCGCAACGGGTTCCACGTCTCCTCGGTCCACTCGATCCTGGTGCTCATCGACGACGTCTCCCGTTGTGTCCGGGCACGAAGCGGCGCAGTCGCCCGGCGGAATCGAACCGAGGAAACGTCTCGCCGCACCCGCACTCGCAGGCGACGTCCTGGTTTGGCTCGCCCGGCATCCGGAGGCGTCGACTTCCAGACCGGTGATGGACATGGTGCTCGGCGTGCGAGCACACCAGCAGGTTGGAAGCCGCGTTGTTCGTCTTGTCGCCGTCGATGTGGTGAACCTGTTCCCCCCGGCGCAGACGTCGGCCCAGCTTCCTCTCTGCAACGAGCCGGTGCTCGTAGGCGTAGCCGCGGACGTCGGCGAGGTGGTGTCCCATCCCGACCCTGACCAGCACATAGCCGTTGGATGCCAGCGAATGGCCGCCAGCCCACATGCCGTTCTTGCGGCCGACGTTCCAGACCGCCATCACGCGACCTCCACGCGGCCGTCGGCCACCCACAGCGTCGCGTCGGCCATCTCCCGCACCTCGGGGTTGTGGCTCACGACCAGCACCTTGTCGGCGC
>Ga0210043_1001879_pt1 | contig 15551 bp, 19 predicted proteins | sample CryGeymet201501t_FD_183990 | JGI IMG/M metagenome (GOLD analysis project Ga0210043, IMG submission 183990) | Groundwater microbial communities from Crystal Geyser aquifers in Utah, USA - Crystal Geyser metaG 2015-01t (SPAdes) (version 2) | ecosystem: Environmental > Aquatic > Deep subsurface >... | reverse complement strand
CGAGGTCTGCCGGGAAGAACATGATCCGCGGAACGCGCTCACAAAGGTCGAGCTGGACACGATCAAGCTGGTGTACTCCAAGACCTTGCCAGATATAAGCCCGGAAGACTTAAAAGAGGCAGTAGACGAGGCACAACCCATCGAAGCCCAGATGCAGAGTCTTGCCAAACTCCTGGATCAACCCACACTAAGCAGACTGGTACAACATGAGAGAGCGAGAGCACAGGATATATATATGATTCTCGGCAAGCAGCTACAGTCTAATGTAGTACCTATAAAAGAGAGGGCATAACATATAAAGGTTTTAATATATATAGAATATGATATATATTGATTACTTGAGTAGATGTTACACAACCACACACACACGCTATTGTTGTATTATTACAACAGATTAGTCAGTGCATACTCACCATATCTAGTGGTATCGATATAAAGTAGTGAGGCCTATTACTAATCTAACCTAATCAATAAGTTAGGCTATAACGTTAATGTGCCAAATCTGACATAATCAGGCGCGTACATTAACTATCCGTTATAACCTTATGATAACTAAGCATTGGTGCACTGCGCCATTTGCTACATAATAGGTATTATGCGAAGTGTGCGATGCAACACAAACACAAGTGGCTCAAACCATACGATACTATATCTAGTATGTCGAAAATCTGACCCCACTAGATATGGGGTGGGGGCCGTGGGGGGTTCGGTTTTGCGGGAATTAATATGATATCCCCCACCTCTATTTTCCGGATAAAAACATGACCTTTATCGAACTCTTACAAGCGCTTGAACGTGACAGGTTATCTCCGGTAATTAATTCGTTTCACCAAACGCATGATTTGAAATGGACGGATATTGATCCGCCGGAAATCATCAAGGAATTGACTGTTGAACTGGAACCCTTATTGAGAAAATTTTATGGCAGGACTACTTGAACCTTATGGCGGCGTTGCTGGTTTACAACAACGTCTAAAAACAGGCAATTACCCAGAACAGCAAAAAGGGTTATTGGGTGATATGTCGTTTCTTGATCAGCTTGCTTTGGCCGCAGCACTTATCCCCGTAGTTGGCGATGTTGCAGGCGCAGCAGCAGACACCAGCATGTACATGAACGACCCATCCTCAAGAACGATGGGTAATTATGCGATGTCTGGGTTAGGCATGCTTCCGTTTGTACCTTCAGCCGGGATCATCAGAACACTGCGGCGCACAAAATCTATCACTGGACATGAGCTAGGAGCCACCTATCGGTCTAAAAACTGGAAGACTAACTATACGGTCGAAGCTATCCACGATAATGGCGATGTAACAGTTCGTTGGGCGGACGGCCATAAAACGACTCATCAAACACCTGTAGGCAAGGACAAGAAGGTTAGTCCATAGAAATAATAGTGTCACTCATCAAAACCATAAACGACCTCGAACACAACAAAAAATATTTTAAGCTCCAGTTTTTTGAACCTTACGACTACCAGAAAAAATACTATTCCTTAAAAGGGGCCAATGGACGTGTAGCCAACGCGAGGGCGTTAATCTCGGCGAATCAAATCGGGAAGACACTAGGCGAGGGCGCTGAGGTCGGTTATCACGCCACGGGTCTTTATCCTGACTGGTGGGATGGGGTCAGGGTCAATCCGAATCCTAAAATTGTCTGTTCCGGTAAGAACTCTTACCGCACCCGTGATTTGATCCAGTTTGAACTGTTAGGGACTCCGGATAAGGACGACAAGATCAATCTCGGAACGGGCTGGATACCGAAACACCTGATCCACAAGATTGATCGTAAACCCGGTATCCCCGGCGCTGCGGAAAAAATCTACGTTAAAAGAAATAACGGCATGGAGTTGGCCTCGATTCTGTTATTGGGATATGAAGACGGGCCGGGAAAGGTCATGGGGGAGCGCATTGACTACGGCTGGCTGGATGAAGAATCTCCGATAGAAATCTGGTCGCAGTACGTCCGGGGGACGATTGCCACGAACGGCTTTTTAGCCCTGACCGCTACTCCTGAAGACGGCATGACGGAACTGATTTATAAATTCATGCATGAATGTCCTGACAGTTACGCGATGATGGTGGCGACGTGGGAAGACGTGAACAGAGACAACCCGAAGAACAATGGCAGGGGGCATCTCACGAACGAACGGATCAAGGAGAAGCTCGCAGAAACCCACCCGGCGGAAAGAGAATTAAGATCGCAGGGTATCCCATTAGCGGGTGACTCGATGATCTTCCCCGTCCCAGACGATCAGATTGCCTGTGATCCGTTTAAAATCCCTGACGACTGGTATGAAATTCTCGCGGTTGACTTTGGCGGCGATCATCCTTTCGCAGTTATAAAATACGCTTTTGATCCAAACGGCAAAAAGAAAACCGCTTATATCGTGGATGCACAGAAACACCGGCGCATGACGATCTCACAGGAAGCCTCGATTATTAAAGGCATGGGGGGTGACAAAATTCCCGTTGCATGGCCTCATGACGGCAATAAACAGGACAAACAATCCGGTAAACCGATTGCCGATTTATACCGGGATGAAGGCGTGGAAATGTTAGACAGGTGTTTTTCCAACCCGCCTGAACCATTCAAAGAGGAAGGCTCCGGTGGTCAGGGAATCGACGCCGGACTCAAGAAGATGTACTGGGCCATGACCGAGGGACGCTTTAAAGTTTTTAGAAATTTAACGGACTGGTTCAAGGAGAAAGGTTCTTATCATAAAAAGGATGGACAAGCCGTTGCGATCAATGACGATCTGATGTCTGCCTCGCGTTACGGCTATATGTCTGCACTCGACAGTAATGACGATTTCCGTTTTGCGGAATGTATCAAAAAGAAAACCGATTTTTTCAAACCCATCAAACCCGATTACCGGGGAATTGTATAGGAGAAGTTTATGGCTACTCAAAGGGGCGCAAAAAAAGATGAAGTTACCGAGGAAGCTCCCGACGTTGTGGAAACTGCTGCCGAAGTCGTGGATTACGATGCGATTAAAAAACGGATCGCCGAACTCAGGGCCGAAGCCGCAAAAAACAATACCGCAGAAAAAGCCAGAGAGCTTTTAGCGCAACTCCCGAAAACCAAAACCGCAAGTCAACTGGGCGCCAAGCCAATGGATTACGCGGTAAGAGTGATGGCCGCTCAAAGTTCTGATAATGACATTCTATTGTCATTGGCAAGGGTGCGACGCGCATTAAAAAATCAGGGCTACGGGTTACAGGAAACAGATGACACTGTTTCACAACTGGAAGAGGCGTACAAGATTTGAAAAAAGATGAGTTAATCTCACGCATTAATGCGCTTTCTGCCAACGCCATAGGCGGGGATGAATCCGATCTCTCCAACGAACGCGCTCAAGCGATGGATCACTACTATGGAAGACCTTACGGTGATGAAAAGGAAGGCCGGTCTAAAGTCGTCTCAAGGGATTTATCAGAAACCGTAGACTGGATTATGCCTTCGTTAATGAAGGTATTTTTACAAAGCGGAAACGTGGTGGAGTTTCTTCCGACAGGGCAGGAAGACGAAGAGCTGGCCCAGCAGGAAACGGACTACACCAATTATGTGATGTTGGAACAAAATGACGGGTTTCTTTATCTGCATGACTGGTTTAAAGACGCGCTTCTTTTAAAGAACGGCTATGTCAAGGCCTATTGGGAAGAAAAGGAAACCTCTATGGTAGAACGGTATAAGGGACTCAGTATGGAAGAGGCCACGTCATTGTTTCATCAGTATGAAATGGACGGGGCGGAAGTGGAGGTCTTGTCTCAGGAAGAACGGGTTGAAGGTGTCATGTTACAGGGGCAGCATGTTGATCTGCCGGTGGTTGATCTGGCGCTTCGCGTGAAGAAGAAGGAAGGGAAAGAGTGTATTGAAGCGATCCCCGCTGAAGAAGTCAAAGTCTCCAAACGTTCCAGAGGGAAACTGAACGATTGTGATTATGTCGAACACTGTACGAAAAAGACCCGCACTGCCCTCATTGAAATGGGGATGGACAAGAAGTTTGTTGAAAAACTCGCCTCTGAGTCCGGCGAAGAGAACGACGAGGAAGAATGGTCGCGGGACTCTACCGATGATGTGTCACGTTACACGAATGAATCCATTGATCCGTCAATGGACGAAATAGAATACCGTGAAGTTTATTGTATGGTTGACTACGACGGTGACGGGGTAGCGGAAAAAAGAAAAGTCGTACTCGTTTCAAATCAAATCCCCGACGGGGACGACTGGAACCACGAAATTGATCATTTCCCGATCTACTACTGTACCCCAAAGCGGATGCCGCACCGCCATATTGGGGAATCGCTGGATGATGAACTTCAGGATTTACAACGAATCAAGACCGTCCTTGAGAGGGCTTTATTAGATAATACTTACGCCAATACGAATACCGAGTGGTTAGTTAACGAACGTGTCAACCTGGATGACTTTTTAGTCTCAAAACCACACGGGGTCAAGCGTATTGCTGACAAACACCCTATCGGGGATTGTGCGGTCGCTGTTCAGAAACCCAATATTCTTTCCCACGTTCTTCCGGTTTTACAACACATGGATCAGATCAAGGCCAACCGTACCGGCGTGAATCCACCTGTGACCGGGGTTGATCCGAATGTTTTAAAGGAAGTCCGCGAAAAAGTGGCATCTGATAATCTGGATAAAGCCAACGCGAAGATCGAAATGATCGCAAGAATGTTGGCGGAAATCGGGGTGAAAGACCTGGCTAAAGGCGTCCATGCCGACATTCTTAAATATCAGGACAAGGCCAAAGTCATTAAATTAAGAAACAAATGGACTACGATTAATCCTCAAGAGTGGAAAGACCGCACTGATTTAAAGGTCACTGTCGGACTTGGAAACGGGAATCGTGAAGAATTGAAAGATACGGTAAGACTAATCGCCGAAGCTCAAAGCACCTTGATGAACTTTGGTCTGGTTGGCCCGAAACAGGCGTTTAATGCGTTTGTGAGGCTTTCCAAAGCATTAGGTGAAGTTAATCCTGAGTCTTACGCGATGAACCCAGACTCTGAAGAATTCAAACAATTCATGGAAGCGCAGAAGAATCAAGAGGGATCGAATCCATTAGCTGAGGTTGAGATGATCAAACAGCAATCCCAGCAACAAATCGCACAGATGAAGGAACAATCCAGACAACAGACCGAGATGTTGAAGTTACAAAGCGACCAACAGAAACAACTCATGGAAGCACGGCTTGATTATCAAGAGAAACTCCAGAAACAAAACATGGAATGGATGATGCTCCAGTTCAAGGAACAGCAGCAAAACCACAGAACGATATTAACGGAAGAAATCAAGGCGATGGTAGAAGGGTATAAAGTTGATGTTGGCAAGAAAGGAATAGGAGGCGAATTTGACGCCTGAAGAAGAATTACAGCGCGGGTCAGAAGCGCGGCAGTTATTAAACAATCCGATTTTTAAAGAGGTTATGGACAGTATCCGTAACGAATTGAATGATTTGTCTGACATGGTAGACACGACCGATCACAAATTATGCGCCGACGTGATCATGCGAAAGCAGGTGTTTAATTCCATTGAAGGAAAAATAAAACAAATGATTGATACAGGAAAGATGGCGCAAATGCAAATGGAAGCTGAAATTAAAATGAACAAACCGAGAAAGTTTGAAAGATAGTCCCTAACCGCAAGGCGGGACACGTCACAGCCGGGAGGCTCTGACAACAGGGGGTGCACCCCCTTCCCATTGACGGAGTAAGTTATGATTGGAGAAGCTACCCATGAGGGCGCAACCGAAGAAGAAATTGATGAAAAAATAGATGCATTACTGGAGCCTGCTACCGACGCGCAGGAAGAAGAGACTGGAGAAGTCTCTGGACAGGAAGAAATTGATGAAAAGCCCGAAGAGGATTCTGAGGGTGAGGAAACCGAAGAAGAAGCGGGAGGCAGCACGCTGACCCTTTCCGAAATCGCGGATGTTTTTGGTGTAGACGAAAACCTTTTAGAGTTAAATGAAGAAGGCAAGGTCGTCTTTAAAACAAAAATAGACGGGATTGAAGGCAAAGTAAGTCCGGCAGATGCGCTTAAAAGCTACCAGCTAGAAGGCCACCTTAACAAACAAAACATGGAAGTGGTTAACCAGCGCAAGGCGTTAGAAGCCGAGCGTCAACAGTTCCAACAGGAACAAACCCAGAAAATCCAGCAACTTGAGGACACTCTGGCCCTTGCTGTTACACAGCTTAACCATGATTTCCAGCGTGTAGACTGGGGATCCCTGAAAGTCTCTGATCCGCAGCGGTATCTTGTTTTAAAACAGGAATATCAGGACAGGCAGGCTTATCTTCAAAATTCCTATCAGACACTTCAACAGGCGCGTCAGCAGGAAACACAGCAACGTGCTCTTGAATTCAAGGAGAAGTTAACGACGGAATACCAGAAGTTAAGATCATCTGTCCCCGGATGGGATGACGATAACAAGTTTGAACAGGGTAAAAAAGAAGTCCGTGATTCCTTAATCAGTGATTACGGGTTTTCAGATCAGGAAATCAACTCCGCGATTGATCACCGTTTGATCAAAATGGCGCATGATGCGATGAAATTCAGGCAGCTTGAAAAAGCCAAGCCTGCGGTCATCAAGAAAATCAAGCAAGCCCCGAAGGTCGTTAAAAGCGGCCCCGTTAATCAACCGGATGCGGGCGATCTGAAAAAATCCCTCGAACTTATCAGAAAATCAGGCGGAGAAAAAGGGCTGGACGACTACCTCGAAAAGAAGCTGAAAATAAAATAAGGAGGTCGTTATGGCCGTTGTAACCAATTCATTTGACTCCTACGAAGCTGTAGGAAACTGGACGGACATTCAAGATGTCATCTATGACATTAGCCCGACTGGACATTCGGTCCTTTGATGTAGGCAGTACACGCTGCATCAAATGATAACGGGGTGAATTCGGGGGACATCCTAACAGGTAATGCTGAGGGCAATCCCGAGCCAAGCATTGAGCGAAAGCTCATTGAAGGTGTAACGACTAGAGGACGAGTCTACAGGCAGTATCATGGCCATTGTGATTGGTGTGAAACTTTCATATCAAAACGATGGAGTGATACAAAAGGTAAAAAGCATCTTTTTTGCTCTAAAAGCTGTTCTGGTAAATACAGCGCGGCACATAGAAATTATAGAAGATGGAAGAGCCCGCCAATGACAGTAATTTCCTCCACGAGCGCCCCGCACGAAAGTGATGATATAGTCTGAACTGTATAGAAATATACAGAAGTGGCATTTAAATGGTGCCGCGATAACATATTGGAAACCCCGTTCCTTTCCAAGATACCGAAAGGAAAATCTTTAAACCGCGTTCACCAGTGGCAGAAGGATTCTCTTGCCTCAGCAAGTGGCTCAAACTACGTTGTTGAAGGTACGACTTACGCTGCTGACGCACTTACCGCGACTACATTACTGAATAATGTCTGCGGTATTTCCGACAAATCCCCGCAGGTCACAGGTTCGCAGGAAGCAATCAAGCATTATGGCCGTGGCTCTGAAATGAAGTATCAGACCAAGAAAGCCATGAAGGAACTGAAGCGTGACGTGGAAACCAACCTTTTGCAGAATGTCGCAAAAGTGACTGGTGACGCATCAAGTATTGCCCGCAAGATTGCCGGTCTGCAAACATGGGTTGTCACCAATCAATCCATTGCCACAGACGCGACTGCTGCGACAGGTGATGGTTCTGATGCCCACACCGATGGTACCGCCCGCGCTCTAACAGAAGCCATGTTTGAAACTGTCCTGGCTTCCTGCTGGACGAACGGCGGCAAACCGACGAAGGCTTATCTGAATTCTTTCCAGAAGAGAAAGACAGCCACCTTCTCCGGTAACTCCACCCCGTATCACGACAAGATGTCAAAGAAAGTCGTGAACTCGGTCGATATTTACATTGATCCATTGGGTAATGAAGTCAGTATGATTCCTGATCGCTTTGCGCCCACTGACGTTGTGTATTTTGTCGATCCGGAGTGCGTCAAGTGGTGTCCGCTGCGTGATTTCCGCGTACTGGACATCCCGAGACAGGGTGACTACACGGGCAAACTGTTGTTAGTGGAAGGCACATTAGCAGTGGGCAATGAAGCAGCCCACGGTATTGTTGCGGATTTGACTACCAGTTGACAACCAGTTAATTCTAACCGGGGCGGTTAACGCCGCCCCTTCTTTGGAGAAAAAACATGAAACGCATTTTTTTACTTTTGTTATGTGCGATTGTGTCTCTGCCTGTGTATGCAGTCTGGGTGACTAAAAACAACGTGGACGGCGGCTGGACATTGACGGACGGCACAACCGATGCGCTGACTGTAGATGCCAGTGGTAATGTCGTGAATGACATTACCCTGAATGTGCCTGATAACGGCGGTAACGCCAATGTCCAGAACCAGTTTGTAGGTGTCCCCAAGATTGTTGGGTGGTCTGTTGGCGCGTCAGTAAATGGAACTGCACAGACAGTGACAGGGTACATTGATGAAACCCCGGCTGGCGAATGGGTGGCTACGGCCAATATGACTTCGGCAACCGATTCCACCAATTACCGTAAAGGGTCTGCATCGTTAAAACTAACAGTAGGGGCAACCCCGGTTGATGGTAATGGTGCTGACAATACCTTAGTTGGCGGCGATCAGAACTGGTCTGCCGATGAGTCTGTCGGTATGTGGATGATGTGTGATACCACGACCTCCGCAGGCGACTGGGTACTGGAAATTACGGACTCTGTTGCGGGTGCAACGGAAGTCAACTTCCCGGCCCTTGCTACCGCTGACAAGTGGACATGGATTGAGATTGACATTTCCGGTGTCGCAGATGTGTCCAAAGACATCATCCAGACTCTGGGTATTGACCTATCTACTGCGGGCGCAGCCGCATTAGGTAATGCTGTATGTAATTTCGATTACATGTACAAGTGGGATGGCGCAGATGAGGAAGCCTTAGGCCAGGACATCTATGAAGATGGCGTGGTTGCAGCGTGGGCAATGGTGACTGCTACTGGCGGAAACCGTATTCCGCTTGTGATTACAGAAGGCACAGACTTTCTGATCCATTACGAGACAGGCAATGATTTTTTTATTGCTATCACCGACCAGTCAGGCAACTCCGTTTGGGGCATGGCTGCACTTGAGTAATCTATAGGGGGAGTTTTCTCCCCCTTTTCTTTTGGAGAAAAATATGAGAAACATCCCAAGAGTGGCCGATTGGCACCAACTGAACCGTGAGGCGGACGCTACCCTAGTCGTTATTGATCGCCCGGCGGCGGGTGACGGCAACCGGCATTACTTAACAAGTTTAAACGCCTCGTTTGATTCAACCGGATTAGCGGAAGTCAATGTGGCTGGGTTATCAAGTGTAAACAGCGAGAGCAATGACGGTGTTTATGCACTGGATTTAACCGACACAGGCGTACTTGATCTGACCGGCGATGTATTCACCGTAGCAGGTCATGGCTTTGCTAACGGCGATAAAGTCCTGTTAAACATGAACGGCGGAACTGCGCCAACCGGGCTGGTTGCGAATACCGCGTACTGGATTGTTAGCGTATCAGGAGATGATTTTGCTCTTGCTGCAACCAAAGGCGGATCAGCAATCAATATGTCCGGCACACAGGCCAGTTTCGGTACCAGTGCAGACATTATGCGCGTAGGCCTATCGTTCTTTGTCTATGACCATTTTGAGATGGAATACACCTGTCCTTTAGAAGGTGCGCCGAACCGTGATTTGATTGTCACATTAGGCGCAGTCGCGTCTGTACAAGGACTTTTAAACGTATCCGGATATGACCGATAAACGGGACGTAGAACGGCGTGAAAATGTCGTTGAGTATTCCGTTCTAGATCAGGACAAGATTCACGATGTTACCACGCAGGACATTGAACCTGATCTGGAGTATGCCAAGTCTTTAAGAGACTCCACGTCAGAACATCGTAAATACGGCAAGACCACGTTTGGTTGTGTCCACGCCGGACATATCCCTGAAGTGATGGTGTTAAAGATGCTTCGTGGTCAATGTTGTTCTGATGGAAAGACATACGATGTCTTGTCCAGTGATCAGGAGGAAGTCCGGCGGGCCTATTTACATATTCAATGTTGTCATAAGGAATATCTAACTGTGCGCGGTAAGCCGTTTGCTAAAAAGAGGGTCACATGGCAATAACTTCCTATTCGGAACTTAAATCAGCGATACAGAATTGGGCGGCCAGATCGGATACAACCTTTACTGATCGGATTGATGAATTTATTGATCTGTGTGAAGACCGTATCCATTATGGATCAGGCGAAGAAGGCCAGCCATATTATTCTGAACCTTTACGGGTCAGGGGCATGATCACGTCAAGCGATCTGGCGATTAATGCCCAGAGCGTTTCTCAACCTACGGGACTTCTGGAACTGATACGGATTTATCTCAGTACCGATCCAAAAGTTGACCTGACTTACATGACGCCGGATCGTTTCTGGTCAGCCAATATTAATGCGGTATCGACAACCGGGAAACCCATATCCTACACGATTGAAGGGGAGAATTTTGTCTTTGGGCCGTCACCGGATGCGACTTATACAGGTAAACTGCTTTACTACAAAAAGCTGGATGCGCTGTCTGTTTCCAATACAACCAACTGGTTGATTACCAATACCCCGGCAATTTATTTATATGGATCATTACTGGAATATGCGATCTGGGAGCAGGATAACGAATCGGCATTGAAATATGCCGGTCTGTACTCTGCAAGACTCAATGCTTTAATTTCTCAGGATAAAAGATCGCGGCACGGTAATCACCCAAGAGTCATGGTGGACAGCGTTGATGGAAGTACCGGAACGCAGATTGTGACATCATGATGATCCCATTCGGGGAGTATCTGCCCGATCTGCCGCCTTATCAAAATCCTGGAGCCACGGTTGCTAAAAATGTTATCCCGAACGCATCAGGATACTTACCCCTAAAAGCGTTGTCCGCAGTAACGTCTGCATTAAATACTCGTTGTCTTGGTGTGATTGCGGCGAGAGATAAGGATTCCAACGTCTATAACTACGCCGGAACCGCGACCAAATTATATGTCCAGAATTCAGAGAACATGGATGATGTCACCCGTACATCCGGGGCTTATACCACAGCCACAGATGAGTTTTGGGAATTTGTCAAATGGGACGAACAGGTCATTGCAACCAATTTTTCAGATATCCCGCAGGTCATTACGATGGGGGGCGCGAATTTTGCCGCATTAAGCGGCTCACCCCCGAAAGCAAGGCACATTGCAATTATTGGACAGTTTCTTGTATTTGCCAATCTGGATGAATCCGGGACATTAAACCCGATCAAGGTCAGATGGTCGGGGATCAACGACGAAACGTCCTGGGCGGCTTCTGCTTCAACCCAGTCCGACTCACAGATATTACAATCAGCCGCACAGTCTGGTGGCGGCTGGATTATGAAACTGACCGGTCATGGTGATTATGGACTGGTCTTTCAAGAGTATTCTGTATGGCGTATGACCTATAAAGGATCGCCGGAGGTCTTTCAATTCGACGAAATTCAACCCGGTATCGGAACACCCTCAAGAAATTCCGTTGTGACTATCGGGGAGTTGACGTTCTTTTTAGGACAAGACGGATTTTATGAAATTATTAACGGGACAAATATTATCCCGATAGGCGCCAGTAAACTGGATCGGACAATTATTAATGATATTGATACTGGTTATATGGAAATGGTGATCGGTGCGGCTGATCCGGTGCAACGTATTGTGATGTGGATATACCCAGACACGAACGGTGGTGGTATTCCGAACAAATATGTCGCGTATGACTGGGTAAACAGGAAATGGAGTCATGGCGAATTTGATGCGGAATGGATTTACTCAGGAATTGGTGTGGGGTACACGCTAGAAACACTGGATAATTTGAGTGCCAGCATCGACGCTTTAACTGCTACTTTAGACTCCAGAGAATACACTGGCGGCGCTTTGCAACTGACCGCGTTTGATACCGCGCATAAAAAGGCTACCTTTTCAGGCACGTCTTTAGATGCAACGCTGGAAACGCCTGAGTTTCAAATCTTTAACCAGGGTGAAAGGCCGGAAGATCGTAAGGCCGTGCTTTCTGAGGTCAGGCCAATGGTAGACGGCGACGGGGCGACGCTAACCGTTCAGGCAGGGACTCGTAACGAACAGGATGCAAACGTGGCTTATGGATCAGCTTCTTCTCCTCAGTCCGACACGAATATCGCCCATTTCAGATCAACTGCACGCTATCATCGTGTGCGCGTGAATATTTCTGGCGACTTTAATTACGCGATTGGATGTGAAATCCACGCCCGCAAAAAGGGCAAGCGATGACCGACAATAAAGCGGTATTCCGTCCGCCTAAAACACACAGGGACGAAAAGGAACACCGTAGACAACTGGCTGAAGCGATATGGAACATTCAGGATGGAAAATTATACTCCACAGGAGAAGTGACACTTAACGCGAGTTCAGCGACCACGATTGTAGATGATCGGCGCGTAGGAAACGAATCTATTATTTTATTTATGCCATTAACCGCGAACGCAGTAACCGAGCTTTACGGGGCGACTATGTATATTACAGAGTCAGACTTCGCCCCAAGAGATCATCAATTCACGATAAACCATGCCAACAATTCACAAACAGACAGAGACTTTCGTTATTTAATAATAGGGTGAATATGAACTATCTTCCAAATCCAATGAATAGTGTATTGAGCATCTTCCCCGGTTGGGGCGTTCGTGGCAGGTTTCAACCGATGCCACAACCAATACAACAACCCACTCCCGCGCCGCCCCCACCCGCCCCAAAAATAAACAGAAGCGTTCCAAATCAAGGGCTGGCGATGAACATGAATGTCCCGCCTCAATTTCTATCTAAAGGGCTTTTATCCATGAATGATATTGCAGCGCTTCTCTCACAAAACAAAACCATGAGTGCGCCGGATTATTACAGAAACTTTAACCCTGGATTATCAATGCATGCCCGGTATTTCTGAGCAGACATTTACTTACACAGCCTGTAAGGGTTATAAACCAGCCATTGATCTGTGTAACCTGTTTTTCCATGTCTGTCAGGTCTGGGATGATCTGGTTGACAAGGACAAAGACGTTACAGAAGAACAAGTTAATAACGCTTTTATTATTGCGTTAATTGAAATCCCGTCCAACCCGTTTTACCAGCAGTATTTCCATTATCTTAAAGGGGTTATGTTTGCCGGTATTATTGACTGGATGGACGCGAACGATCTAGAGAAGGGCGACGAACATCAAAAGATGGTCGCCTATACCTTGCGGGACAATTTTAATAATCTTTTAATCCACTGCGCCTACCTGCTTGGCGGAAAAGCGTGGATGCACCATATCAGAAAACAACTCAGGCTCAATGTGTACGATGAGCCGATAAGAGAATATCTGGAGTCATTATGAGTTCATCCGGCGGAAAAGACAAAGCCACAAGCACTTCCAATCAAGTCTCTGAACCGTGGGGGCCACAACAGCCCTACATACAGCACGCCTTCCAGCAGGCGCAAGCTCTGTATAACAAGCCACGTGAGTATTTCCCTAACCTGGCGGCCACCCCGTTTTCACCTCAAACGGAAATGGGCATGAATCTTACGGAGAACCGGGCATTGATGGGATCGCCTGTGAATCAAGGGGCACAACAGTTAGCGACAGATACGCTGGGTGGAGATTATCTTCAGGGGAATCCCTATCTGGATCAGATGTATGACCGTGGCGCGGGGGCTATTACCCGTAACTTTAAAGATGCCGTACTCCCTAATATAGATTCACAATTTGCCGGGAAAGGACGTTATGGGTCTGATCTCTGGGCGAACCAGAAAGACACGGCAATGGACAATCTGGGCAGGCAGTTAGAGGGATATGCCACGAATCTCTATGGCCAGAATTACGATCAGGAACGTAACCGCCAGATGCAGACGATGAGCATGGCCCCGAACCTCGCTGCACAGGATTATATGGACTTCGGCCAACTGATGAATGTGGGTGGCATGGTAGAGGGTAAAGGACAAGAGTTTCTTGGCGATCAGATCAGCCGCTATAACTTCGGTCAAGGTGAGCGTGATGAAGCACTGGCACGTTATATGGCCGCGATTGGCGGTAATTATGGTGGTGTTTCTACAGGCACACAATCACAACCGATGTATGGTGGTAATCCGTTAATAGATGCATTGGGGCTTGGATTGGCAGGCGCGGGGTTATTCTTATGAGCTTCATGCCAACCACTGTACAAAACCCGCTGCCTCCGTGGATCACCCCAGCCCAACCAAAAGGGTTGATGGACAACATGATGAACCCGATGACATTGATCGGGATGGGTCTTTTGTCCGCTAATCAGAGATCACTCACGCCCCCGAATTACGCCGGTTCAATGATGAACAACCTGATGATGGGACAACAGTTAAAAAGGCAAGGAAGTAAAGACCAAATGGAAGAGCAGAAGTTTCAGCTACAAAAACAGGCATATGAACGGGAACTGAAAGAAAAGGAGCGCCTGGAGCAGTGGCGTCAGTCCATGCCGGGAATACTCTCACCAGAACTTCAGCAAACGACAGGAATAATGAGTCCGGAAGCGGCTGATCCAAATTCAATTATCAACTGGATAGCGACCTCTCCTGACCCGAATATACAAATGAAGGCGTTTGAAATGATGATGAAGCATCAGGAGCCGAAAGACCCTATTAAAATGGGCGATGATACATTGCTTGATCCAACGACATTCCAACCTATCTGGCAAGATGAGCCACCCGTAAATTACAACCAGCCATTTTTACCAGGCGGAACGCCGAATCTTGCTTATCAGAATTACGAGATCAACAAGCAGAAACAGCTTGAATCCATTAAGCCGCAAGATAAGTGGTCTGATCCTGATCTTGACGATCAAGGGAATATCGTACAAAAAAACAAGAAGGACAACAAGACGGAAGTACTTGTTAAAGCGCCCGATCAAACCACAAGGATGAAATGGGACGCTGAAACAGATGCCGCCAGAGAATCATTAAAGGCAATGGGGATTGAAGACCTGAATAAACTCCATCCTTCTGACTATCTGTTAAGCCCACAAATACCCGGCTTAATCAAGACAGCGAAGCGTAAGAAGTTTTCTGAAATGGGGGCACAATCTGGCTGGGTAATTGAGCCAGTTGAATAATGACACAATATCTGGTTACCTCGCCGGAAGGTAAAAAATATCGTGTTACCGCGCCTGATGGAGCAACGCAGGAAGAGGCGTTGGCAATGGTGCAAAAGCAGGGGGCTGATCCATTAACGACGGTCAAGGATACAATAGAAAAAACAGGAATACCAAACGCATTAAAGGAATCCGGTAATTATGTTCTGGATAAAATAGCATGGCTGGACGCTCCAAGAAATGCGTTATGGCAGGGATTACAGGACGTACCGTTTGGCGTGGATGCCGCGAAAGAATCCTTTATGAAAGGGTTGAAGCGTGAAACGTTTGGTAGTACACAGGACTTGTTGCCAGAAAAATTTCGTGAAGAAAATCCGGGGACCTCTAT
>Ga0210043_1001876_pt1 | contig 15563 bp, 20 predicted proteins | sample CryGeymet201501t_FD_183990 | JGI IMG/M metagenome (GOLD analysis project Ga0210043, IMG submission 183990) | Groundwater microbial communities from Crystal Geyser aquifers in Utah, USA - Crystal Geyser metaG 2015-01t (SPAdes) (version 2) | ecosystem: Environmental > Aquatic > Deep subsurface >... | reverse complement strand
CCATAAATCACCTGGTATTCCAGCTCTGGCATCCTTAAACTCAATATTACAATGTTCAACTTTCTTATCTATAGCTTCTTCAATTTGCTTAGTAACATCTAGTATATTCATTAATGATATATTCTAAAAATAAGTCAAATCCTATCATTACTACTCCCCACCCACAATATCCAACACCCTCTCCATATCTGCTTGAGTCTTTGATACATCTCCTTTGAGAGTAATGACAATCTTTGTTTGTCTATTTGATCTAGATAACTTAATCTGACTCTTAGCTTGGAGTCTTCTTTGCAACTGTTCTCTGACCTTATCTACCACTGCTTGATCTATTGTTTCAACAATATGGTTCTTACCACCCTTTTTTATCTCATTGTTTTGTTTGTAGTGTCTAACTAACTCTTCTGCTCTTCTAACCGATGCTTTGTCTTTAATTATCTGTCTAAAGACCTTCATGGCCATCTTCTCATTGTCTAGAGAGACTAAGGCTCTAGCATGACCTTCAGAGATATTACCTTCACTTAATGCATCTTTAATTGCATCAGGTAGTCTAAGCAGTCTCATAGTATTAGAAACATATGAAGCAGATTTACCAACTCTTTCAGCCACCTGATCTGAAGTTAGAGAGAATTCTTGTAATAATCTTTGGAAAGCTTGGGCTCTTTCTAGTGAAGTAAGATTAGATCGTTGTACATTCTCTACAATCGCCATCTCTAACATCCCTTTAGGGGTAGTCTTTTTGACATGGACAGGAACCTCAGTTAAACCAGCTAGCTTAGAAGCTCTCCATCTCCTCTCTCCAGCTATGATCTGATATCCAGCAGGGGTATGAGCCACTACTAGTGGTTCTAGTACTCCATACTCTTTAATTGAGTCAGCGAGTTCTTGGATTTCCTCTGTCTTAATCTTCTCACGAGGTTGGAATGGATTAGCTTGTAATTGGTCGATGGAAAGCATTTGTAAATTAGACATGGTTAATGTATATCACATTTCACGATGACTGTCAGAGTAAATTGAGTTTTCACAACAAAAAAAGTCATATTAAACTATAAGGATAACCAATGTCAGCAGGAGCAAGAATACCCCATAAATAAAAAAATCTATCGAAGATGAAAACAAGACAGTTTCATCAATAGCTATCTCATGGTCTATCATGGTGTAATTTATTGTTGCAGTTATTTCGTTCTTTTCAATTCTAAATGGGTATATTAATGACGATAACCCATGAGTTATTATTAATACGATAATTCTACTGATAGGATTAGTCTTCTTTTATAAAAACTATAAAATAATCAGTAAATAGAAACACTTTATAAAATTTATGTATTAGTCTGTATATCTAAGTTATAATAAATTTAAATGAAAAAAACCTATTTTATAAACGAAACTAAATCTATTTTCCTAGAATCTTTTAAATTAATTAGAGACAATCCATTAATTTATGCATTTGGCTTGTTAATTGGCTTTAGTGGAAAAGCTATATTGTTAGTTAACTTATTATTTATAAATAATGAGAGTTTATCGCTCATTATAAGTAGGCTAAGTGTTGTTGTAAGTTTGTTATTCATAACTTGGCTAGCTATCAGTCTAGACTTTATCAATCAAGCATATACAAAGAAAAAAGTTAAATATAAAAGTTTTTTCAAATTATTAGCCAAATACTTTTTTAGAGTAATCTTTGTTCTTTTTGTTTTCATATTTTTCTCATCACTCATTGTTCTAGTTGTTAGAGGAGCTTTCTCACTATTTTCAAACAACCCTTCATTTATTGAAATGAAAAATACTAAAAAAGCTAGCATCTTATATAGATCGATAAATAATATTGTCTTTTACTTACTTATCACTTGGACCTTTTACCTATCTCAAATATTTATAGAAGTAGTTGCTGGAAAACAAAAAGTTATAAAATCCTTTGGAGTAGCATTATCATACTTCTTTAAAAATATTGGATTCTTCTTAGTCATAGCAGCACTAGCCTTTGGTTTTTACTTTGTCTCATATAAAATGTTTAATTTAATAGGAGATGAAGTAATTAATGAAATAGTAGCTACAGCAATAAATATACTATCAGGGTTGTTTATAGGGGCTGCGATGATTGTTAAATATCATAAAGTGAAAAATTAATTATTTTTCAAACTTCAAAATTGTCTCTTCTCTCAACTTCTTTGCAATCTTTTAGTGATTTTACAAAAAAACATCTTAAAATAATTTATAAGAAATAATTGTTAAATAATTAACAGTTTATATAACTTGTAGGTTAAACTAGCTAATTTATTAGCCGTAGCAACCTTTTCTTCGGTAGATAAATTATTATATTCTTCAGCTGATTGTACAGGCAATTCTCTTACCTCACATTTAATTGACTTTAATCTATCATCAGCAGGCAATAATAAATCAATTATCATTAAAATCTCATAAATAGAATTCCACCTAAGCCTATTTGTTTCAAACCATTGAGATAAATCTTTACTTTCTGCCTCAACTACTGAGTAGAAGTCTCTCCTTTTTTGATGGTCTTTATCAAATCTATCTGTTACTGTTGGGGCATTTAAGAACTGGACTATCGTTTTTAAGACTAGAGGATTTAAATTATTAAAGCTTGATTTACTATCTAAAGGTAAATTCATCCCTATGTCATGTACTTTAAGCGATGCATTATTAATTTGCCCAATACGCTCAATTAATGTTTTATTATTTTGTTTACCTGTTTCTCTTTCTCGCATATTTATCTATATTATCAAAAAACCTCCATTACTGGAGGCCTTATATTTCTAAATTAATTAAAGATTATTTAGTAACAACAGATACTGTAGTCTTACCAAATTTCTTACCAAACTGAACAACACCATCCATCATAGCAAAGATAGTATGGTCTTTACCCATTCCTACACCTTTAGCAGCTTTGATTTTAGCACCACGTTGTCTAAGGATAATTTGACCTAAAGAGATCTTTTCTCCACCAAACTTTTTAAGACCAAGTCTCTTACCATGGCGTTTGCCTTGTGCTTGTTGTGCTACTTTTCCTCCGGCTTTGACGTGTGACATATTAGTTTTTTATTATTTATTTAATGTAAATACAAAGATTTGTCTCTGAACGACAGCGCCTTTTCTGGCATAAACAATCGGTTCAGAGGTAGTAGTGTAACCCAATGGGGCTAGTTTGTCAATTAATTTACTCAAGTCATAGGTCTTTCTTGGAGCCTCGACCATTGGGAAAACAATAACAATCTTACCTTCATTCTTAAGAACTTCTTTAAATGCTTTAAAAGCACCTAAGTACATCTTTTCTAATCCTTTGTAGATATTCTCTAGTTGTTTGAGTTCTGGCTTAGGCTTACCAAGGAAAGGCTCTGTAACAATTGCGTCAACAGGTCTGTTTCTTAAATCACTCATCTTGTGAACTTGTGAAGCATCAGAATAGAAAATCTTTGATTCTCCATTAAGGTTATATTCTTTTTTAAGCCATGCTATATTCTTTTCAGCTCCTGCTGTAGCATTTCCGTCAAGATCAGAACCAACTACATCATGTCCAAGCATCAAAGCTTCTGAAAGAACTGTCCCAGTTCCACAGAATGGGTCATAGATAGTCTTCTTATCTGAACCTGCAGCAATATTAATCATCATTCTTGCTACTTTTGGAGGTAACATCCCTTTTTTACGGTCTGCATATGGCTTGTTTCGATCTCTGTTTGTCCAATCATCTATATCTTGGACAGCAATAGTTTCTCCAAGCATGTTACCGTCAGTTGTACCTATAGCACAAACTTCAATAACATCATCTTGGTGTAATAAGACACTAGCGGAAAGACCTGTCTTAGTATGTTCAATAAAACGACTAGAAAGATCATGATCTTTCTTGAGTTGTTTCTTTATTTTTGTTTCGGAAATTTCTAAATTATCTAATCCTAAGATGCCTAGACCAAAAGTTAATTTTGAGTCACCTTTATGTTCATTAAGATAGGCAGCTATTAAAGCTAGCGAATCTTCATCACTCTCTGCTAAAGGGCCAATTTCTTTGACTAACTTGACTGTTCCACCTGTTTTGTTAAAAAAGTCTTGAGCCAGCTCATCAGAACCTAAGTTAACCTTAGCTAAATTTGGAGTAACAAGAGTTGCTCCAGCATTTAATGATTGGAGTTCTAAAAAAGATAAACTAGGCGTGTTCCCAAAAAGGAAATAATAGTTGGACATAAAAATTAGTATAGCAGGATTGAAGAGTGATTATTTAATCTTAATCACTTCAAGTGTGCTTTGGTGAGCTTTATGACCCTTAACTTTTCTGGTCTTAGATTTTGCTTTGTATGTAGCAACTCTAATTTTAGGGGCTCTACCATGTTCAACTACTTTAAGTGTAACGACTGCTTTCTCGACTAAAGGAGTACCGACTTTGACATCTTCTCCATTAGCTACGAGTAATACATCATTAACATCAAAAGTCTGTCCGACTTCATGTTCTAAACGGTCTACAACAAAAGTTAACCCTTCGGAAACTTTAAATTGCTTACCAAGTAATTGAATAATAGCGTATTGATTTGTTTTTGACATTTAATAACTCCTTTTAAACAAGGCCTAATTATATCATGACTTGAGGGATTAGCAAAAGGGAGTATAAATAATTTTATAGAACCTAGCAGGATTAGACATAAAGCTATAAATATGGTGTTTTTAACACTTGTATCAATCCTATACTTGCATTTACTTTTTAAAAAATTATCTTATAATAACAGACTGTTCTTTAATAAGTGAAGAGAGATTTTCGCAGTGGGCATTTATTTTTCAAAAAAGCTTGTTAAATAAATCCCCACTGTGAATTAGTCATGGTGGGTTTCCCATAATATAAGGAGAAATTCCGTGAAGACTTACCGTAGTTGGTTCGTTTTATTGGGAATAGCATTGATGCTGTTCATCTCTTCAAATATTCAAGTTGTAGAAGCTCAGGGATGTAGTATCTCTACTTTTACAATGAATCCAGTTGATCCCTACACCCATGGTGTAGCAGTTCAACTATATGGTGCAAGTAATTGTGGCACAGTTCGGTTCGAAATTGACGGAAGTCCTAAAGCTGAAATTGGCTCAAGCACTCAAACAGAAACATGGAAGACCAATGAATTTAATCCTGGGAACCATGAGGTTTGCTTCGTAGCCCGAGGTGATGGTGGGTGGTCTAATGCTGCTCGCAGTTGCCGAACGGTATATGTCGAAGGTTCACAAGCTCCTCCTCCCGGCTCTCAGTCTGGGGATAATGTGGCTTGTTGGGTCAATAGCTTTGTAGTTACTCCCAGTTCAGCACCGGTTGGATCTACGTTTAATTTATCTGGGCAAGGACAATGCGATGGCAACGTCCGGGCTATCCGTTTTACAATTGATGGTTCCGCCTTTGGTGAGTACGGAGGAAACACTCATAACTCATCGTGGGGTTCTGCCGGATACAGTACCGGAAACCATAATTTATGTTTTCAAGTAACAGCAGGTGACTGGGGTTCTGATAAAGCTGAAAGTTGTGTCAGGGTATCTCTGACAAGTGGTGGTCAAGCAACAAATGATGTTGCTGTTGGTTCGAACAATACCAATGGACAATCTGGTCAAACAAACCAGAGCGGTCCAAACAATGACCAACAGTCAAATAATCCAGCCCCTATTACAACGCAGAATAATGGTGGGCAAAGTGTTACTACTGATACTAGTGGGACTCAGCCACAAACTTCCTCAAGTCAGGGAATTAATTGGTACCTAGGAGGAAGCAACAGACTGTCTGGACACTATGTCCGGGCTGGCTTTGACGATATTCGTATTCGTTCAGGGCCAGGCACCAATTACGATCAGTTAGGTTTATTGGTAGAAAACCATTACTACCCTGTACTACAAATACAAAATGGGTGGGTCCAAATTCAAGGCTCTAAAGGCTCTGGCTGGGTGTCACTCAGTGTTGTGGAAGAGTTTGGGGGAAGTAGTAGTTCCAACTCCGGCAACAGTTCGGGAAATAGCAATATAAATATAAGTGAATGTCCCGTTCATGTTCAACAAGTATTTATTGGTGGACGTGGTCAAGTAACTCCAGGATTGGCAAATAGGATTCGTTCTGGAGCAGGAACAAGCTACAGAGAACTCGGCATGGCTCAACCTGGTGTGGTTTTTGACGTTTTAGATGGACCGGTTTGTTCAGATGGACTTTGGTGGTGGCAGATTAACTATCAAGGAACAACCGGCTGGACTGTTGAAGGTGATAATACTGAAAATTGGATTGAAAGGGTTGGGACAGGTAATCATAACAGTAACGAAGCTAGTTCAACTCCTATCCCAATTGAAGGAAAAACTTGGATTACTGCAGCAGATTACAGAATCCTTGTTCAAGATGTGAATATGCAAATTCGATACTACGAAGACTCTCTCTCTTTCTTTGATTGGGGGAAAGATCTAAGCATAAGCACACTAAGAAATTGGCTAATTGACAGGATGGGAATGCCTTCAAACCAATTTTCGGTAGTAACTGCTTTCTTTCAAGAAAGTAGGGCGGATAAGCATAGACATCTGCTTATGTGGCAACAAAGACTGACAGAGATGGAATACTACTGGGGCAGCCCTTTCTATCGAGATGGGAATTGGGTTGCATTACCTCCAGCATTAGTCGATCTACCAGTGTCATCCAATCCTTTATGGTTCCTATTTCTAATGGATGGAGCTCCCTGGTAGCTCACATAGAGGGCGGCTTTAAACCCGCCCTCACTTTTTCAAAATCTTTCCAGTAATCATTTCACTAGAAAAGGGTCCGAAGGTTAGTGAATCTGTTAAACCAATTTTTTCATCATTTGTTGCTATCAAATAATAAGTATTTACACTAATTTTTATTTCTTCATCTTGTAATAAAAACTTATCCGGTAAATTACTAATAACCTCTGTATTATTTACTAGTAATTTCCCTTCCTTTATTTTTACAGTATCTCCATACTTAGCTATAACTTTATGGATATATTCTGAATTTTTTAACAATGAATTATCTCCGAGCTCTCCAAAAGCTGAGTCTGGTAAAAAATGAAGAACAACATCACCTTTTGAAATAAAAAAAGCTGGCCTCATAGCAACTACATTAGAGTTTTTGGGATATTCTGTTTCCATTGAGCTACTATTTATAGTAATAACTTCTAACTTAACAAACATTGAGGAAACAATAAAAAAGATAAAAATCAATAAAATAAATATAAATATTTTTTTCATAAGTTTATTTTACCACCTACATAAAAAAAAGAACTACAACGTAAGTTCGCAATGGAATCCGCGCACCTCACTAGAAGAGGTAAAATATGCGGATGGGAAAAAAACATAGTAAGTTAAGTGCTTTTGAGAGAGAAAAGATTGTCTGAGTTCAAAATTGAATTGCGACACTTACAGTAAAATGTAGGTATGAAAATGAGTACGGAGGAAACACTCATAACTCATCGTGGGGTTCTGCCGGATACAATACTGGAAGTCATACATTATGTTTCCAAGTAACTGCTGGTAACTGGAATGAAGACAAAGCTGAAAGCTGTGTCAATATTACATTGACCAGTGTTGGACAACCTAGCAATGACGTGAGCGTTGGTGCTCCAGCAACAAATGGACAAACTGGCCAAACGAACCAAAGTGGTCCTAACAATGATCAACAGTCTAACAGCTCTGCCCCCATTACCACAGAAAATAATGGAAACAGTCCTGTCACTACAGACAATGGGACTCAGCCACAAACTTCCTCAAGTCAGGGAATTAATTGGTACCTCGGAGGAAGCAACAGACTGTCTGGGCACTATGTTCGTGCCGGATTTGACGATATTCGTATTCGTTCTGGTTCAGGAACTAGTTATGACCAACTTGGGCTATTAATTGAAAATCACTACTACCCCGTTTTACAAGAACGTAACGGTTGGGTGCAAATCCAAGGCTCTAAAGGCACTGGATGGGTATCATTAGATGTTGTGGAAGAATTTGGTGGAAGTGGTAGTTCAAACTCCAGTAACAGTTCGGGAAGTAGTAATTCAGATTCAAGCCTTTGTCCATCATTCTCAGCACCTGTCTCTATTGGGGATACTGGAAGAATTACCCCCGGTAAATCTAATAACATCCGTTCCAATGAAGGGACTGAATACAACACAGTTGGACAAATACCTGCTTGAAGCACATTCAGCATCACCGGTGGTCCAAGATGTAATGATGGGTACCGTTGGTGGCAAGTTAACTACAATGGAACCACTGGTTGGACTGCTGATGGTGTTACTGGTGATTTGTGGATTGAGAGGGTTGGTGGAAATAGTACTAACCATATAGTAATTGTTAGCATTATCTGGTTTAGTGGAAACATCTATGAATTTGATCTGAACACAAGAGCCTGTGCGATAACAAATGGTTCTGAAATTATCAGGCAAGAAATAAGACGCTTTATGAGTTGGAATCCAAATATATCGGAAGCCCTTAACTACTTCTTTCCTAATACTGGCGATATTGAAGAATTTCGCCATGCTATTGAGGACAGGTTGATAAGCAACTCCAGTTGTAACTCAGTTTACTATTTAGTTGGTGACAACTACATGGATACATCTGGATTAGGCAACTTGATATTTGGCTTTTACTCAGAACAATTTTCCGTCACTCTTGAGGATTTAGCTTCAAATATTGCTCAGGGTGGGAATAGGAATTCACTATTATCGTTTTTAGATAATCCAGACGACTTTTCTCAGAGAAGAACAGGAAGAGAAATAGCCGAGAGGTTTGATTCTGGTGAGCAACTTACAACTTCTCTAATCGAATCATCAGCCGATAATAATGACTTGCAATAACAATATCTATCTCTTCAAAGTCAGGACCACGCCCGTAGGACGTGGCTTGACTTAGCCCTATAAGGGCTTACTACTTCCAGCACCTTAAAGATGCCAGTATTCTTTGGATTGATTACTTAACTACCCTTGAAAGGGTCTTCATATTCCTTTGTTGATAATTTATCTGTTATTAAGTCTCCTTTTTCTTGTTCTCTTATATATTTCCTAATTGTTGACTCATTGAGTCCCACGGTACTCACATAATATCCTGTTGCCCAAAAATTTCTCCTTCCATATTTATATTTTAAGTTTGCATGACGATCAAATATCATCATTGCACTTTTCCCTTTTAGGTAACCCATTATTTTTGATACGCTATATTTTGGTGGTATAGATAAAAGTATATGTATATGATCCGGCATCATATGTCCCTCAATTATCTTTATTCCTTTCCATTTACATAAGTCTACAAGTATCTCCTGCAGATCTTTTCTCAATTTATAATATATTGTCTTTCTTCTATACTTAGGTGTAAATACTATGTGATATTTACACAACCATTTAGTGTGTGCTAAACTTTCTGCCATACTAAAAAAACCACCTTTCTTACGGATAGATCAAATGATTATTTATACTAAAAATCATTCTATCAGTTTTGAAAGGTTGTTTTTTATCTAAAGAATTTTATGCTAAAGCTTTTTATTATCCACCCGCATAGCGGGTGGTTTTTTGCTCTTCTGGTGCTATCGCACCAAAAAGAACTCACTAAAGTGGCAAATCACTTATCTGCCAGAGGCTTATACAACCTCTGGCAGATAGCATTACTGAATTAAATAAAAACATTAATAAAAACCAAAATTGAAAAAGAAAAAAATAAAACAATCAAATTCCAAACAATAAACACAATAAAAGATAATGGAATACTCCAAAGAACATTAAATAAAGACAACTTAAAAATATTTTTTGTTGCTATTATTTTTAATACAAAAGACAACAACATAATTCCTAAAGTTACAATAATAGGTAAAATTAAAAGATAATGGAGATTAACTATATTAGTAAACAATATAGTCCAAATGAAACCTTCAACTAATTCCCACACTCCTCCAAAATTGTTATTTTGAGATAAATAGTTAAAAAAATAAAAAAGAGATCTAATTAATAGAAAAAAATTGACGAGTAAAGAAGCAACCAAAGCATATCTATAGTTTTTAAACTTATTGAGCTTATTAATTAACTTCATAAGTAGCATTATATACTATATAATAGAACTCATAACTCACCTGAGTTCAAAATGGAATCCGAACACTTGTAATACTTAATTCAATTTAAGTGTACTTCAAATGACTTCTTTAAGACTTTGCCAATTTAAATTTGAACGAAAAGATATTAACCACGTCGAACAAATAATCATTGATTACTCTCCTGTAAAAATAAACATACCTGAGGAATCTTTTATATCAAATAATTAATAAAATAATGTCATTGCCTTCTTGGGGATTTTTTATCACTAGTTTATTTTACGGAACATTTTTACTACTCTGGATACTAGAACATTTATCTGGAGCAATCCCATTTTCAAAGTCATCTTTTATTTTTGGTTCTTTTTTTGGATTTGGTTTTATTAGTTATGGCCTATTAATTAAATTAACAAACAAAAAAGATTATTTAGCAAAAATTATTTCATTAATAATACTTTTTCAAAATACTTTTATTGTAATTTTCTATTCATTATTTGGGTTAAGGGACATTTTGCGTTGGTTTTTGGTTAAAAATCACTTTTGTTTTTCGCTCAGAAAATGAGCGATTAAAATTCTTCTTTTTGGCAAGCTAAGACCTCTGTGAAAACGCAGTTTTTCTTGCATAAGTGAGTTAATTCCACCTTCAACAAAATTGGTAGTATTTGGTATTTCAGGATGATGTAAATATCTGAAAAGATATGGCAATGAATTTTTCAAATGTGAGTGAGCAGCATGCAATCTGCCGTGAGTGTAGTGCCATTTTGGTCTACCAGTTGGCGTTAGATTGTCAGATTGATATGTTTTTTCTTTGATAAAATCTTTGTTTGTTGTGTGCCAATATTTGTAATCAGAAAGCCAGCTTTTTAGTTGTTCTTTTGTTTTAATCTGGGACAGTTGAAGCACTAAAAACCTCAGTTTTTGGGCAACTGTACTTTCTGGATTTTTAGTCAATTTAATTGTGCAATATTGAATGACATGAAATTGACAACGTTGGATAATTAAACCTGGAAAACGCTGTTTAATAGCCTTAATCATGCCTTTTTGACCGTCACAAACAACAGCAAAAGGAATCTGTTTAAAACTACTCAAAAATATTAACCAACTAGAATAATTTTCTCTTTGAGAAAAATGCCAAGATGCTATTTTTTTGTTGCAGGCTGCAAGCAAAACGCATGCGTTTTGCTCAACATATTTTCCATCAATTATGAGTATTTTGTTGACAATATCTATTTGTTTTGGAGTTGGTTCTAAATTCCAAAATGGAGAAAACCAGCGAGTCAATGTTTTACGATCAACATCATAACTGTCTGCAATTTCATCTTTTGAAAATTTTCCAAGCAACCATTTTTGAAACAATTTTTGCTTGTATTTTTGACTCAAATCACTGCGTTTTCTGGTTTTACTGGCACTACAAAATTTGCAGCGAAAACGAGTGCTTCCATTTCTATTTTTACCCCATTTTTGCATGGGTTTTTTGCACTCAAAACACCGTTTTTTTTAGTCATTTAATCTCCTAATACATTAAAGTATTGAGATTATACGGCAATATCAATGAAAAGTAACTAAAAAACCAACGCAAAATGTCCCTTAACCCAAGTCTTATAGATGATCTCAATAGGAGATTTATAAGAAGGGGCTTCGAAATTACTGAAAATGGAATAAGAAGGTACTAAACTAAGTCGCTCAACTTTACTTAACCCCAAAACCACCTGTTAGGTGGTTCTTGCCTAGGCTAACTGTTGGTACAGTATGATTGCCTGATTACGATTAGTCATATTAAAGCATGATATAAAGAGATATTAAACTGTAAATTTCAAGGTGTGGAGGCAACGAGAATTGAACTTGCTAGCCTAGGGTCGTAATCAGGGCTCTGTAACAACAGTGCCCCCACGTAAATGAAAGTATAGATACTGATTCTTTCATTATTATGACAATTGATGATTTTGCTATAAATATTAAGAATAGAACTATTTAATTTGGCCATCCCTATTGTTTAATATATAGTGAGTTATTGAATGCAATAATTATTTTCTCAATAACTTATTAATTTATGCATAATAATTTAGAGGTAGAAAATACCTTGAATGAGCAATATATCCTAGAGAAATTATCTCCTCCTTTACGAGTAATGCTTTGGGCTTGGTCAAGACTTTTTTTACAGATTAGCAAAGATCAGGATACTCAAAGATCCCTACAGTCATTAAATGAGACAATATTAGAGAATAAAGCTGTCGTATTTTTTGATCACCACTTCCCTTTTGATGCTATTCCTGCAGCTTTATCTATTTCTAAAAGTTTAACTACTACAAAAGAGGTATTAGCTCCTTATGCCAGTTATTTAGAAATGGGTGTTACTAATGAAGGAAAGAAGAATTTATATTTTCAACTTAGATCAGCATTTTTTACTTGGGTTAAGAATAAAATATCCAATGATGAGGATAGAATTACCTTACTTCCAGTTGTTAGATCATTTGAGTATCGGAATCCTCAAATGAGAGAAATTGTAAAACAAAGATTTCGTCAATCAAATGTAGAATATGTAAGCAGTTTAAATGAGTTTTTTTTAGATGGAAAAGATAGTGGAAAAGTTTGTTTTCTTGCTCCAATGGCTGGTTTAGCAAAGCATGATAGATCATAATTAGATCCTAATATTTATTTAAATTTTAAAAATATTCAATCCGGTTTAATAGAACCACTACCTTATTATATCGTAGCTGCATATCCAAATAATATTATTCCTGGATTGCCAGTATTAGAAACTACAAAAATAGTTCCTGGACTTCATCGTTATACTATCTATGTTTTAGGTCCATATGAATTGCCTGATAATGACTACATAGCTGCAAATAAAATTATAACAACTGAGCTAAATAGTATAAGACAATATCAAAATAAATAATATTAATTACTACAATTAACAAAGGCAGGTAAGTGCATTAATCTTGAAGCATCTGCAAGTGCATTAAAGACTTCTTTAATATCTTGTTGTTCAATATTTGCAATCATATCCTGGTACATTGCATCATTAGCTAGTTCTGCTCCTGAACCAAGCTGACAAGCTTCTTGGATAGTATCTGGGGCTGCTTTTACTACTGAAGTATCTTCTGGTATCTCTAAACCATATTTATCATACAAGGCTTTGATCATACTAATATGATGCTCTTCAGCACGGGCAATATTAACAAACGGTCTAACTCTGCCAAACTTCTCCATAAAGGAGGTATATGTAGCTAAAGCTTTTCTCTCATCAGTGATAGCAGCTTGAAGATATCCAATAGTTTGTTCATCTAACTCTTCAACAGGATAATCAGCATCTTCTACAAGTAAGCAACCATCCATCAAACAAGTTTCTCGATCGGCATTTACATATCCTGTCTTGTTATAATTCATCATTCCTCTACCATAGCCCATCTGACCATAGGTGGGGTTTTGTTTAGAGTAGTTTTTTTCAAGGGGGTTGACGTTATAGCTAGAGAGTAAAAAGGCTGTAGCTAAACCAAGTACGAATAGGACTGTTAGGAGAAAATAGTCGATACTTGGGGCAGGGTTTGTTTTTTTCATACAATATTTAGTATATAGGAACTAATGTAGAAAGAGCAAACTAAAATAATTATATTAAAGATTAAACTTTTATTAGGCTATGTTATTTATTATTAATTTTGATAAACTTGACGAATGATACATATAATTTTTTTCCTCTTTGTTTTCTTAATTGTTGCTCCAATAAAAGCTCAGGCTTACTTAGACCCCGGCACAGGTAGTTATATCACTCAGATGTTGATCGGCTTTATTGCTGGAAGTGCTTATTTAATTAAAATCTATTGGGGTCAACTTAAGGAGTTTATTGCAAAGTTAAAAGATAAAAAGAAAAAAGATGGTGCTAAAAAAAATAAATAAATTAGAGCCAAGTTCATTCAGAGATCCAAGTGGTCATATTTTTTATCAAGATGATTATATTTTACGTCAGGTTAATGATATCTATAAGAAAGATTTAGATTTATTAGTTAATTCTGGACTAATGGCCAAATTGATTGATAAAGGATTGCTTGTTTCTCATATTGAAGACAATAAAATAAAAAAAGAAAAAGGAGTTATCGTTATTTTTAAAGCAGATAAAATCCCTTTCATTTCTTACCCATATGAATGGAGTTTTAGCCAATTAAAGGATGCTGCTTTAGTCACCTTAGAAATTCAAAAGCTAGCTATTGAAAATGGGATGAGTCTTAAAGATGCTAGTAGCTATAATATCCAATTTATAAATGGTAAACCAATTTTTATTGATTTACTTTCATTTGAAGAGTATCAAGAAGGTAAGCCTTGGGTTGCTTATGAACAGTTTTGTCAGCATTTCATAGGTCCACTTTTGTTAATGAGTAAAGTAGATGCTGATTTAAATAAGCTTTTAAGAATTTATATTAATGGGGTTCCATTGAGATTAGTTAGCAAGCTGTTACCAAAGAAAACATATTTATCATTTTCAATTTCTTCTCATATCCACCTTCATGCAAGAAATCAAAGTAGTTATGCTGACAGTGAAAAGGTCTCGCAAAATCAAAATGTTAAATTAAGTAAATTTGCTTTACTGGGAATTATTGATAGCTTAGAAAGTCTAATTAAAGGACTTAAATATGGGGATAGTGATACAGAATGGGGTGAATACTATACTTTCACTAATTATACTGATCAAGCCTTTCAAGAAAAAAAACAATTAGTTGAAGAATATCTTAATATTGTTAAACCAAAATCAGTTTGGGATATCGGAGCTAATAATGGTGAGTTTAGCCGTCTTGCAAGTCAGAAAGGCATATTAACTGTAGCAAGCGATATTGATCCAGTGGCTGTAGAAAAAAACTACATTGCAATTAAAAATAGTAATGAGGAAAACCTATTACCTTTAGTAATGGATCTAACAAATCCTAGTCCAGCAATTGGTTGGAATAATCAAGAAAGAAAATCATTAATAGAAAGAGGCCCATCTGATGTTGTTTTTGCATTGGCTTTAATTCATCACTTAGCTATTTCTAATAATTTACCTTTCTCACATATAGCTGGATTTTGTAAGGATATTGGTAAAAACCTAATAATTGAATTTGTCCCAAAAGATGATTCTAAAGTACAAAAACTACTTGCTACTCGTGAGGATATCTTTACGAAATATACTCAAGAAGATTTTGAAAAAGAATTTTCAAAATTATTTAAAATTGTAAAAAAGACAACAATTCCACAATCAAAGAGAACTCTATATCTGATGAAGTCATTATGAAAAAATACTTTTTCATACATCCTCTTATTTATGCTATCTTGCCAACTTTACTACTATATAAACTAAACATTAGTGAAGCCTGGCCCGCATTAATAGTTAGACCGATGATTTATTCTCTCTTTTTTGGGATAGCAAGTTGGATTGTCTTTAAGTTACTGCTTAGAGATAATCATAAGACTAGTACAATGACTTCAGTTTGGTTATTAAGCTTTTTTTCCTATGGACATTTATATTTATTTTTGGCAAATAAAGGTTTTTTTGAATTACTTCCAATTG